>Ga0315294_10000496_pt1 | contig 42329 bp, 45 predicted proteins | sample YL17G13_40_MG_FD_203626 | JGI IMG/M metagenome (GOLD analysis project Ga0315294, IMG submission 203626) | Sediment microbial communities from Yellowstone Lake, YNP, Wyoming, USA - YL17G13_40 | ecosystem: Environmental > Aquatic > Freshwater > Lake > Sediment | place: USA: Wyoming | collected... | reverse complement strand
AACGGGCTGGGCGGTTGAATCTTGGGTTTATTCATACGTCACTTGCCATGCTACTTGTGGCAGTGTCCGCGCTAAATTTCTTTTGCCCAAGGCAGGTCTTTTTCAGCCACCTCAATGACAAGGATTTGAACTTCAGTCTCGAACCCGTCACAGCGATACCACTGGCGACGGCCGCTTTTCAGTTCACACAGCAGGCAGCCTTTCGTCACGAGCTGGAAGCCAGTGGACAGCTTCAACTCCCACTCCTGTTCGGCCTCCTTGTACGCGGCCACCAGAAACAGGCGCTTTGGACTGGCAGCGTAAATTGCCGGTGCGCTGCCAATTGGATTTATGGCTCCGCCGAGCACAGCGAGCGCTGATAATTTCAGGAATTTTCGTGTGTTCATATTTTTGGAGGGCAGTGTATACGTCGGCCACTGAAGCGTCAACGCTGAATCTCCTTCACTTGAACTCCAAATAACGACGCAGCGGAGGGCCAGCTTCAAGAGTCACGTAAATGCCACGCTTCCACGGTGTTTTCAGCAGAGGTAATTTGCCAGTAAACCAGTTCCAAAAAGAAACAGGTTGAATGGGTAGCCTTATTTTCATCGTTATTTGGAGTTCAAGTGAAGGAGATTCAGCGCTGAATTTGTTTGACGGCTGCCACGACTTCGTTGGGCGAAATGCCTGCCAGCACATCGCAGGACTTGCGGGCGTCCGGGCGCGGCGGGCAGTAGCGCGGAAAGACGTTCGAGTAGGCGAAGCAAGGCGCGTGGGGACAAAATTCCTTGTGAAACAGGGCATGGTGGTTCTTGTAGTAACCCACCCGTTTCTTCGGCTCCATCGGTCCCCACAGCCCGACGCAGGGCGTGCCAAACACGCCTGCGATGTGCGCCATCATCGAGTCAGGAGCCACCACCACGCTGACGTGCTCCGTCAAGGCCCACAGCTCGCGCAGATTGGGCGCGCAGAACGCCTGCACGTTTTCAAGGTGCCGCTCCAGCACCGCCGCCTCCAACGACTCCTTGTACTCCTTGGGGACAAACTCATCGTAGAGCGCCAGCCAGTGCGTCTCCGGGGTGGCTTCGGCCAGCTTGAGCATCATGAAGATACTGTCATTGACCGGCAGACAGCGCACTGGATTGGCCGCGGAAAGCTGGTACATGCCCAGTTTCTTGCCAAGTTTGAGCATGCTGACCAGCGAGCCAAGTTCGCCTTGCGTGAACTGGGGGCGCACCACCTTTTCCTCGGGTGGAATGAGGTCCGGGTTGATGCCCATCTTGGTCAGCATCATGTCGACCGGATGCAGCTGGTCCTGATGCTCGTCCATGTTGACCACCGCCTCGTAGGGCAGGAAGTAGTCGTACATCTTGGCCTGCTCCCAGAGCATGGGCACCATTTGCACCGACTTGACGAAGTCCAGATTCCACCAGCAGACGTTGTTGCCGGGGTCAGTCATGACGTGAACATCACAACCGTAGCGGTCGTTGAGGATTTTGGCCACCGGCCATGTGAGAATCTGGTCGCCGTATCCACCGCTGCCGTTGAACAGCAGAACGCGCGGACGCCGGGAGGGTCGGCCGCCTGCCGGGCTGGCAGCGCCGGGCAGTGCCCAGACGTTGAAACTCTCGATGCGCATCTCCGCCCGACTGATACGATGCACCCGGTTGGTGACATTGGTGTCCTTCAAGATGCGCTCCAGCTGCGCATTGGCGATGAGATAAGGACGGTTTGATTCAAAAGTGACGGTCGCGCCGCCAGCGCTTTTGCGGAATGCAATCGTGATAGCCTCACGAAAAGATATGAGATTTATATGTGCCTTTCCAGCGACAGTTTGTTTTGGGCTGCCACAATGTCTTTTTAGAACTTGACTCGATGCAACAGCAAACTTATTTTTTGAAAATAAAGATTGGGTCACACAATAACGTGGGCACAATCAGCGCAGGCGCGCAGTTTGGCAAACTGACCGTAATGCGTCTGATTGAGTCAGACAGGCACCGAAAGAGAGTGTATCTCTGCCGATGCGCGTGCGGTGCCGAAACAGAAGTCCGTGCGAGCAAGCTCAAGTCAGGTCACACCAAAAGCTGTGGTTGCGCGAAAAAGTGCAGCCGGGAACATGTCTACGGAGCCGGATTTGCAGCCACATGGGCGGCTTACCGCAGTTCCAAGGCTGCGCGCAACCTCGGTTGGAATGTAACAGTTGCAGATTTTCACAAAATCACACAGCAACCTTGCCGCTACTGCGGAGAGCCGCCTGCGCAAACTTCAAAAAAGTCTGGAAGTAACGGGCGACCTTATGTCTACAACGGAATAGACAGGATTGATTCCGAGCGTGGCTACGTTTCAAACAATATAGTAGCCTGTTGTAGACAATGCAATTTCGCCAAACGCCTGCTGCCACAAGAACAATTCGTAACCTTGATAAATCTCATCTGTGCCCATGCCATACATTAAACTTAAAACAGGCACCAGATTTGGACGACTGACCGTTCTTGGCCGGGGCCGAACCAAACCGTGCAAACACATCACTTGGCGCTGTCGCTGTGTCTGCGGAAAAGTTGTTGAGATTGTTTCTCAAGCTTTGCGCGATGGGCGGAGCCGCAGTTGCGGCTGCTGGCAACGAGAACAATTTGCCACCGTATCAAAACGATACTGGCGCAAAACCAGCGGTGACGCTTCATTCAACCTGTTCGTGAAGTCTGTTCGTGAAAGTGCTCGCAGCAGAAATCTGGTAATCGAACTGACGCCAGACCAGATTAAGAGTCTATCCAGCCGACCGTGTATTTACTGTGGACGAAGCAACACATCAGTCACTCACGGCAAAAATATGTTTGGTGCTTTCAAGCATGTCGGCATCGACCGCGTTGACAACAGCGCTGGGTACACTGTGGCCAATTCAGTACCGTGCTGCGCTGACTGCAACCGGGCCAAAGGCATGCTGTCGCGCAATGCCTTTCTGGCATGGGCTGAAAAAGTGCGTGTCCACCTTGAAGTAAATCCTCTATGAAACTGGAAAAAATTAAAAAAACTTACAATGACTACAAGCTAGAGTTATCGTTCGGACAGCTTGAAGCCATTCGCGACGCGTTGGAAGCAAAACACGACGACCCTGTACTCGACGAATTGCTAGCAGAATGGGACTATTACCTCGCCCACGTGCCCGGTCCCGGCGAGGAAGAGGAAGACGCCAAGACCCGGGCCAACGGCGGCATGCCCACGCCCGAAGATGAAGAAGGCGGCGGCCTGCCCATGCCTCCAACCGAAGGTGAAGCGCCTGCGGAACCGGGAGAAGCGCCAGAAGCGCCTGCCCCGGGCGGACTGGAAGCGCCGCCCAAAGGCGAGCTGGAGGGCGGGGAAGGCGGGGAAGACATCACCGCTGACGACTTGGCAGCCGTGCTTTCTGGTGATGCCCCCGTGCCCGAATTCGACGACGACGAAGCTGAGCCAGACCTTGCGGCCCCGCCAGCAGAATAGATGAATGTAGACAACGAAAGAACAAAACATGCACTACAGAAACGGCAGAGAAGCAAAGAACGGCGACACGGTCGTCCAACTCAGCATGGACGATAAAGGCAAGGTGGTCGCGGCAGGCGTGCTCTACGACGCAACCCCCGGCAACGACTACTGCAATGGACACATCGCGCCCATCCAGCAGCAGGTGACGGGTGCGTGCATGTGCGACTGCCTCCACGCTGATGACCTCGCGGCCATCCTCGTCGAGAAGGGTCTGCACAAAAGGCCAGCGGGAAAATAACCGATGGCAAACAGTATCTCGATTCTGACGGAGCAGAGCAAGACCCTTGTCGGAGACGCCACCGCCTCCTTGCAGGGCAACATACTGGCGCACGTCAACGGTGACTGGGGCTACCACAATGCCATGCGTGTCTACAGCACGCCGTTCAACCAGACCACCACGGGGGGCGCAGTGTCCCCGCTGTCCTTGCGCATGCTGGTGACTTCGTACACAGGCACGGCCAACTTCGCGGTCATCGTCCCCTGCCTGCTTGACACGGCGGGCGGCGGCTTTGTGGGCGGCGGCCCGCCCATTCTGATAAACGGTCCCTCCAGTCTCAGCCTGCCCGTGGGCAGTCCCGCCCAGTTCACGGTCGAGATTGCCTCGCAGACCGTGCCTTTGTTCCAGTGGTCCAAAAATGCCGTCGCCATCACGGGAGCCAACGCCGCCCTTTACCGGATAACCAGCGTCACGACACTGGACGCGGGCACCTACGTTGGCACGGTCAGCAACAGTTATGGCAGTGTCTACAGCAACGGAGCCATCCTGAGCGTCCTGACCTCCAGCAGTGGAGCAGGCTCCACTCAGCTTCCCATCATCAGCTACCAGCAGCCAAATCCTGTCCAGACCATCACGGTCAACCGCGCCGTTTCTTCGACTTTCCTGCAACTGTCCATCGACGTGGCCTCGGACAGCGCCGTGTCCTTCACGTGGCAGAAAAACGGCAGCAACATTGTCTACACCCCGGATTTGGGCGCGCCCACAACCTACCTTTACGCGCAAAGCTGGGCCGGGCATGCCCACGGTTCCGTCCTGACCCTGCAACTGCGCCCCGGACACCCTGCGGATGCAGGCCAGTATAGCGTCATCTGCACCAACGCCAACGGCAGCGTCATCAGCGCCGTCTGGGTCATCACGGTCATCTGACATGGGCAATCTCACCAATATCACGACGCAGTCAGCGCTGGGAGACGCCAACTTCCTGCTGCAAGAGTTCGCCAACAATCTCGGCGCGCACTCCAACACGTCCCTGTCCACCAGTCACGGCATCGACACCTTCCCGGTGTTGAATCCAGACAGTGGGGGCAATAACCGGACCAATTTCGAGGACGCTCGGGGCAACACCGTGGGCACGCGCCATCTGCGGTTCATCGTGGCAGGTATCAATTACTGGGTGCCCGGTCAAGACACCGGGTTGGCCGGAAAACCGCCCGGCACCAACATCACCGACTTGCAAGGAGTGGCCGACACTGGACTGGGCGCGGGCGACGACAATTGGGTCACCACCTTTGAGCAGACAGCGGCCAACAACATCTCCGTCGTCAATACCAACTACCTGCTGCCCCATGTCAAGCTGGCGCACTGGGAAACGCACGGCAACATTACCGCCACAGCAGAGTTCACCTATAACGCCTTGGGTTACGAAGTTGGAAATACCGTCCTTAAACTGTCAATTGACGGGACGGTCTACAAGATTCCCGCGCATACTCGCTTTGGAGGTCCGGCGCAGTGGTGGGTTGGCCCGAAAGTGTCCACCGACCCCGGTGTGTCATACGCGAACATTGCCTACATGGTCAACCACGACGAGTATAAATTCGGCATTTTCTACTACAAGGACCAGTCTCCTTACAAGGGCACGCTTCCGCGCAAAATAAAATGGCAGATAAACGAAAGCCCCTATGGCAATCTTAACTGGTACGACATCCCCGTTGGTGGCGGATTGCCCTCTACGTTTGTCAACAATGCCGGAGGAACTTGGTGGGGAAATCCGGGCGTCGCCTTTGGCGGCTACAACATCTCAAAAACAGCGCCTCGAACTACTGTTTCAAACCTGACCGTCAGCAGTCCCGCAGGGGACAACTGGGCTGTTCCTCAAGTCGTGGTCAGAGTCAAGGCCATCGGCAACTACGGGAGTTCCCCCAATCGTATCACTTACACCAATCTGTGCCAGTTTGTTGCCGAAGACCAGCCCCGCACGCGCAAGTGGTTTCAAATCTTGACCGACCCTCTCGGCGTGTTGCTGCCCGGGCAGCAAGCCGACAACGGATATTACACGTACTACAGCGGCTATGCCTACGGACTTTTCGTGCCGATGCAGTACGTTGGCTACAGGCGCTATGTTTCCACCGCTGAAACCAGCGACAAAGGAACGCTCGCCGACACCTAAAAGCGCCCGTGCCTTCTAGGGCACTATCCGCTGCGCCCCGAACAGACCCAAGGTGACCGCCACGCTTCCAGTCGACCAAAGCATGAAGCTCGTTCCCGTGAGGCTGGTGGCCAGAAGTATTCCGGGAGTCGTGCCATTGTAGACAACACTTGTTCCGTTGGTGGCCACCGAACACATGATGTTGGTTGTAGAGTAGTCGCAGCGCGCTCCACACGCCCGGTCTGGAAGCTGCACATCCGCATGACCGATAAAAGCCAGCGTGCTTGACTTAAACAGAGTGGCCAGTCCGTCTGTGCCGCTTGTATCCACCACGGCTGTCTCCATGAAGGAATAAACATGGTCCTGCGACGGGGTGGGCGCGGCGCTTGAGTTGTAGAAAGCGTCGTAAGAAACACCAATATAGTCAGCGTGTGTGACAAAGGTGCCATTGACAACGCGGGTCACGTAAAAGGGCGCTCCGCCACTTGGCCCTACCGGACCTCCCGTGCCTGCAAAGCCCAGCGCCACCACGTCCCAATAGCCTGCATTGTTGAGGTAGCTGTCCTGCGGGGTTTGACCCCCCGTGGCGTTCTGCACCGCGATGAAGGACGACGTAAGCGAACCGTAAAGGGGGTAGCTGACCACGTCGTTGACCAGATAATTGCTCGAACCCACCCAAGCTCCCATCCAGCGCATGCCGGGCGAGCCAGCGCCGCCCGTGCCGGGAACTCCTTGCGTGCCCCGTGGACCAGTCGGGCCGGGGTCGCCCTTGTCCCCCTTGACGACAGACGCCACCAGCAGACCGCCCTCCGCGCCCACCGGGCGCAGCGTCAAAAGGATGCTGGCAGACAGTTCCAGCGTGTAGCCGGTCTTGTTCTTCAACCCGATGACAAATTCGCCCTCCTGATAAAAGCTCACGCCGCCGCTGTACTCCGTGGCCGTGGTGACGACCGCTGTTCCGGTCACCCCGCCGAACGTGGTGTTGTAGTAGACATTCAGCTCGATGTCCGCCGACGCCGGGCTGGAAGCAATGATGGCATTGAGCACCCGCGACTCAAATCCAGCGGGGATGCGGTAGTTGGCCACGATGGTTTCGTCCATCGGCGACAGGATGGTGCGCACGAGCGGCAGGGGCACGAACTGCTCCTGATTGTTTACCACCGTCACGAGTTCATTGACCTTCTCCGCCAGCGCGTTGTCGCGCTGAGCCAGATGGCGCGTGGGGTTTTGCAGCGACGGCACGTCCTGCGCGTCTCCGGGCGAAAAGTGCCGGACATCACCACTGCCGTAAACAAGTCCCGCACTTTGTGGGAGGCTGATGGGCTGTATTGCCATATTCGTCCTAAATACTGCTCAATCTTTTTCCGGCCAGTCGAGAAACCATTTCAACGTGTGAGTTTCCACAAATTTCTTAAACAGGCTGAACTTGAAAACAAAGCGACCGTCCATGTTGTAGGTCCGATGGATGCCGGTTTTGACCTTGCGCCCCTTCTCGACCTCAAAGTGCATGTGGACATCGCGCCCCGGACGCCAGATGGGCACCACCACCCCCACCCGGCCGATTCTGATTTTGCTGCCATTCACGATGCCGTCTTCAAAGCAGTGGCACATCGCCTCATAAGCCCGGCAGGCTTGCACGTAGGACATGCCGCAATCCCGCATGTAGCGCAGCACGAAATCCCGGCGCGTGACAGGCAGCGCTTTGCTCATACCTCGAACGTGTTTCGCGTCGTAAAGCTGTCTTGTGTGAGTTTTGAAAGGAAGTCGCAAAACACGGTGATGGAGCGCTCTGAGGTCTGTTGCACCGTGATATTCTGCAAGGTGACCCTCGGCTCCCACGTGCTGATGGAGTCCGCTATCTCCTGTCGGGCCACGTCACCAAGTCCCTGTGCCATCGGCTCAAAGAGCAGCCGCCGCAGATTGGTCCCATAGCCCGGCTCCATGATGCGCTCTCCCTTGGCTGTCCCCAGCAGCATCTTGATTGAACTTTGCAGAATGGCTACATCGGAATCCGTGTCAAAATTCCACTGCTGCGGATTGGGTGAACCGTCGTCCTTGGGCATGATTGGTCCATAAATCTGCCGGGGAGCGACGCTGGGCTGAGTGCGCGGCAGCACCGTGACCGCGAAGTTGCAGGCCACCTCATCTGACAGGGGCGCTCGAAAATTCCAGCCCACCAAGCGCAGATTGTGGTTGCCCGTGGACAGCACACGATGCGCGCTGATGGACAGGGTGCCGTTCGAGGAAGTGGTGTAGGAAAAAAAGTCAGGCGAACCGCCATCATTCCACCACAGGGCGGCCTCGACTGAACTGACGGGCAGCGTGCCTGCGTTCTCGATGAGAACTGCGGTAACCGTATAGTCGGCACCCGTGCTCAGCTGCGCCCGCACTGTCACCGCAGCAGGCGGATTGGCCACCAAGTCAACCCCGGAACTGTTGAGGAGAGAAAGCATCAGCCTTGCGGGTTAATCCATTTTCGGTACGGCGACGTGCCCGCAGCAGGCTGCGACTCAGACAGCGGCGCTGCTCCATCGTCATCCCACTTGGCAACGGCCTCCTGCACCCGGCGCGTGAGGACTCCACCCGAAGTGTAGGTTTTCCTGCTGCCGTTGCGGCCTTCTGTCAGCGAAGCCGAGCGCTTCAACTCAAACGGGTGCTTCCCAAAGCTGGACACCACGATGTCAAGGTCACGCATCTGCGTCCGGGTCAAAACCTCATTCACCGTCCGGCGACGCGCGGGCGGCGGCACCGGTGGCAATCCTGCGGCCACCCGGCGCAAGCCATCGGTCAAATTGACCGAGGACGGATTCTTGCGCATGCTCTCGTGCAGCATCTTCAACAGTTTCGGCGTTGAGGGTGCCGCTTCCTGCTGGGACTGGTCCTGTTCAATCTCGCCGGGCAGCGCAGTCAGGAAGACGTTGACCACGTCGTCGGGAAGGTGCATGTACCGTTTGAAAATGGTTTCAATCCACGCTTCCTTGGGCAGCTTGTATTTCTCCATCACGTCCGCGAGGATGTCCAGCACTTCAGCCTGCATGCGCAGCATCTCCATCTTCATCTGCTCCTCCAGCGACCCGATGGGCGGCATCATGGCTTTGATGTCCAGCTGCTCGATGTTTTTGCCCTTGAGGACCGCGTGGAAGTAGCCCAGCCATTCGTAGCAGTTGGTCATCGGGCGGCGGATGGACTTGATTTTTCGCAAAAAACGGATGTCCTGCGCCAGCAGCGCCTTGCCCGAGGGAGCATCACCCCCGGTGTCCCGGTTGGAGCCGAACCACTGGCGCGGCATGCCGATGATGGAATAAAACAGGTCGGTCAAAAGTTCAATGTCGTAGACATCGGGAACTTCCATCGTACCGGGCAACTTCGTGATGGTGTTCGTGAAGCCTTTGGGCTGGGCGAGGTAGAGGATGGTGTCAAGCGCCAGCGCGTTGTAGTAACTGACGAAATCTGCTGCCGTGTTCCATTCGTTGGGATTGCCCTGCGTGCCGAAGGCCAGCTTGCTGCGCAGCGCCTGCCGCCAGCGCTGGACGGTTTTCATCTGCTCAACCGGGGGCTGTTCCTGCACGTCGATGTTGATGGCGTACCGGTCAGGCTGCACCTGCGCGCGCAGCACAACCATCTGGTCCACCGCGAGGCGCAACTTCTTGTAGATGCCGTCTGCCTCCGCGAAGATTGGCTCGCCGTGCTCCGAAATGCGCATGCGGAACATGCGGCGAAAGTGCATGAAGTCCCACGGGTACCACAGTTCCTCCAGCGACTGCCCGTTGTTCATCGACACCCGCTCGACCGGCGTGGTGTTGTCGGGCATGACGAACACATCCTCCTTGTTGGGACGATGCCCGACCCAGCGAAAGCCCACGGCCTTGCGGTTGCGCTCCAGCCAGTAGCGGCGCATCTCCTGCGGGTGAACAAAGGACATGCCAATGACACCCTCCTGCGGCGCGTACTCCAGTTTCTCGAAATGGTTGCCAAACGCGGCAATGTGCCAGACTTGCGATTGAATCAGGTGCTCCACTTCCAACCGGACCAGCATCTCATTCAGTTCCTCCTCAAAGCCTTGGTCGTTGCACTGGTACCAGATGGTGCCGGGACTGTTGGAATCCGTCTGGGTGGCTTCGTCTACAATCTCCACCAAGGCCGCGGCAATCAAATCCCAGCCAGACATCTCTTCCCAAAGTTGAAGCATCGCCTCGAAGGTGGTCGGACGCTTCATCACCGAGTTGAACTTTGTCCAGATGTCCGGGTCGCCCACCCGACCCGCATCCTGAAACTCCTGCCACAGCCGCTGGTCAGCATCCGGCGTCTGGGCGCGAGGCACGAGAGAGCCAGTGCGCACGCCGCTCGTGCCAGTGAGTCCCAAGTACTTCATCAGGCTGGAAGTCGTATTATTTGCCATATCGTTGTAACTACGCGGCCACTCGCAGACTGGTTTTGCACGCGGCGGCCCTTCCTGCCAGAGAACAGATAATACAGTCGGGCGCGGCACCAAACTTTCTGTTCTTCAAGCCGTATGGCTAAAACAAAAAAAGAAAAAACCACCGCACCTGACGCCACGGCTGCTGAGAAACTGCTCCGCCCGACTGTGATTTCGTTTCGCATCACGGAGGAACAAACAAAGAAGCTCGTGGAAAACTTTGAAAAAGACGCCCCCCTTGGCGTGCGCTCCACCAATCAATTCGCCCGAAAAGTCTTGGTTGACTATCTGGCTGGACGCCTCACGCGCAAGAATTCCAAGGAAAGCGGACGGGATTTAGACATCTATCCGTGACGCGGCACCCGTCACTGGATTGAGGCGAAAGCGTACTTCTGCGGGAAACGGGCTGCTCGCCTCATGGTCATAAAGTCGGCAAGGAATGCGACATTGTATACATTCATTGCTGACTTTTTCTATCTGTACCAGCGCCGGGTCAAGCAGTTCAGGCTGAGCTGCGCAGAACTCTCCGATGCTTTTCGCCAACAAGCCCTGCCGCGCCTCCTGCCTGAGCCAGCGCAGCACTGGGGACGCAGGAGCCTTTTCATCGGTGATGTAGGTTCCAGCAACCCGTTTGGCAGCCTCGGAAGCCATCAAGTCACCCTAAAATGCGTACGAATAAGCATCCCCGGGCAAATCCTTCGGAGTGACTTCAATTTCCAGTCCCGTCCGGGCTTGACCGTTTTTGATGTACTTCAGCAGCCGGTGGTCCTTAAAGTAGTCCACCGACAGCAACCGTTCGAGGTCAGGCAGTATTTCTTTTGGCAGCTTGAGAAAATCCAGCTGGATGCGCACGGAACCATCCGGTTTGCCCGACGGAACCACCGAGTAGTCCGCGAGGTAAGCCTGCAAAGAAGGGACCGAAAACACCTGCAAGGCGATGCGGTCGGAAAGAACTTTCACCTTCGGGTCTACTTCCTTGTTGGAACGGGCGGAAAGGGCGGAAGACGTGGAAGGGACAGAGCGAGCTGCTGGCATGCCTGCGGTCGCGCCGCGTGTGCCACTGGAGGCACTGCTGCCACCACCTGCACTGCGCAGCATGCCCATGTGAGCATCTTCATCCAGTAGCGGACGGGCAACCAGCCGTTGAGCAAATTCAGGTACAGTCACGTCCTAACTACGTTGCTTCCCCTTGGAAATAGCGCTGAAATGCCTGCGCCACGATAATGCGCAGCCAGCGCGCGTTCAAACGCGGCTTGACCGGGAACCAGCCCGGCACTTCTGCGTCAACTTCAACGAGAGTCTGACCGTTGACATTGAGTGTGTAAAGTCGTGTCATCAATCTAATTCCACACGCTCAAGAACAGATTTGAGCAAAAAGCGCAACTCGCACCTATCCGAATCGAATATCAACAGACATTTGATTCTGAATCACGTTCTTCCTACCATGCGCCTACTCATCTACGCTGACCTGCAAGCCACGGATGGCAGCGAAAGCAGCTATACCGACCCAACCACGACACTCCAGCACCTGCGAGTGAAACAATTCTTCAACGACTTGGCGAGCATCTACCGTCGCTACAGTTGCGGGGGTATCATTGACTTGGGAGACACCACGGACGACCGCAGCAGCATTCCCATGCCGACCATTGAGCTGCTGGGCGAAGGGCTGGCGCTGCTGCCCAATTCACAGTGGAACATCAAGCTGGTGGGCAACCACGAGCAGTACCTTCGGGACGCCAGTGTAAACAACCGACGCCTGTTTGAGCACAAGTTCACCGTGGTCGACCAGAATCAGGTGTTTTACTGCGGCGATGTTCCACTGGTCTGCTGCTCCTACCCCGGCGACTTCGCGGCGCTGACCGCGTGGCTGGGTGAGACAGGGCGGCGGTTGCGCTCGCGCTACCCGGTGCTCTTTGGTCACTTTCAAGTGGCGGGCTGCCAGCTGGCCAATGGCATCGCGCTGACCGGCGTGCCCCGGGCGGCTCTCAAAGACTATTCCCTGTGCCTGCTGGGCCACATCCACGCGCCCCAAACGCTTGGTGACTGTATACACTACGTTGGCAGCCCCTTTCAACAGGACTGGGGAGAAGCGGGCCAATCCAAAAGAGTAGCGATTCTCGACACAGACACCAAGCAGGTGACGTGGGTTCCAATGGAAGGCTACCCCGAGTACCGGCGCATTGATTTCAGCGCGTTTACTGAACTCAGCGACGCGCCTGAAGACCGCATTCGCGTCCGGCTGACAGACCATGCCCAGACCGAGCAGTTTTTTCAGCATCCCCGGTTTCACCGGGCGGAAGCTGAGTACGCCTACGCCGCCGCCGTGCCCGTAGAGGTACAAGCAGCACAGGACTGGTCCTTCGAGGGCACCTGCGGGCGCTACATGGCACTGGTGCCTCCCGACAAGGCTGGATTGAACGTGACGCCCGACGACTTGATGGACATCGGCAATTCGATTGCGCGCGGCGAGTGCGCTTGAACAGGTGTCATCTTCAGTCTGGACTGATTTGACAAGGCTTGCAGGCTGTTCTCGTGCATCTAAGGCTATTGTGCATCAAATGTTGGAGATGTGTCAAGCGTGCGCTGCGTTGTTAGAGCGCTGCAAGCATACTGTTTGCAACCCGGTGAACAACCGGAACGTAGTAAAACTAATAAACATCATGAATCAACTTAGTTCAATCGGATTCGGCAGTGATTCCAACGTGTTCGCTGGATACGCACAAAGTGCTGGGGACAAGCTCGGCAATCTCGACTTCGTGTTCGAGAACACAGGTCCAAACAGCGCTGTCCTGCGCCTCATGCAGTACGACGGCGTGACCTCGCCCTCTGGCTTCGCCACGGTTGGGTCGTGGCTGACCATTGTGCCCGGTGGCTGTCTGACCGCAAGCTACGTCCTGCTCAGCAAGCGGGTCGGATTCTTCGGCTCAGGCAACACCACGGTCAACATCAGCACGGTCATCCGCAACAAGGCCGACCTCCGCAATGCCCAGATTGACATTGTGGCCGTGGGCCGCCGTGGCTGGGGCTACGACGAGGGCTACAACAAGCTCGAACTCAAAAAGAAGTGGGGCACGGTTCCCGGACCCGTCTCGACTTCCGGCGCTCACGACGCAGGCACGGGCACGCCCATTGCCGCTGGTGAAGGCGTCTAGTTGCAGATTCAGCTGGTTCACGGCTGCCCGAAAGGGCAGCCTTTTTTGTTGGCGGAAAGCGCGGCTACGGCGTGTAAACGGTAAAGGAGATGCCGGGGTCAGGCCGGTTCAGCGTGAAGGTCTTACTGTCGAGCACGAGAACAGTTCCGGTGCTGTAGATGGAGCGCTGCTCACCATCGGTGGCAGTGTAGACACGCGGTACGCGCAGTCCTGCACCTGAAGCCACCACCCGCAAGCTGTTGCGCGTGGTGTCATCCACCTGCGGCAGCACGCGCTCTGAATAGGTGCCCGCGACCAGCACCTTGTAGTCAGACACCTTCAGGTTCGCAGGGAACGTGCCCGCAGCCTGCATCCAGACATCCATCTCCCCGTGCGCCCCATAAACCTGCCGCGCCGCGTAGAAGTTGAAGACAACCGGCTGGGCCAGCGCCTGCCCGGCGTACCACTCCAGACCATCGGGCAGAGGCGGAACAACGTCGCCAGAAGACCGGTTGCGGATGAGCACCAGTTCCGCCGTGTTCGCGCCCTGTGCAGTCACGACCGAGTCTGGATTGACCACGTCAGCCGTGCTGTTGTCAGCCGGAAGCGCGTCGAACACCCTGTAATCCTGCCGGTTGGTCAGACCGCAGAAACCCAGCGCCCGGATGCTGCCTGACTGCGCCAGCGTGGCGGTGGCATACACTTTTGGCAAACCGTTCCTTGGCACCCATGAAACGGTCACCGTGCGTCCGGCGATGCGCTTGCTCAAACCACCGAACGGCGTTCCCACGTCGATATAAATCTGGTCACCGGGCAGCACCGCCAGCACCGCGCTCTCCTGACTGACGGTCAGCACGCGCACCATCTCCAGACCGCCCCGGACCTGCACCACCTTTTTCGGAATCCCGCCCAAACCGAGCATGAACTTGAGCTGCCCCGTGCCTTGTGCCGTCATGACCAACTGGCGCGGACGGTCAAAGCGCACCGGGGTTCGCCCGTAGGACAAGCCCCCGGTGTTCTCGCTGGCGGTCGTAGGGCTGACCGCAAACTGGGGTACACCTAAATCCAGCCGGTCAAAGTAGACATTAACCCGGCTGCCTGTCTCCGCGTCTTCGTAGACATAACTATCACCCGTCGTCGTGGAGCCGGTGCAAAGGATGTCGGCGCAGCCCGACACGGCGGTCACGCTGCCCACGCTGAGCACGGTGGCAAACGCGGGCGGCTGAAAATAGGCAAAGCTGTCCACCAGCAGGTCCGCGCCGCCCTCTTTGTAGACATGAATGTTGTCCACCAGATTGCCCGCGTTGATGATGCCACCCCACGGCGCTGCGTCATGCTGCCAGATTTTCAGCTCCACGCTGGCCTCGGGACTGGTCACGACAACGGTGTGGTCGAAGGCCGTGAACGGCATCAAGGAACCCGTTTCAAAAAAGACCGTGCCGTGCGTGCCGATGGACACCCCGACGCTGAACGTGCCCGTGGTCCGCTGATTGCCTGCCATGTCGAGGGAAAAATGGTACGTGCCCACACTCAGGGTCCACGTGTCCATGCTGGTCAGCGTGCCGGTGCCGGGGCTGCCAACCATGTCCACGTACATGCCGTGCCCCGGCACGAGGTCGTACAGCGTCCGCACGGGGCATGAACCGATGAGGTCCACCCGTCCATCCACTGTCCAGTTGTCGAAATCGTCGAAATTCAAGTTGGGAATCTGGTGCCCGGTGGGCAGGGCACTGACGAAAGCATGACAGGCTCCATCGCTTTCGACGAAGGCGTGCGGGGAGGTCGCGCAGGGATAAATCACCAGCACGTTGGCACCCCCCGCGCAGGGCGCATAGATGCTGCCTTCGCCGCACAAGCCAGCGTCCGGGTAGGAAATCGCCCGCTGCTTGCTCAGGGAGACGGTGCCCTGAGCTGAAACGTACGACGTTCCCGCAGCCACAAATAGCGGACTGGCGTAGCACTTGTACGGATTCGCCGGGAAAGCCACGTAGGGCGATGGGTAGTTGTAGGACTGAAGGAAATGCGCCGTGTCAAATGGCGCGCACTGCGCCGTGTAGCAGTAAACAGCCAGCGGCCCACAAACCGGGTTCGAGCAGTCGCCCGTCAGCGACTGGATGAAGGCAATGGCTTCGCCATCGTACGTCGACACGGGCTGCGGATTGACGTAGCAGGCACCATCGAAAGTCACCAAATCAGCCTGTGTGCCAGCGTAAATGTAATCCGGTCCCCACGCGGGCAGCGCCTGTGGCTGGGTGCCCGATGTGACCACGGCCGTCTCGTTCACGTAAAACGTGGCCACCATGCCGTTATGGTCGAACTGGAAATCGGTGATGTCTGCGATGTTGACCGTGCCCACCAGCGCAAAGTCCTCGGTTGAATTAACGTATACACTCGCGGGCACCGTGTAGGCGTACGTCACTTCAGCCAGACTGGTCTGCACCCGCACCGTGATGACAGCTCCCTGCGCCACGGCTCCGTTGCCGAGATAGATGCCCATCACGCCGCCGAGGCGCTTGATGCGCTGGATGAGCGGCGGACTGCCGGGCATTTCCAGCGTCAGGGTGAACGGACGCACGTCCTCCGCCGCCGCCACCGCCTTGGCATCCAGTTCCGGGTAGCCCTCAACCTCGTAGACGGCGATGCGGTTGGCCTCGGTGTAAACAAGTCCCGTGGCGGCATTGACCGGAATGGGTGAGCCAGCCGAAGACAGCACCATGCCGGGAAGGCTGGTCACGATGGGTGTCGTGTAGGGCACCACGCTGCGCCCGGTGATGTAGCGGTTGGAGTCAGTGTCTACATCGACCTCAGCATCCACCTGCGAGAAAAGCAGCGCCCATTTGCGGTCCCGCTGGCCTGCGCCGCCCGCATGAATGGCGTAGGCGCACTGCTGATAGCGCCAGATGGGCTTGACGTTCCGGTAGCATTTGACGCGCACCCTGAAGCTGAACGCCGCGTAGGTGGCTCCGTGGACATTGTAAGCGTCCACCATCAAACGAATCTTCAGGTCGGCAGGAGAAGGCAGCAGGGTGGCAGGCAGATAGTCGTAACCAACCGATTCGTTGTAGAGTCCGCCCGGATAGCCATTGATGGCCCAGTTGCCCGTGAGGGTGCGCGCAACCACTTCGTCGTCAACCGTGTTCTGAAGCGGGTCAAGGTCGAATTGAATGTGGGTGGTGCCCGGCAGCAGCCACAATTCCTGCGCATAGGAGGCAAGCGCGTAGGGCAGGCTGCTGGCTGCGCCGCCCGCGCCTTCCACCGCATCAGTATAGACCGCGCCCAGCAGCACGCAGGAAGCATCGGGAACGGTTGGCGCAATGGTGCTCTGAATCGCGTAGTTCTGCGTGACCGCAATGGATGTCTCCGCCGCGTAGAGCACGCCATTTGAATCGTAAGCCGTGATGCTGACCCGGTAGACACCATCCACCGCAGGGTACGAGATGAGCGGCGAAGTGCCCGAGGAAACGCGCACGCTGTTCCGATAAAGCGTCCATGCCAGCGACTGGGGCGGCTGCCCTTCCGGCGACGCGGTGTACACTGTTCCCTCCAGCACGCTTCCCACGCTGAACACCCCCTTGGCCCATTTGACACCCAGCTCAAACCCGCCCGCGCCCGCCAGCACGACGTTAAACACGACCACCGTTTCCTCCGTGAAACCATCCGGGTTGACCGCCTTGACGTGCAGGGTGTGTGGAACTCCTTGCGTGGGGGTAAACTGGACAACAGTGGCGCTGCCCCGGGCAACTTCACCGCCCGCCGTGGTCAGCGACCACTTGGAGGGCAGCACTTCACGACCGTCTACAAAGACACTTGGTCGGTACGAACCGTTGCCAAGCAGGGAACTTGGGAACGTCTGGTCATTGAGCTTTAGCGTTACCACAGCCCTAACTACCCAGCGCCCAGCAGGACCGGCAACTCAGCCCTGCTCCAAGCGCGCGTCGTCGTTTTCAACGTATCCATGCACCCATTCTTTGAGCGTGTAGCCCAGTTCTACGTTGTCGCTGCCGCCATCTTCACGCAATTTGGTCATGTACATCCGGCTGACGCGACCGTGGTTGATGATGATTTCCTGCCCTTTGACGACAGGCAGCCCCACGGTGGAACCTTGCTGCTCCAGCATGTAGTGCAGCATGTCAGGCGTCAGGGCTGCTTGGTCAGGAATGACGAGGATGGACTCGGGGCGGCGGACCACCGGGCGGACAATGACAAAGTCACCCAGCACTTCAAACGTCTCCAGCGTGATTTCGTCGCCCGTGACGCGCCCGATGAGCTCGCTTTCCAGCAGGTGCAACATCGGTTCACCATCACCCAGACGCTTGAAAACCTGCGCCCACGACATCACGTCGTTCACCTGAAAACAGACCGTGTCCCCCACTTTGACCAGCTTGCAGTCAACGCCCACCACCTGCACCACGCCCATGCGGTGCGTGTCGTGCTTTTCTGAAACGTCCGGCAAAAAGATGCGACCGCGCTTGTGCGTGGACGGAACGTATTTGACCAGCACCCGATTGCCGAGCAGATGAATTTGCATGACCCTAAGAACGAACTTTCCTGCCCGGTTTGGCGCAGTTGCATTCTCGCATGTCCCAGACGGGCTTGGTGGTCTTTTCCATGATGCGCGCCTCGGTGATGGAGTTGGCGTCAACCCGGGTGCGCTGCTGGTACACCTCGATGGCCAGATTCACGTCGTCGTTCGGGTCCGTCTTCTTGTTGCCTGCCGTCGCAGGCATCTCCGCTGCGGTCACGCGCACCCGATGCCCGATGTCCGCCGCGTTGACCCACGCCGAGGCAATGGCGTCATGGTCGAACATCATGCAGACCTCCTTGATGTTTTTGTAGCGCGTCAGCTTGTGGTACTGCCAGCGCGAGACATTGTGCTTGAAGACGCAGACCGGCGCGACCGTGGTCCAGCCAAGTTCACGCAGCTTCCAGCGCAGCGACAGGACGTTCAGGACCGACTCGACGACAATCGCAGTGTCTACATTCGGGTCATCCAGCGCGTCGAGGTTGTACACCCAGTAGGCTGCGCCGAATTCCACCTTGTCGCGGCTGGGAAACAGCTTGGTGGACTCACCCGGAATGTCGGTGTAGGTCCGGCCTTGAAAGTAGACCGGAATGCCGTGCTCCAGCACGGGGAAGATGCAAAATGGTTCCCAGCGCGGGTCGTCCCGGGTAAAACCCGCCCCCGCTTCCACAAAGTCCTCCAGCAGCAGATTCTTGCGGACAGCCATCTGGCCAATCAGGCGCGCGTAGGCGGAATCAGGCTCCGCCGACAGCAGCGTGAATCCATCCGGCATGGCCACCTTGGTCACGGGCGGGAGCTTCCGGTCGGTGCTGCTGCCCTCCACCAGTTTTTCCAGCGGAATGTAGGTGACGCCGCCCTCAGCGGAAAATGCGTAGCCCAGCGCCTTGGACCACGCCAAGAAATTGCCCTTTTGATGGGCACCCTTGCCGCATTTGAAGCAGTACGTCTGACCGGACTCCACGTTCACCGAGCGGTGCCCGTCACGGTCGTTACACTCTGGGCAGACGAACCAGATTTCATGGTCGGTGCTCTTGCCCGGCACCACGTCAAAGGTGCGCTCAATTTCCGCTCGCAACATCGGTCCAATCATATTCTTGACCGTTCTGTTCTGGTCTGTAATCTGCACTCGAAAGCCCAGTTGGCGGGCTTAGCATAAATCTTCGGATTCGTGAAATCAGTCATTTTGTGGCTGAAGCCAAGATGGCAGTAGATAGAACATGAACTCAACCGAGCTGTACGACAAAATAGGCATCGCCGACAAATTCAGGGCAGAAAAGTCTTCCCCGGTGGTGGACCACACTGCGCAGGTTCAGACGGGCATGGACTGGGCGGCGCGGCAGGCGCAGCGCCCAGAGCCAGTGCCTCCGGTACCGATGGTGCCGATTGTGCCGGTGGCAAATTAAAGGCACAGCCAGCTTGCGTGATAATCAAATGTTTTCTGTGCTCGCCACAGACCGTGGAAATGCTGCTAACAGTGTCACGAATCGCGTAACCATCTGGTACCAGTGCTCTGTGCTCTTCAAATGAAGCACCGAATGGTTCTGTTGGTCCGGCTGCCTGTTCTGCCCCCCGACGCGTTCCGTGGCATATCCCAAACTTCAGAAAACGAAGATGCGTTTTCAAGTAGTCGGCAAGCAAGCGTATATCATCTTTGTTCGCCCATACGTTAGCAATCTTCTGCGCATTCGTCTCCGTCTGTATACGCCGATAGTGGTCGTAACTTGCGTAAGTGAAGAGTTCCATTGCTGTCACGCCGGTAAAACTGTGCGCACTTCCGGGTAACCACTGTAGACTATATTGGTCGCTACATGGTAAGTCTGCAAGTCAAAGGAAGATGGCCTGTTGCTGCTGCATCGTCCAGCGTGCCACGTGTCCCAGTGTTCAGGCGTCTCATAAGTACCCCCGCACCGACCGATATTTCTGCTGCGCGAAAGCACGGGCCTAAGTGACACTAAATTGTTTAAGCGCATGACGCGCTCAACCGAGGCATCCCAGATAGAAGAGTCGTTCATCCACTCTGGTTTAAGCCAGCGCTCGTACATCGGGCGGGTGAATGCCCACGCCCAAGGAAACATGGAATCGTATTCTACCACGCTCAAAGGGTAATCGTGGTCTGAACTGAAGTTGTAGAAGTTCAACAGCACGTAATGACTGCATGCAGGTGAACAAAAAAACCAGTCAGCCAGATTAAGAGCATCGGGAGACAGCACCGTATCATCTTCCAGCGCGACGTTAAAATCACTTCCCTGCTCAAACACTTTGTTGAAAACATGGTAGTTATTCCAGTTTACGCCGAATCGCTGCTTATTGACACTTATGGTAGTGGGCAGAAAATCTATTTTTTCACAAATTTCCACCAGCTCAGGCGTCTCTGGATAACCGGGTTCAATGGCCGCAAACAAGTGGTAGTCCCGCGTGTTGTTCAACCGCAGCGATTCAATTACTTCGCGCGCGTAAAGCAACCGGTTTGACAGAACAAGCGTGATGGTTTTCACAAGGGAGCGTAGTAAACGCTCTGATGCCGGATAGTGCTGTCTTCTGCGTCAACTGGAGTCACAGGTTGAAAGAACTCTGCGATTATTTTCCAGATATTCACACCGTTGTCCAGATGACCGCGCCCCTGCACGTGCAGTTTGCCCCCGGCGTTAAGGCGCTTTGCCAAAAAAGCCAGCGCATTGCGCAAGTCTGTCTCTGGATAATGCTGCAAGACCAGAGAAGCGTGGATTACATCATAGCTGTCCACGATGTTTTCCAATGGATACATGATAAAGGTAACGCTCGCAGCCAGTTCTTCCGACACCAGTTTAATCATGTTCGGGTAGTCGTAAGCACTCAACTTGTCGCAAAGGGACTTCAAAACCCCCAAATTTCTTCCACAGCCACAACCAAAATCGAGCCAACTGCCGCCTTTGGGAGCATCGGCAAAAGTGTCTGCTGGAAATTTACCGTCATTCTTGTAACCTGACAAAATAAGTTCACGCGCTGTTTCCAAGTCCTGAATACAGTGCCATGCAACACCTTCACCCTTGGAGGATTCCCAAAACTTAAAACCCCAGCGAGCTGCAAAGATTAGACCCAGATTACGGTCAATGTCCGTTACTATTTTTACCTCAAATCCAAGTTGACTGAGATAAGAAGCCAGCGCCTTCGGTGTGCAGCCAAATTCAGCAGACCACGGACGGTCATGCGTGTGCCATTCAAGCGCTATTCGGTTCACTTTACCAAGTTGTTTGGACGTGTAGAGTATTGGAAATTCAGACCCTTCGCAATCCAGTTTTAGAAAAGCCACCTCGGCTACATCAGAGAGCAACGTGTCAAAAGCCACGGCTTTTACTTCGATGCCCTTTGACCATATAGTGCCTCCACCTGTGTTTGCTTTAGGATTTGTTTTGTCGAAAGCGCTAAAAAGCAAGGTAGCAGGACACACGTCTGAACGCCATGCAGCCGCTTCTACCAGACACACCTTTTTGTCCCATGCCTCGGTAGTGTGACGAAAATGAGCAGCGTTAGCTGGGTCAGCTTCAACCGCTATCACACGCCCAGCGCCTGCCTCTAGGGCTTGGACACTAAAGCAGCCTACATGCGCTCCAATGTCAACAACCACGTCTGTAGGCTTAAATTTGTGGGGCGTTCGATAACATCTGCCCGCATAAACTTCATTGTAAATACCCATGTCGTGTACTGCTGACGTGGGTCGTACAAAAAGTCGCGAATAGCGGCTGTAAAACATCTTTTTGTCCCGCATTTCGCATGGATGAATGAGTATGGCGTCTGGCGCATCCAAGTTCTTGACCTTTGTGCCGTAAGCACTGACATGCCGCGCACCCTTAAAGTAGACTGCGCCGCGTTTTAAGAGTCGATTCTGCCTGTTAGGCGTGTGATTGTAAGGTGCTGCCAGCGTGTGACAGTTAGCCCGCACGTATTCGTCTCCCTTCAACAAGTCTGCCTCTGCTGGATAACACCTTAAAACAGATAAAATGTCAGTCTCCGCGTTGGCATCAATACCTTCTCGAATGGCTTGAACAAATCCTTTTGAAATCCACTCGTCTGCATCAAGAGCCATCATCCATTCACCCTCGGGCACGGTGCTGATGGCAAAAGTGTACAACACCTGCCAATCACGAAACTCGGTGCTTATCACCTGTAGTCTAGGGTAGACCCGCTGAAATTCCTTCAAGGTTTTAATCCATGCAGGCTGCGTGCCTTCCGACGATTCAATAACCGCCACCGTGTCCTCGCTTCCAACCTGTTCCAACAATCGGCCCAGCAGTGGAAAAATGGATGGTTCATACCACCCGTAAACACGAAAATTTATTTTTGTCATATAGCTCCTGTCTCTTTTAGCACCACTGCCAACGCTTTGTTCGCACGGTGCCAGCTTAGATTCTTAACAGATTTTGCGGCGGCCACTCCAAATCGACAACACTCAGAAGGGTTCTCATACGCTTGGCGCATGGCCTCGATGAACGATTTGTCTACAGGTTCCGCCCAAACTCCAAGATTAGCGTAAAAATCGCGCGCACCGCGCAACCTATATTCCACTTCATAACCTGTCCCGCGCTCAAAAAATTCTGAGATGCCGCCAAAATTTACGGAAATAAGCGCACGTCCTGTAGCCATCGCTTGCATCTGCATCAAACCCCAACCTTCGGCACGCGCCGCCGAGACAAAGCAATCCAATCCAGCGTACCAATCGGCCAATTCGGCGTCGCTTAGATGCAAAGGTACTGCTACGATGCGCTCATCCGTTATCTCCGCCAGCGGACAGTCCGGGTGACATTTGATATGCAGCCGAACGTCTGGCTCGTTCGGAAATGCCTTGAGAAACAAGTCAATAACTTCATTCAATCCCTTGCGCACGCCTCCATGTGCCATCCGGCCGGCGGCTCCAAAAACAAACGGCCCGTGCTGTTTCTTTGGCCTGTACCTATAGACCTCTGTGTTCATGCCCAAAGGTACTACCCTGATAGGAGCATTGACGCCGCACGCTGAAAAACAGGTGGCATTCCAGACGTTTGGCACAATCACAATTTCAGCCTTGTTCAAAACAGACACTCCATTGGGTGGAAGCCTCGATGCTTCCCACATGGTAAAGTACGCTGTTTTCTTTCCACTCGTTGGAGGAAAATTAGGAGGATGCAACAATAGTTCCCATTCGGCGAACGATGACTCAAGCACAAAAAGCGCTCTTATATCAGCCGGGATGAGTGCTCCAAACGACTCATTGCAACTGGTGGGCCGCACGGCCACCTGCACCCCCATGCCAATCAGGTCACGAATGATTTGGATGGCGTGCAAACCGTAACCAGTAAAGCTGTTGATGTCAGCAGCAAATGTAAGGGGACGCGACACGTCAGACGCAGCGCTACCCAGACGAACCGGATTTCGCCAACACTTACGGTAGCGCTTAATGGCACGTTCAATGTTCATGCACCCAGCGAAGAACCATTTCTCTTCCATCAATAACGTGACATTCTTTGGGCCTTGGATTAAACCTGAAGAATCCTGTAAGATTGTTGACTCTGCACGTGGTCACGCGGCCAGTGCCTGCCGCGCACGCAGTAACCTCCCAAGCTTGGGTGTAGCGCAATTTGTCCGCAGCGCGCATGTGTGCGCGAACGTAACCGGGCGCAAACCAGCAGTCGTCAGCCCACCAAACGCACCATTCTCCCTCAGCACAATCAATGGCCACTTTTTTGAGAAATTCAAAAGATTTATGCGGTGGAAAGCTTATTTCTCCGGGCACCAGTGGCACTCCAGTTGCGTTAATGACACACAAGTCAAGGTAAGGCCAGTCTTGCTCACGAAAACAACGAACAGCCTCTGTGGCCAACGGAAAACGCGTGGCGTCTCGTAACACGAGCAGGGCCGTCACTGTTGGACAGGTGTGCCAGACGATATTCAAGTTCGCATCAGTTGAAGTCCGGCTAAATAGCCGTAAGCTTTCACACTGACAGAAGAACTGCTTCCAACCGAAACAGAGAACTTGACGTAGTTGGCGTCGGCAATAAAAGCAGCCGTACCCGTGGAAGACGTGGATTTTATGGCGGGCGTTCCATTGTCTACAGCCACGTAAAAGGTGGATGACGCGCCCTCGTTGGCATACAGGTAGAGGTCGTAGTTGCCTGCGGGCAGCCCCTTGATGGCAAAAAAGTTTTCCTCGGGAGTGCCACCATTGGCTCCAATCCACGTGGACAGCATGGGGTCAAACTGACTGCTGCTGCCCCCGGTGCCGCTGGCCGAAGCCACCCGTTCAAAGCGCACCGCCGTCTTTTCGTTCAGGTGGTTATAGAGAAACACCTGTGGATTTCGACTGTAGGTGGTGCCTGTACAGTAGCCGTAGCCGTAGCCGTAGCCAGAGCCACTGGGCGTGACCGCAAAAGAACCAGCACTGTATACATTCCAGAAATCTCCCGTCGTCAGCCCGGTGGCGGCCAAGCCTGTCTTGTTGCCTGCGCCGTTGAAATCAATGTTGGTCAGAAACGGACTGTTCAGGCTGATGTCCTGAAAATAGCGTATGCCGCCGTAGACAAGCGAAACCACGCCCTCCGCGAGCGAGCGCGCGATGGCGTCGGGTCCAAAGCGCAGCTTGTGCCCCTGTCCGGGCACCTGCTGCTCCGTCATCGCCACGAAATGGCGGTTGATGTCCACTGGATTGACAGTCACGCTGCTGACGCGCAGGCTGAAAAAACACTCATCAGTCACCAGCGGCCCCATCAGGTCGCCACGAGCGATGGGCACCCCCACCTGCAACCGCGTGGATTGCATGCCCGAAACAACGGAGAAAATGTCCTGTCCGTGGTCGATGATGACCTCGAACGGAAAAAAGGAATCCAAGTCACCAGCCGAATGCTGCCAGTCCGCCGACTTCTGTATCACGCTGTAGACAACGCCTGCCCCGCAAGCGACCGCAGCTTCACCCGCAGCCAGCCGCAGCGTGTAGCCCCGGTTGGTGAAACCCTCGCGAGCAAAACCGAACAGCAGGTAGGCACGCCGGGCCGAGGGCGACCTCAACCGGGCCAGCACTTTTGCCTGCGCGTTGTTGACAGCGAGTTTGCTCATGTGTCTGACTGCATGTTCAAGAACTCGGTTTGGAACGTCGCGGTGACCGTGACCATGCCATTATTGTTGTAGCTGAGCTCGTTGACCTTGTACCCCGAGAGCCACACGCGCGCCATCCACGTTTTGACGACGTTCAGCACGCAGTACTCATCCGCGTCAGGAGCGCGCAGCGGAGCAGTCGGCGGCGACGGGGCCAACGGCTTCTTTTTACTGAAAAAGTCTCCCCACGCAGACGCTTCCTTTTTCAGCGCATCACCCATCTGCGCCAGCGCCTTGCGTTTTATCTGGGATTGGGCTGCCGTCGCGAGCGCGGCATTCGTGTTGATTTGAATGCGGCCCGTCGAACCTTGCAGCAAATAGATGTAGATGTTGAACCGAAAGATGATTCCAAACTTGTTGTTCAACTTCAGGCTCTGACCCCTGAATCCTCCACTGTCGCTGCGCATCCCGCGACCTGCCCTGACCAGACTGGCCCACGTCTCCAGCAGGGTGAGCACAGGGTTTGGAGTGGTGTCTTCCAAAATGAAAGTGACCGAAACAGGGTCGAGCGGCTCGTCCCACGATGGCATCTGGTACGCAATGCTTTCTCGCCGGACAGCCTCAGCTCGAATCTTGACCGGTTCCGGCAGCGTAACGGACTGGACGTGCTGGGGCAGCATCTCCGGCAGGGATTGAACGCCCTCTGCTCCCGCGTCTTCCAGTGCGAATTGCAGACCTGCACGCGCTTCTTCCAGACTCACGTACCACAGGTCAACACGATGTGGGTCGATACTCTTCCCCCACAGGTTTTGCTGTTTGCTCACTGAAACAGGCCGCGCTCGCGCACTGCGCTTCGGTGGTGACACTGTCGAAAAATCCGCTGGCATACCCCGTAACTACGGTATCTTGGCTTCAGCCACAGCTGATTTCACGAATCCGAAGATTTATGCCAAGCCCGCCAACTGGGCTTTCGAGTGCAGATTACAAACCAGAGCAGAACGGTCAATGACTTCTCGGCACGTAGTTAAACCAAAATGAACTCGCTGGTAATGACCTACGGCGGCATCGTGGAAGGGAACAACGACCCTGAAAAGCTCGGACGCTTGAAGGTGCGCGTGCCACACGTCTACGGCACCAGCGGCGACGCCGGTCGCTACATTGGCACCAACGACCTGCCGTGGGCGCTTCCAGCCGGACTGCCCGCAGGCTCCACCAAAGCCTCGGGCGGATTCTCCCATCTGCCCGAAGTAAACGACAAGGTCTGGGTGCGCTTCCTCGACGGCGAACCGGAAAAACCCATTTGGGAGTGGGGCATGCAGACCACCGATGAACGGCAAAACTTCCCGTTGCACAGCTACAAGCCGGGCACGCCACCCGCGCCGCCCAACAGCGTGGGCCGCCCTGACCGGGCCGCTTGGTTCAAGTGGAGCAACGGCTTTGAAATCAATCAGGGCGGGGTCATTGCCACCACCAGCCAAGGTTACAATGTCGTCTTGACTGATGCTTCCGCGCAAGGCAGCTACGATGGCAGCGTAAAAATGTCTACACCGCTGGGTCAGATGCTGCAACTGGACGACGCCGACCTGAGCGGACTGCTGCTCATCAACGAGGACATGAAGTTCCAGATTTTCAACGACTGGCTGGCGATGGCGGCCAGCTACGAGTTCCTCGCGACCACCGGCGATTTCATCATCAATGTAGACTTCGGCGAATTCAAGGTCAAAGCCACCCAAGACATCGGTCTGTTCACGGTGCGGAATTTTACCGTCGAAGCGCTGCTGAAAGGCAGCATCAAAACATTGTCTACACTCACCCTGACCAGCATCGGAAGCATGGCTTTGGTCTTTCCGACGCTGACGCTTGGCTCCGGTGCCAGCGAACCGTTCGTGCTCGGCAATCAGCTGACCGCGTGGATGGACAGCCTGCTGTCCTACCTGTCTGCACACACCCATTCCAACGGAAACAATGGGTCGCCCACCGGCCCGCCCATCGTCCCGCCCAACAGCGTGGTGCAGCCCACTCCTGCCGCCGTGGTATCCCGCGTTATTTTCGGGCTGTAACCACTTTTTTCCGTTCTACAGGTAATGGCAATCAAGACCAACATGACCTCGCTGGTGCCCCGCAGGGAGCACTACAAGAAAACCATCACGCTGATGAGCCACGGCTACAGCAATCCGCAGGCGTGGCCCGACGGCCAGCTGACCGTCTTTCCGTGGGACAGCGACATGGACGCCTACCTGCTGGAAGCTTCCCGGCAGGACAACGGAGCCGCTGTCCTGTTCGACCTGCTCCAGCGCTGCTCCAACCTGAACGGCGGCGCTGTCGATGATTTTGTCGCTGACGAGGTCAACTCCGTCCTGCTTGTGTCCCGGGCGCTGGCGGCGGACAACATCATCAACTACCAGTCACGCTGTCCAATTTGCGGCACCAAGCGGCAGGAAAAGATTCGAGTGCCGGACGAACTGGAAAAAGTCGCTGAAAAGACGGCTGCTTATCCGGGCTTCGACGAAATCACCCTCCCGGTCTGCAAGGACATCGTGTGCATCACCCCACTGCTGGTCCGGCACGAGCGCCTGCTGGCGGCGCGCCCGCCCGAAGAGAAGCTGAAGGTCAACGACGTGGAACTCCGGCACATGCTGCACGTGGTCACCATCAACGCGACCCGGCCTGACACTGCCGAAGAACTGGCCGTCTGGTACCGCGCGCTGCACCCCTCTGACATGCGGTATCTGGCGGAACAGGAAAAGGAGCTGTCACCCCACCTGAACACGCTGCTGCCCCATCGCTGCGAAAATGCGCAGTGCCGGATGGAATTCTCCCACATGCTGACGTTTGACCAAGACTTTTTTCGTCCGACAAAGCCGACTTGACCGAGAGGCTAAATACCGTCTCATTTTTGAACTGGCGTGGGACGATAAGGGACTGATTGTAAACTTGGAGACGCTGCCGGATGACATCCTGCAACTGTTCCTGCGCCTGCGCAACAAGCGCGTTGAGGAAGAAAACGCGAAAATAAAAACATGATTAACCTTGTTGTAGACGGAAACTCAATCTATGCGAGAAGCTGGTTTGCCGCCGAGCGTGACTCGGGCACCCCTGACCCGGCCAAGGCCATCCTCTTTACCCTGACCACCGTTTTCAACCTGCTCAACCCGGACGCCAACCTGCTCGGACACTTGTTCGACCGGACACTTTTTGCATGGGACAGCCAGCAGAACAAGTCCAAGCACCGCGCCGAAAAGCCTGTTTCCTACCACGACACCAAGGAACTGCTCATTGACATGCTGACCGCCCTGCTGGGCAGCTCTCACTACTGGCACGATGACTACGAAGGTGACGACGTGGTGGCCACCGCAGTTTTTGTCAGCGACCCAAATGACACGGTCTACGTCGTGTCGGGCGACAAGGATTTGATGATGCTCCAAGGCGGCAACTGTGAGTACTACTGCCTCAACACCAAGGCGGTCCTGTCACGCGGGTTCATCCAGAACAAGTTCAACGTGAAGCGCCCCAGTCAGGTGTCTCTCGCCCTCGCCATACTGGGGGACAAGGTCGACAACATTCCCGGCATCAAGGGGTGGGGACCGAAGAAGGTGCGCAAGCTCTTTGAGCTGGTCACGCCCAAGATGAACTTCGAGCAGGCACTGCAAACCATCGACGCGCAAGTGCCGCAGGTGTTCCGGCAGGTGTTCTACGAATCGCTCGAACGCGTCCTCCTGAAAACGGATGTGCCGGGAGTTCCTCCCCCGGCACCGCTGGTTCTGGCTGACCCAGAACTGGTAAATGACTGGGACATGCCCCAAGTAGCACTTCGCTACCAAGTCCTCTTCAGCGCCTACGCGACAGCCCGCCTCAATGGTGAAGTTCGCGTGCTCAGCAGGCAGCAGAATTGTTAGAGATTGAGGATGGGCACGCTGCCACCGCTGGCGCGGTTCACGTAACGGGTGATGGCGAACTCCAAGAAGGCACCGCCGCTGGCATTGCCCACCATCTGCACCTGCGGGTAGCTGCTGTCCACTTCAATCAACTTGACCTCGTTCACGGAAAGCGTGTTGTAGAGGTCACTGCCGGAAGCCCCCATGTCCACCCACGCACTGCCATTGAACTCCTGAAACCGGTAGTTCATGGTGTTGACACCGGAGTTCTTGATGACGATGGCCATGTCGACCGGCCCCTGCTGAATCGTGCTGAACAGCGTGGAGGTTGTTTCGCCGACGAGTTGAGAATCTGTGACGTGGATAACCATAAATCAGGTAAGTGGGAGTTCAGGGTTTTGGTGCTGGTGCTGGGCTTCGGCGCTTGCAGCAGACCGGCGTTCGTCGGCGTACTGTGCGTGCAGCCTTTCGTAGTCTCGAACGGCGTAGGCGATGGTGTCCAGAGCGCCTTCAAGCTCGCGCACAATTTCTTGTTCACTCTCGCCGTGCGCCCGCTCAGGCCCGTCAGGCATGTCAGCGCGCCCGTAGGCAAGACGGCCCAATTCGCCGATGACTTCCTCCAGATGGATGGCGTGCCCCTTAATCCGGTCAAGCAGTTCAAGCTCGGTCGATTCTTCTGACTCCCCTCCCGCGCTGAGACTGGGCGGCGGCGGCGGCGGCGGATACTGGCGACCTTCAGGCGGCACGCCTGCATGGCCTGCGGCCAGATGACTCTCTACGTCATCGTTCTCACCAAGCACGCGGCGAAGGATAGAGTTCATGTTTAGACACTCAGACAGAGAGCAACATCTTTGTCTACGGGTGCGTAGTACTTGACAGGGCACCCTGACCTTTCATCCGAAACGATGCAAATGGAGTAGCAGCAGCAAGCATTACCAACAGCGCAGTAAAGCGGCTCAACATCTTTCTGAACAAAAACTGGTTTAACGCCCAATCCGCCTGCATAAGCCACGTTGTCTACAGTGAAGCGAACACTGCCCACAAACTCGAAACTGGGGATGCTCTGCAACAATTGCAGCATCTGGCTGCCGACAGAAAGCCAGTAGCTGTGATTTTTTTCTGGACTGCACTTTTCCGTTTTTCTGGACACAAAAACAGCAGCCGTTTCTATTGCATCCTGAAGAGTTTCTACCCCAGACCTGCTGTTCCAGCTAACCACTACATCAGACTGCGGCACCGTATTGACAACTACAGCGTAGCAACAAACTATTTCGGCTGGGCTGCTCATGCTCAGAAGCGACAGCGCCAAGTCAGCGTGGGACTAAAGTCACTCGTTTTGTTCAAGCTGACCGTGCGAATCTTGCGCGCAATCAGCGTGTCATTGCCGGAGAACAAACCCATCTCCGAAATGATGTAACCGTTGGCGTCCGCTGTCCCGAGAGAAAACGAAACGCGCACGACAAAAGCTGACAGGAAATCAATGAGGTCTATCGCTTTCGTCCAGTAGCCGTCGCTGAACTGAATGGGCGCTTCCAGTGCCACGTCCGTCACGCGAGCTGCGGTGGTGCCGGTGCCAACACCGAACTTCTGGCAGGTGTAGTTGGCCAGCGGAGCACGAAAAGCGAAGGCATAGGCAAGGAGCTGCCTTCCGTTGTCTACAAACAAATTGTGCCCCACCACGACTTCGTGGCGCTCCAGTCCCCAGCCCGCAGGCTGGCGACCGGCTGGCGCACAAATCCAGCCGTAGTCGATGGCTTGCTGGGTCGATATTTCACGACCCGTGGCATCCACGACCTTCGACACGGTGACTATGCCTTGAGGACGCATTATTCGTCATCCAGTTTGCGGGCAGCCCTGCGGCGAGCTGATTCTGGCAGGCGCGGACCACGCTCAGGCGGTGGCTCCTCCTGTTCATTTTCACCCGCAGGCTCAGGCGGTGGCTGCTGTTCAGGCTGTTCAGGCTCCTCGGGCGGAAGCCCTTCGTCGCCACCCAGTGCGGCATCCTCGGGCGGAAGACCAGCACCGTCACCGCCTTCCGCAGCTGGCATCGGTTGCCCACAGTGCGGGCACATTTCGCCTTCGCCCGCTCCCGTCACACCCGCGAGCCTGCCATCGGGACCAAATCTCGCACGAACGCTCGGACTCTGTATGACCGCCATGAATTTGTGCTTATTCTGCTCCCAGCGCTGCTCAACCTCCTCTTGCGGAGCAGGCGGGTACATTGTGCCCGCTGCTGACTGGAAACCGTTGACACGCTCCGAGATAAAGCGCTGCTTGACGTGGTCCAGCAAGCGCTGTTGCCACGGTTCAAGCCCTTCGTCGCCACCCTCGGGCGGAAGCCCTTCGTCACCGCCGCCCTCGGGCGGAAGCCCTTCGCCCCCTTCACCACCACCACCCTCGGGCGGAAGCCCTTCGCCCCCTTCACCACCGCCACCCTCGGGCGGAAGCCCTTCGTCGCCGGGCGGAAGCCCTTCGCCACCGCCGCGCGGGGTTTCGCCTTCGTCATCGGGAGCTGCATCAGCACCGCCGCCAAACGCCTGTTTGATTGCTTGTCCGACTGGTCCGCGCTCTTGCACGGGGACACCTGTGATTTTGGTGATGTAAGGATTCATTCTTCAGTTTTAATCCGCGCCTCAGTCTTTAGGTGAAGCGACTGCTGTTGGTGGGGCTTGTGTTCAGCATGCGCATGCGTGTGCCTGCGCCGCCGCCCCACCCCTAAGAACTGATGTCTACGCCGCTCCATCTCAGTCAATTTGACAAGAACAATTTTTGACAGCGTGTCCAGCCGTTCTGAAAAATGCGCACCGCAATCAGGACACTCAACCAGCAACGCATCTTCAAACTGACGGCGCTGCCCGTCAATGCCCAGACAGCGCGGGCAAATCAATGCCACGCCAAGGTCGCTGTTCAGCGCAGGCGGCTCCGCCAACGGCGACTCTGCCACCGGGCGGCGTCCAATGCGCAGAATAACGGCTTCAACGGATTCACTCATCAAGTTGCGACGATAGGCACCATTTGGTTGATGTTCGCCGGGTAGTAGCGGTCCATTTGCAGGCTGAACAACAGGTTGACGTACCCGCTCTGGGTCATGTCGGCATCCGTGAATTTCAACCCCTTGATGATGCAGCCTTCCAGCACGTAAACCAGACCTTGGTCCATCGTGTTCTCACCCGGGAGGGCGTTGCCCCGGATGTCCTGAATCTGCTTCTGCATGTTGGGCACAATCCACGACATGTAGCCCTTGCACTTGCAGGCTGAAGTCAGCCCGACACCGCCTGTCAGCGGATTCGCGCACAGGAAATTCCACTTTTCCAGTGCCTCGGCAGTCTGCTGCTGAAAAGCGTAGCGCACTGGAATCTCAACAGCAGGCGTCGCGGTGTCGCCCCCGATGAGATAGTTGGTCTGCTGCATGTACTTGACCGCTGTCATCTCGCGGGTGCGCTCAGGGAAGGGGAACTTTTCCAGCGCAAACTCGACGTTCTCCTTCCAGTCCATGCCCAGAGCCTGTGGCAGCATGAGAGTGACTTTCCACAGGTCGATGCGTTGCAAGTCAATGCCTTGGGCTGTCGCTGCCGCGCCGAAGGTGTTATGGAAATTCATCCGGGCCATAATGTCAGTGTTTGTTGTTTACAATCGTGTTACGCCACGCTGTTAAGCTGGGCACCGCTCTCGCGCACCGTTGCGTTGATGTAGATGCGCTCGGCCACATCGGTCGGAACCAGAGACAGGTCAACGATGACCTCGCGGCGATTGCGCGTGTCCGCCGTGTTGTTGCGCTCGTCTACAACGAGCAAATACTCCTCAACGCCGCGCTCATTGCGGACCTTGTCCATGAACTCGCTGAACGAGAGCCGGATTTGAGTGAGCAGCTCTTGGTCGTTCGGGTCAAACACGAAACGACGGGCAATGACCGCCAGCCCGGTGACCACCCAGTTGACGAGATTGACCGAGTGCATGGCGGTGAGCTTGCTTTCCGCCCGTTGCAGCGTGCGCTCTCCGTAGAGCATGAAACGGCCCCGCAGCTTCAGAATCGGATTGATGCTGTTGCCATTGCCGTACATCGCCTGTTTGGTGGCGTCGCTGACGCGGTCAAATTCCACGCTGAGGGCTTCAGGAATGAGGCCACGCGTTTCACCCGCAGCCGCAAACCACGGCTTGTCGCGCTGGAAGGTAAAGGCCAAGCAGCGCAGCGCCCCAAGAGACGGCGGCACCATTTTCTGAAGGCCGGTGAACGGGTCAGTGATGTTGAACCAGTTCCAGAACACCGCGATGTTCGGGTCGTCAATCCTGCCTTGGTTCACGTAGAGTCCAGCGCCATTGTGCCAGTCGATGGCCTGCCGGGCATTGAGTCCCGCAGGCACATCCGCGAGCGCGAGCGCATTGACCTTCTTGGCTACGCGCCGGAGTTCCTGCATGACTTCGATGGGCACTTCGTCCATCGGGGCTGCCAGTAGGTTGACATCCACGTTATCGGCATCCTCAAAGGCTTTGATGCCGCTGGCCGAATCATCGCTCGGGTCGACCGTGCCCACGAAATCGGCAACTTGCGCGTTGGCACCATTGTACCCTTGGGTGAACTGACCACCCGTGTCCACCGTGTTGCTGACGCTGAGGCTGAGAATGCCCGCGTTGAGCGCCCCGAGCGGCATCGAAAGCGGCGGACCCGCATTGTAGACGAAGTACGCAGAATCCCAAGGCGCGACCGTATTGGCAGCGTGGTAGAGCTGACCACCGCCGTAGGAAAAGCGCTGCTTGAGCGAAATGTACTCAGACAGGGAGATGAGACTTTCATAGGAATCATCATCGCTGGCCGTGGCGGTGTCACTGATGTTGTCCAGTGTCTCCACCAAGGCAGCGTTCCAGAACACTTCCAACTTTTTGGTGCCTGCGGCTGAACCCGGGCGCACCTGCACGTACAGACCCGTCTTCTGGTTGGAGCCGTTGGCCCACTCGCCTGCGGTCTTGGCCTCCAGATACAGAAACGGAACCTGAAGCGCGGTGCTGGCCCGATAAAGCACGGCGCTGGTGTAGTTGTCTTGCAGCGGGGTAGCCTGATAGCCAAGGCGGGTGTTGTCCGAAGTTTCCAGATACACGCGGTTGCCCACCACCTTGCTGACCCGGACTTCACTCGTCGTGTGCTGGTTCGTCTCCATGATTTTGTAGACACCACCGGCAACGACATTGGTCGGATTGCTGGCCACGTCGAAGAAAAACTGGTTTTTGTCACCGGAGACAGTTCCAACCGAAGTGACGGCGCGGTCCACGTAATCGGAAGCACTGGTGCCGTAGGCGTAGGCGTAGATGGCACCCTCGGCCTGCCACGCCGCCCCGGAATAATTGCTGTAAACAATCGTGGCACCCTGATAGTCAGCCGCGAGCGAGTCGCCCGAGCTTTCCAGCGTGATGAGTCCCGAACCGGTCCCGGCGCTCAACACCGAGACGTTCACCGTGCTGACTTCGCCGGGCTTGCTGATGGCGACGAAAACGTCATCGCCTGCGGTCAGCATCGAGTTGATGGTAACCGCATTGGTCAGCCCGGTCAGGAAAGTGTACGCGCCCGCCGTGCCGGAAACGTCCGCTGTGGGCAGGTCATTGTACTGGTTGCCCACGCGCACGACCGTAACGCCGTCGGTCATGTCAGAAATCATGGCGACCGCATCAGCCAAGAAGAAGCCAGCGCCAACGGGCGCGCCGAAATCACCGTCAGCGTAAGTCGTCGTCAGGGGCTGCCCAAACTGCTGAACAAACTCGTTCAGCGAACGGATGGACACCGGAGTATTGAATGCCCCCTTCGCTGCGACACCAATCAAACCGGGTTTGAAGCTGCTGCGAACCGGAGTGATGAAACTCTGGTCGATAACTTGCGCGTAAACGCCCGGAAAGGTCTTTGCAATTGTTGCCATAATCGTGCTCAGTTCAACTTGCTTTAACTACGAGCCAATCTTTTCAGCAGCGAAATTATCATTGTCTACAGGCTGCGTGCTGTCGCACTTAACTACGTGTGATGGTCAGCACTCCAAACTGGTTCGCGGCCGTAATCGGCTCCGGGTCTATTTCCAGCGTCGGCAACTGACCGATTTCCTGATACGTCCAGTTGTCATTGGCCTCTTCGGGCACATTGGGCCGGTCATCCAGCGTGGCGTTGGCATTGCCAATCCGCTCATCTTTGGTGGCCAGCACCTGAAAAGCGCTGTCCAGCGTGGTGGGGTCGACCGAACCGCTGGCAAAAACCAGCGTCCAGAAAGCCGGGAAAATCTTGTAGCGGAGGTCCACGTTGAAACCCTCCAACACCACGGTAGCACTGGTGCGGAACTCAATGCTCTTGTCCTGTTCCGGTTCTTCCGGCGTCATGCTCTCGATGTCCCCTTCGATGTAAAGGCGCACCAGACGCGTGCCCCAGCCGGGATAAAACACCTGAATCCACGTCTGGGGCGTTGGACCCCCCGTCCGGTAAAACTCTTCCGTCAGCTGGCTGATGAAAAAAGCCTGCGTGTCCGGGCGCAGGCAGAAGTGGTCAAGTTGGAAACGGTAATCCCACGCCATCGGCATCCGCGACGTGGTGACATTGCCAAGGTCGAACTTTGTCAGACCTGTGCCGACGTTCGGTTTGCCGCTGACCGGCGCACCCGCATCACTGACCGTGGGCCAGTTCAGGTGCCTCCAGCGGTGGATGCTGAAGTTCTGGTACTGGCGCAGCTTCCAGTTCTTGCGGTGGACGCTGATGATGGGATAGCGCACCGGTGAAGGAAATGGCTCATAAAGAGGGGTGCCGTTGGCGTCCTTCAGGTCGAGCAGGTAGGAAAAGGGATTGTTTTCCGCAGCCCAAAGCTGCCGGAACTGAGAAAATGCGTCCAGCGGTGAAGTAAAAACCACTGGCACGCTGTACCCCTCCCGCACGACAAACAGCCGATTGAGCCAGCGCTGAATCGCCAGCTCGTGATACCGCATTGACGTTCCACTCAACGCGCCTGCGCTCACATCGAGTGTTCCGTCATGAGTGTTGGTGGCCATGCGACCTAACTACAGCGGGGGCCACCAGCCTCCGAACGGTCACACCGGCACGAGCAGCGACGACTGCATGGGCATCGTCACGCCGTTCTCCAGCTCCACATCAACAAAGCCGGAACCCTGACGCGATTCACCCTTGACCTTGCCCTTGGCTCCCGACATGCCAGTGATTACGTCGTCGATGACCGCAACTGTCTGGCCAGCGGTGATGTCCTCGCCCAGAATCCGGTTGACGGCCTTCTGAACGTAATTGCTCCTGACGTGCGCGGGCACCACAAGCGTCTCGATGATATTCTTGATGTCTTTCATGTTCTTTAACTACAAATTGAACAACCCGGTCAGCACGACTTCGATTACGTCCGGGTTGCCGTCAAACCAACTCGTCCCCAGTCGCAGCTTCTGCAAGGTGCCTTCAGCTGAGCCTGCCGCCTTAACTACCCACTTCCCCTCGTGAATCTTGACCTCCATGTTTTCAACCAGCACCTCAAATTCCCGTTTCATGCGCAGGCACCGCTGTTCGAGGTCAGGCAGCGGCTTTTTGCGCGCCACGTCGATGAGCCATGTATACAATGCCTGCACCACTTTGCTTTTCTGCTCAGCATCGCGAAACCTCTCCTTGAAGTCTACATTGAGCGGCTGCACCATGTATTCGTCCAGAAACAGGTTCATGCTCAGTCTCAGTCTTTCCAGTCCGCCTCCGTGTAGGCTCCGTAAATGCGTTCCACGGCAAGACCCTGTTGCATGGCGTGCGCATTAAAGCGCCGGATGGCGTCCTGTGGAGACAAGGCTTCGACCTTGGCAACTTCTGTGTAGACATCAGTGTCGAGCCGGTACGCCACGTAGAACGTGCCGGGCATGTTGCGCAGAAACGCCTCGGGGTCGTCCATGTCGGTTTCCAGCAACCATCGAACAGTGTTGGCAGCGTCAAACATAAGGCGAGGGCCGGGTTTGCACCAGTTCACGAGGCACCGCTTGTGACACATCGGTCAACGGTCGGGCATCGCCCTGCGCCGGGATGACCGTTTTGCAGGTCAGGCCAAGCCACACGTTGGTCTGCGCCCAATACGCCTCCGGCCTCAGCTCCACGTCCAAAATGAGATGCCGATAGCCGTTGTAAAACATCATGTCGCCCCGCAGGGGGAACCAGTCGAACTCCTGCAAGACAAGATTGGCCATCCAGACCGTGGTTTTTTGCTGGGGCACGATGCCCACGCGGGTCAGCCGCCAGTCCGGCTTCTCAAACTGAATCAGCACCGGCATCTGAAAAACCCGCGAGAAGACCGTTCTATCGTCCAACGAAACATGCCAGAGAGCATCGAATTTGTCAGAAGACCGGTCAACCTCCATGAAAGTGGGCGGAGGACGGGGCGAACCGCGCTTGATGTACTCGGCTTGAATCGTCATCGCAGTTGTCACGTCCGGCTGCTGCCGAAATACCTCAGAATCGTAGTGCCACTCTTTGCGCTCTGCAAATTTCACACCGTAACTACCTAGAACTTGGCTTCAGCCAAAAAATGACTGATTTCACGAATCCGAAGATTTATGCTAAGCCCGCCAACTGGGCTTTCGAGCGCAGAATACAGACCAGATTGAGCCAGTCAACAAACGACTAAAGCCGCATAGAAGATGAGCAAACCAGACGAACTCATTCAATTGCTGGAAGAATTGAAATCCGAACTCCGCCAGAGTTCGGTGGAAACGAACCACCAGTCCAGAGGCACCCTGTTCCTCGGCCCCGACGATGAGGTGGGCCTCGAACTGTCCGCCGCAGAGTGCAGCCTGCTGCTGGCCACGCCGTCTACAGTTCACCGAATGTCCGAATGCCTGCCCGACCCCGAGGCAGCCTCCATCCACCTTTTTGACCTGACCATCACCGACCCCGTGCGCGATGCGCTGGAGCGCGCGCTGGCAGCGGTCGACGAAGGATGATATGTCCACCCCAGTTGACACCCTCGACGGCAGCGTCATCAGCCAGTTTGAAATCGAGTCCGCGCAAGCAACCAGTCTCGGCGAGCTGATGGCTTACCAGAGCAGCCTCCTGACCGAGAACGTGCGCGGCACGGCTGTCTATCAGCACCGGTTTACCACGCGCAGCACCACCATTGTAGACAACCTGCTGCGGACAGTCATGTCCACCGGAAGCCCGCGCATGCGCTTCCGGCTGGGCGCGGGTGCGCCTCCCAGCACCGTCTGGCTGCCTTGGCAGGACCATGCCATCCGGTTTTACTCTGGCATCCTCGAAAGCAGCGGCCCCACTGCCGGGCACCATCTGGAACTGGAAACAGTGGACGACCTGTACACAATGAGCAAGGTCAACAAAGTGACGGTGCGCCGGGGAGCCATCAGCGACATGGTGGCCACCATCGCGCAGGAAAACAAGCTCGACGCCATCATTGAAAAAACCCAGAATTCATTCTCCTTTGTCCAGAGTTTCATTGATGACAGCGCCATGCTGTTCGAGCGGCTGCGCGGCCGGGCGGTCAACGCCAAGGGGCGCGGCAACTACGTCTGCTACATCCGGGACGGCATCCTGCATTTTCACAGCCCCGACTACCAAGCTGAAGTCAAGGAACTGGCCTATTTCAAGACACCCCACGTCTCCTTGGCGCAGGCCGACAACAGCCAGCGCCTGTGGGACGCTGGTGTCTCCGGCACTCATCTCGTTGTTTACGACCCGTACACCGCCGAAGTGCGCACGACCGCGTCTGACCCGACCAAAGCTCTGCGCTTGGCCAACGGCATCTACAATCTTCCCAGCGTCGGTGGAGCAGAGCGCAACATCTTCTACCATCTGTCAATGAATCGTCCCGAGGAAGCGCTGGCGCTGGCACAAAACGCGTACGAAATGGCCCGGTCCCAGACCTTTGAAATTGTCGCCACCTTTGCCCGGCTGACCAGTCTGCGCGCCGGAGACTTCATCCATCTGCTCATCACCCCCTCTGACCAAGCCAGCTCGCCTTGGTCTGGGTACTACCTGCTGGCCAAGACAGTCACCACAATTGACAGGGGAGCGGCCCACGTCGTCTGCGCACTGCAACGTGGTGAAATCCAGCAGATGCAGTCCAGTCTTACCGTGCAAGCCCCCAACCAGCAACTCGTGCCCGTGACCGAAGCACCCGGTCAGGACTTGAACCTCCGCGCCACGCAGGACTCCGTCCTGACACGCGCCTCTGGCAAAAAAACATCCAGCAGCGTCTTTTCGACGGTGCTGGGTGCAGATGAACTTCCGACCGCTTAGGTCGTCCAGCCGGGGTACTCTTTCGCCTGCGAAAGCTCCACGGGATAAAACGGGTCTGTCCGGTCAAATCCAAGCTGACGCCACTGGCGCTGCGAATCAATCTGCATGTGCAGGTTGCCTGTCGTGGTGCCAGTGCAGAACACTTCAAGGTAAGGACGCATGCCGCCGCTCACCGCTTCGGTCGCCTGCCCACCGGGCACCACCATCCTTGGCGCAGTCAGGCTGTAGCGTGTGCCCGAGATGCTGCGGTCGCTTGTCTCCCTCAAAAGCACACTGAACGCGGTGCCACCGACATTCGCGTACGTGACCAGCATCGGCAAACCGACGCTGCCCGAAACAGTTGGCTGAAACCAGTCTTCCGCTTGCAAGCGCGCCGCCACGTAGCCGCTGACCACCGGGCAGTTGATGAAATGCTTGCGAATCAACGGCTGGATATATTCACCGGGATACATGGTGGCTGCCTTTCAGGTTCGAGAAATCTGTGACTATTCCGAAGGACGGCGATTGGGCTTCTTGTCATCGTCGTCATCGCCCTCTTTGCCCGCATCCTCCGAAGGAGTTTCCTCGTCAGCGGGCGGCACCGGCACGTCAGGTTCGTCACCTTCGCCCGATTCCGGGCCTTCATCTTCGCCTCCGGGCGGGCCTTCGCCTCCGGGCGGGCCTTCGGCTCCTTCTGGCGGCATCGGCGGCCCACCGCCTTCCATGCCCATGCCACCCTCCGCGCCCATGTCGCCCTCCATGCCTTCGGCACCGGGAGTAACACCCTGCACCAGCGCGCCGAGCAGGTCGCGCATCTGGCGCAGCAGACCCAAAGCTGTTTCGCCCTCGGTGTCCGCACCGATGGCCGAATCGCTGACGGGTGGTTCACTGGGTTCGAGCGGGTCAGCACCCACGTCGTCGGCACCCATGTCCATGCCAGCCGCTTCGTCACCGAAGCCACCAGCACCCCCAGCACCTTGGGCTGAGTCCATGTCGAACTGGTCGTCCACCATTTCTTGAACGAGCCGCTTGGATTCGGATAGATTTGTCATAGTCACGCTGTCGTTTGCTGTCTTAACTACACGCTGCCCAGAAAAAGTTCTGGATGTTGTTTGCATTGAATCGCCGAGTCCTTGTCGGCGATGGAAATTCTGTTCCGCTTTGGTCTGATAGCCGCCGTAGGGCGCGAACTCTGGTGGAACTACTGGCTTGGTAATTGTAGACGGCAGAGGTTCCGGTTCAACTGGCTCCCCTGCCCCGGGAGCCTGTGGCTCGCCGTCAGCAGCCTGTGGCGGCGCGACGGGTGCCTGCGGCGCGGCGGGTGCCTGCGGGCGCTCTGGCTGCTGCGGCTCCAACGGCGGTGGTGGCTCCAGTCCAATGTGCTCGACTTCTTCTGGCTCAATCACGCGACCAAGCCGGTTGCGCTGGGCAATGCGCTGCTGAATCTCGCGCTCGCGCTGTTTGGCCTGCTGCACCAGTTCTGGAAAATTGTTCCACCGCTTGGTGGCGTAGCGCGTCAGCTTGTTCAGCTTCTCGGACGTGTCTGGTTCATCGTTCGGGAACGCAGCCAGCAGCCCGTAGATGTACTCTCGCGCCGCCAGAATATGTTTGCACAGTCCCGGCTTGCCTTGAGGATTGGTCTTGCGCGGCGCACGGTTCCACGCCTGATTCAAAGACTGCGGTCCAACCACGCTGCTCTGGCGCTGCTTGTTAGCCCACGCCCACCGGTAGCGGTAGTCAGGGCAAGTGCAGTCCACCAAGCAGTCCACGTGCTGCAATGGCGTCTGCTGACCGCTCTTGGGCTTGTAAAACTTGACGTAGCCCTTGTGCCGCAGCCCGGTCGTGCTGGGGTTCGCTTTGAAGTTGAAGATGTAGTAGACCGCGCTCTGGTAGCTGTCGATTTCCAGCGGCGGTCCACGAACCTTGAAGCTGCGCCCCACCCGCTTCGGCTCTGACATCCGAAACAGTTGGTCAAACGACAGGCGTTCTTCGATGCGCTGGAGCTTGCTGCGCATGTCAGTAGTAGTTTCGCATCGCAGACGGCGTTGGAGAGCTGCCTGTGGTGGCCGCAGTTTCCGGTTCATTTGGGCGCGTCGGCGGCTCCTGCGGCTTCTGCGCCTGCGGTGGCTGCGCCTGCGGCGGCTGCGCCTGCGGCGGCTCCTTTGCCGCCAGCTCAGGCACGATGGGAAGCTCAACGATGCCACTGCCCCGGCGCACCAGCAAAGGCAGCACCGACTGCGGCTGATGCAGACCAAGAACATGCCGCAGTTGCGCTGCGTTCCTGATGCGCACGGACGGACTGGCGGCACCGGCTGTGTTTGTATACTCTCCCACACCCAGCACCACATCGTTTGGCAGCAAGCCCGCCTTGGCTGCCGCCGTGCCGCGCTCCACGACGCGCACCAGCAGACCGCCCTGTGTGCCCTTGGCACAGCTGAACCCCAGTGTATACTGGCTCGCCACCGACTCCGTTGTCCGCTGTTTGACCGGGACGCCGTTGCTCATCGGAGGTTCGGTGTCAGGCTCTTTGACCGGTTTTTGCTTCTTGACCTTGGCGGGTTCCCACTGCGGACGCGGCAGCACGTGCGCCAGCGGCTTTGACGAAACCGGCAGACGTGGCCCCGGCGAATAAGCGATGTTGCTGCCTTCATTCGGCGAGAGGCCGAAAGTCTGCAAAACGAAATCAGTCGTCTCGGGGCGCATTCTCAGCGGAATCTGCTGGCTGTAAAGCCGCACCTTGCCACTGGCGTCCCTGACAAAGTAAGCACCGCCCCCTGCTAAAAATTTGTCTACATGCCCGTCGCCAACCCACGTGTAGAAGTCATTCAAGCCACGAAAGACTTTTGGCTCATCATTCTTGACAGCCAGCACCGAGCCGTGGGGCATGGGCACCGCCACAGCTTCGAGCATCTGGTTGACAATGGATTCGGCACGCCGCATTTGCCCCTAACTACGTTCTTTGCATAAATGTCTGACCTCAAACTCAAAAAAGTCACGATACGCAACTGGGCCAAGTTCGACGCCATCGAACTGGAATTTCCTGAAAAGGGGCTGATTGCGGTTCACGGCATCAATTCGGCATCGGGAGGCGCACTGCAAAGTGTCGGCAGTGGCAAGACTGCCCTCGGCGAAGCCATCTCCCGGACACTGCTCGGCACGCAGGGGCGCTTTACCAATCTGGGCAAGTTTTCCCGCGACAAAAAAGGCGACACCTACGTCAAGGTATCCGCTGAATTCTTGGGCAAACCGCTGGTGGTTGA
>Ga0315294_10000495_pt1 | contig 42363 bp, 32 predicted proteins | sample YL17G13_40_MG_FD_203626 | JGI IMG/M metagenome (GOLD analysis project Ga0315294, IMG submission 203626) | Sediment microbial communities from Yellowstone Lake, YNP, Wyoming, USA - YL17G13_40 | ecosystem: Environmental > Aquatic > Freshwater > Lake > Sediment | place: USA: Wyoming | collected... | reverse complement strand
GTCCTTCGACACGATCAGCTCGGCCCGCTCCTTCCCGGCGCTGTCGTAGAGCGTCAGTCCCGGGCCGTCCTTCGTCACGTTCAGCCAGATGCGCGTCTTCCCGGCCGCGTCGAGCAGTGTCAGCCCCGGTCCTTCCTCGCCCGTCGCGTCCAGCGTGGCTACCACCTTCCCGGCCTGGTCCACGACCTCGAACCGCTCCGCGCGGACGGTCGTGGATGTCTGCTCGGTTTCAGCGGCGCCCATCACGGCTATCGCCACCAGCGCCCCGATCGCCCCCGCAAGTATCGTCCTGATCGTTCCCATCGGTGTCCTCCCCTTCGCGGTCATCGGCCCCATTCTAGTCCCGGGAGGGGTAGTATTACTTCGCCTCCACCTCGTACCAGAGCGTTTCAAAGCGGGGGCTGATGGAGACGATGGCGCCGCCATCGGCGGCGGCCTCGACGGTGAGGGGCGCGCGGCGCTGGCCGCGCTCGTCCAGGGGCCAGGCGTGCGCGGACTTCGCGGGGAGGGGAAGCGTGATGCGGGCCGGGATGCCTTCGACCAGTGACGGGGCTTCGCCCCAGTCGGTGCCGACCGTGCTGAGCTCGGCGTTCTTCCAGCCCATTCGCGAGTTCTCGGCCCGGCCGGTCGCCGTGATGAGGAGGCGGACGCGGCGAGAGGATAGATCGCCTTCCATGACGGTGACGGTGATGGCGCTCCAGCCGTCCTGGAGCGTCGGGCCGGGCTCGATGATGACGCCGCCGAGGTCGAACCTCTTTCCCGCGCCGTAGCCGACAACGGCCTTGCTGGCCTTCGCATTGACGGTGACCACGCCGCGCGCCGCGTCGGTGAGATCCCAGGCCAGCTCGCTCGTGTCGGAGACGTACCGGGGCGCTTTGGGCTGGGCCTGATCCGGGCCGAGGGCGGCGGCGGGAGTGGCCTGCCCCTGGACCGCGATCGCGACGCGGTGGATGAGGGCGGTCTCGCGGGGGACGCCGGCCGTGCCGGCGTGGACCAGCGCCCAAGGGCCGCTGTGGCGCAGGGCGTCGATCTCTTGGTCCCGGTCGAGGACCGCGACCACCTCTTCCCGCGCGGGGCTGACATCACTCCGGAGGAAGATGGCGGCGGCCGGGATCATGGTGAGCATCTTCGTCGGGTGCTGGTCGATGTCGAAGTAGTTCCGGATGCGGCGCAGGTTCCAGTCGGCGCCGTGCGAGTACCGGGAAGTCGAGACGTAGTCCCAGTCCTGAAGGGCCGCGTAGGCGTCACGGAGGAGGCTTCCTTCGCCGACGAAGCCGGCGGGGGCGGCATGGCCGTATTCGGTGACGCAGAAAGGCTTGCCCAGCACCCGCCGCAGGGCCAGGTCCGGGAGGACGCCGCCGGCCTCGCTGACCATCGAGCGATTGCGCACGAACCAGTTCTCGGAATCCCACGGGCGGCCGGGGAAGACCGGGTGCTGCCAATAGGCGTGGGTGTCGACGGCATCGAGCTTGGCCATCAGATTCGGGGTACTGCATCCGACGACGGTGCCGATGACGAGCCCCTTGACCTTGAGGTCGTCCTTGAGCAGGCGGTACATGGTCTGCCAGTAGCGATCCTCGGTCTCCCAGAGGAACCGGATCCAGTCGCGCTGGGCCTGGGCCGTGCGCTCGCCGGCCCGGGAGCGCGGGAACGCCGCGATGGTGCCGTCTTCCAGTCGCTCGTCCGGGTGCAGGCCGAAGACGCCGCCGGGGCGCAGGGACACGCCCGCGAGCCAGTAGGTGCCTGTTTGGAAGGGGGGATCGAAGACCAGCCGGGCGTTGTCGTCGCCCGGGTCCGGGAGCACGACGAACTGGAACCGGCGCCACTCGGCGGAGAGCTCGGCCTCGCCGGCCAGCCCCAGGTTCCGCCAGGGCGCATGGGCCTGCTCGATGCTGACGTGCAGGGCCACGGGCCCGCCCGGGCGGGGGGCGGTCTTGGCCCAGAACGTCAAGGTGTAGGGCCGGCCGGCGAGCACGTTGAGCCCGGTCTGCTCGAACCGGATATGCCAGCCCTCGGTGCCCAGCCTGGTCACGTCAAGCCGCGCGGACTTCGTGCCGCGGACGGCGCCGCGGATGGCGCCGGGGGCCTCGTCGGTCGCAGTTGCCGTCGCCTCTGCGGCCTCGTGCCGCTCCACATCCCAATGGTCGGTGCCTTTGATGAAGCCCGGGTTGGCAAGCATCTCGGCGCGGAGCGGTTCCTGGCTGGCGCCCCAGGCGCCTTCAAGCTTCCCGGTCGACCCGTACCGGGCCGCCAGCCACCGGTTCCACTGCCCCGTGAGCTCGCGCAGGAAGACATCGGGGAGCCGGTCGATCGTGCCGCCCAGCCAGGCGTGGATCAACCCGTTCTCGTTGTTGATCTCGACGAAGGCCACGGCCGGGTCCTGGGCCCAGGTGAGTCTCGTGTACGGGTTGCGGCGGGAGAGCAGTTTGCGGGCGTACTCCTTCTGGAGGTCCAGGATCCTGGCGTCCCAGAATCCGATGACGTGCCGGTCCTGGAAGTTGCCGCCCAACTCCTCGATCTCCTTCGGCAGGCCGTCGGCGGCGTTGAACGGACGGTAGTTGAGCAGGCACAGGTAGGTGTAGATGCCGTTCCGCTTGAGCTGGGCTGAGAACCAGTCGAGGCGGTCGAGGGCCTCGGGGTCGAGGTCGCGGGTATCGGTGCCGGAGCGGGCGAGGATGCCGCGGGGATACCGGTCCATATCCATGATGTGGAACCGGACGATGTTGATCCCGAACCTGGCCATCCGGGCGGCGATCTTGCCCGCGTCGTCCTTGGCGGGGAAGTTGGCGCCGAACGCGAGGTCCACGCCGTGGAGCCGGATGCGCTCCTGGCCGGCGTAGAGATGGCCGTCGGGGGCGGCTTGGATGTGGCCGAACTTGCCGGCGGGCTTGGGGAGCCACCCGCTCAGGTTCGTGATCCCCGGCGTCGCGTCGTCCCAGGGGAGGACGAACGGAAAGAGCGAATCGGCGCCCAGCCCGGCGCGTGGCATGCCCGGTAGGCGGCCGAGAAGATCGCAGACCGCGGCGTTGGCTTTGGCCATCTCGGCGATGAGCGGGCGGTAGGGGCGGTCGACGACGCTGAACAGGCCGATGTTGTAGTTCTCGCCCGTGTACTCCTCGAAGTAGCGGCCGGTGACGGGCTGGTCGATGAGCGTGAACCACTGAAGCCCCACGACGTAGGGAAGGCTGGTGGCGGCTTCGAGGTAGCGGGCGTAGGTCTGGCCGCGGGCGGCCTGGGTGGGGATGTCGCGACTTCCGGTGAGGCCGCTCTCGGCGTCGCAGGTGAAATGGAACTCGCTGAGGAGGACGGGACGGCGGCCGCAGGATTCGTGGACCCGGGCCAGGAAGGCGGGGTCGATCGTGCGGGTGTAGTAGTTGACCGAGACCACGTCCAGGTACCTGCCCGCCACGCGGCACAGGATCGCGTTCTTGGCGGTGTCCGGCCGCCAGCGATTGCCGATGAGGAGGTGGTGGGAGTCGTGCTTGCGGAAGGTGGCCCGGACGAATCCGTAGTACTCGTCGAGGAAGAGCTCGAGGTACGCGTCCATGTCCTTTACGGCGGCGGGAGTCCGGACCGGGAGCCCTAGGTCGGCCAGCCGGTCGAACGAGGCCTCGCGCATGCCCCAGGCCCGGTTGAAGGCCTCGATCGTCCGGTACTTGTCCTTCAGCATCCGGACGAGCCGGACCTTGCACGGGTGCGAGCCCGCCAGCGCCGGGACCGCGGCCGGGATCTTCTCGAAGTCCTGCTCGTTTCCGAGGAAGTACCCGATGATGAGGGGGTCCGGGGCGGCGGGCGCGATGGCGCGGGCGAAGGCTTCCTCGACGGCCTTCCGGATGCCGGGATCGAAGGGGTCGAGGACCCCGCCGGCGCCCGGGATCATCTCGCGGTCGAGGTCCCACCGGCCCAGCGGCAGGAACGGCGTGTAGGGCCAGTCGAGCCGGCGCGTGCCTGCGCTCACGAACGACCAGGCGCCGCTGGAGTTGAACCCGAAAGCGCGCAGTCGCCGGATGTTCCTGATCACATTCGCCTCGGGGTCCCACGATCCGTACTTGCGGATCACGTTGGCGACGTAGAAGGACACGGCCTTGTCGCCCCACCACTTGTCCGGGTGCCAGGCGGGGGAGAACCGGCCCGTCCGCTCCGGGAGCCAGTCGAAGACGCGCTCGCGGCCGGTCACGTACGTGTAGTCCTCGCCGGGGCCGGTCGAGCAGACCCCGAGCTGGAAGAAGGCGTTGCCCTCCGGGTCGACCAGGAGCCAGCGGTCGCCCGCGCGCTCGACGTGAAAGAACCCGGTCCGGCCCAGCGAGAGCCGGTCGCGGGTCCCGGCCGTCCCGCCGTAGGGGTCGACCGCCAGCTTGGGGAATGAACCGAGATACCCGGACTCGGCCTCGCGGTCCTTCTCCAGCTCGGACTCGGCCGAAAGCTTGCCAGGGAAGACCTTGCGGGCATTCTGTCCCCACCGGTCGACGAGGATGACCCGCTTCTCCTGCGAGAGATCCAGGACGACCTTGAACGGGTAGTCGGTCCGCGCCCGGTCGAACGGGACGAAGCAGGTCCAGGCGAAGATGTTCCAGTTCCACTCCCGGTTGTCGGTCAACTGCTGGAACGTCGCGGGGGGCGGGGTGAAGACCAGCTTCTTCATGTCCAGGGACCGGAACGTGAACGAAGGCGCATTGCCCTGGAAGAGGTGCGGCTTCGAGGGCTTGTCCTGCGGGAATCCCGTGAACTCGCCGTCCATCGACCACGCGCCCGTGTTGTGGAAGAAGTTGATGAGCATCGTGGTCGAGAACCGCTCCAATCCTAAGGCGGTCGCCGTGAACCGGATCGTGAACCCGCCGGGCTCGACGAGGACCGTGGCCGCCGTCCCGCCCGGGTAGCGCAGGAACGCCCGCGCTTCCCCGACCCGGACCTCGGAGGGACTCTCCTCCTTGCCGCCGGAGATGAGGCGCGGGTAGTCCACGGTGAAGACCCCGAGGTCGCCCGCCTCGACGGCGATGCCGGATCCCCCCGCGGTCAGTTCGAGGGCGGCGGCCCCGGCGGGCGGGGTCACGGCCGCGCCGAGGAGGAATCGCGCGAGGCAAAGTGCGGTGGCCACGCCGCATCATACCCCCGGCGGGTGCGGGTGGAGTGGCATAATGGCGGCGGATGACCACGAATATGCGGATAGATGCGGCTTTCCCCGGCGGGAACATCATCGTCGAGCGGATCGAGGGCGACCGGGTAGTGATCCGGCAGGATCTCGGCGAAACCGAGGGCGGCTGGTTCTACTGGTATCTCCGGGTGACGGGAGCGGCGGGGAGGGAGATCGAGTTCACGTTCCCGCAGGGGAACATCATCGGGACCCGGGGGCCCGCCGTCAGCCTGGACGGGGGGGCGACCTGGGCGTGGCTCGGGGGCGGGGAAGGGAACCCGTTGTCGTTCCGGTACGCGTTCCCGAAAGACTCCGTGGAAGCGCGGTTCAGCTTCGGGATGCCGTACCTGGAGTCGCACCTGCGCGCGTTCCTGGCCGGCCACGCGGGAAACCGCAGTCTCGAGGCCGGCACGCTGACCCGGTCACGGAAGGGGAGGCCGGTCGAGCTGTTGCGGCTGGGGAAGCTGGACGGCGGGCCGCGGCGGCGGGTCCTGCTGGCGGCCCGGCACCACTGCTGCGAGATGATGGCGAGCTACGCGATCGAGGGGATCATGGAGACCGTGGTCGCGGACGACGACGACGGGATATGGTTCCGGGAACGCGCCGAGGTCATGGTCGTGCCATTCGCCGGCAAGGACGGCGTCGAGGACGGCGACCAGGGCAAGAACCGCAGGCCCCGCGACCACGGCCGGGACTATGCGGGGAAGAGCATCTATCCCGAGACCGCGGCCTTGCGTGAGATGATCCCCGGCTGGTGCGGGGGTCGGCTCGATTTCGCCATGGACCTGCACTGCCCCTGGATCCGCGGGGGCTACAGCGAGCACGCGTACTTCGTCGGGATCGACGACGCCGGGGACTGGGGGAAGCTCTCCCGGTTCTCGGCCCTGCTCGAGGAAGGCCGGCGGGGGCCCGTTCCCTACGCGGCGGCGGGCAACCTGCCCTTCGGGAAGGAGTGGAACACGAAGGAGAACACCGTGGGCGGGGCCACGTTCCACGAGTGGGCGGCGGGGCTGGTCGGGGACGGGCTGGCATGTTCCCTGGAACTGCCCTACGCGACCGCGGGCGGCGCCGAGGTCAACGCGGAAACCGCCCGCGCCTTCGGCCGCGACCTCGCCCGGGCCATCCGGCTCCTGCTAGGGTAGGCCAGGGGACCCATACTGGTACGACGATGTTGTACAATGAAGTTGTACAGATGGAGGTGACACCATGATCCGGACCGTCGAATCCAGCACTCTGCGCGCCCACTTGGCGGACGTGATGCGCGAGGTGGAAGCCAAGCAGGATTTCGTCCTCGTGACGCGGAAGGACAAGCCCGTGAGCGTCGTGGCGAATCTGGACTTCTTCGAGGACCTGCTGGCCCTGGCGAGTCCCGCCTACCGCAAGAGCATCCGGGAAGCACGCGAGGACTTCCGTCGGGGGCGGACGTTCACCCATGCGGAGGTCTTCGGCCGACTCTAGTGGCCTGCGAGCTCGTATACACCGCGAAGGCCCGGGATGATATTGCGGCGCTCGACGCGGTCGTCCGGAAGCGGATCGGCAAGAAGCTACTGATGCTTCGGGCCGATCCCCTCAAGGTCTCGCGCAAGCTCGTCCACCCCGCCATCGGTGCTTATCGCTACCGGGCAGGGGACCATCGGGTCGTGTTCGATCTGGAGGGCAGGCGGATCGTGGTTCTCCGGGTCGGGCATCGGCGGGAGATCTACAGATGAGCCGCAGGCATGCGGGCTTCGTCGTGCGGCAGGCGAGATCGGCCGCACCTTGACGCGATGCGGTCATTCGACCACTTGCCGGGAAGGGTGGGCTGCTGCTACGCCTTCCGCCGCGAAGGAGAACGCTTGCGTGCGGCGAGGGTCCGGCGGAAAGCTCCGTGCTTGTCCTTCATGCCTTCCGCCTCCGACCAACGGGCGATGGCGGCGTAGTCCACCTTCTGGTGACGGGCAATCAGGATCGCCTGCTCGAGGCTCTGCCGGTCGTTCCAGTGGTAGAAGGCCGCCAGACGGTCCATCAGGGACTGGGTCGGCGTGGTGACCGTCACCGATCCGTACCTCGTCCGCAGGCTCATGAACGAGACGAGCGTCAGGCTTCCGACCGCCGGGGGACCGCCAACGAAGTCAACGGTTGGGACGAAACGGGGATGAGTCCAGACGCGCCTTGTCTTCTTGAAGCCTAGGTCAAGCATGACGGCGGCGATCGCACCGTTGTCAGCAAGCGTTGCCAGATCGACGTCCAGCGACTGATAGCGGTTCGCAGTGTGGGCACTCACCGCGGCGCCGCCCACCAGCACGGTTCGGATCCCGTGCGTGGCAAGCGCAGAGGCGACCCATGCCGCGATTTCGGTCAGGGTTGAGCGCGGTCCGGGCGGGTTCAAAGAGGCTTGCCCCGCGCCCGGGGCCGCCGCCGTTGGAGGTAGTAGCGTTCGCGCTCCTCCGGAGGCACGAGATCCAGGGCGACTGCCAGGAGTTCGCGCAGTTTGGGCACGAGTGGACCGCGCGGATTCCAGGTGTAGAGACGCGTGCGCCCGCGCATCCGGCTGACAAGAAGGCCGGCGCGCTCGAACCGGTCGAGCTGTGCCTGGACCGGCCGGAGCGCGGAGTCGTATGTGCGTGCGATCTCGGTCGCGTAGCCGTCCCCGTAGTTCTCGAGGAAGAGCATCACGCGCGCCGCGTTCCGTCCGCCGAACAGCCCTTCGAGCATGATCCGATTATACCACTCCGGAAAGGAGTCATATAACTCCTATTAGGAGTACGTACTCCAGGGCCGGCAGCCGGCGACGCCGGGCGCGATGCGGACAGGCTCCGCGCGTCGAGCAGAACAGGACGCGCGAGGGGTTGAGAAATCCGCGGGCGCGTAGGATGATGGGGTCCTATGTACTCAACACTTAGTCCCGGGGCGATTGGGGTAAAGACCAAAGACCTGTCGGATCTCGTTGCGAAGGCGAAGTCGGCGGGGTTCAAGGGAGCCGAGTTCTCCGTGGCCGAGGCCGCGGACCTGATCGATCGCGAGGGCGCGGACGCCGTCCGGGCCCGGTTCGACCAGGCCGGGATCATTCCGGCGGGCTGGGGCCTGCCGACGAACTGGCGCCAGGACGAGGCCGCGTGGCGCGCCGAGTTGGAGAAACTGCCGCGGCTGGCGAAGGCCGGGGCGGCGCTGGGCGCGACGCGCACGTTCACGTGGATCCTGTCCTGGGACGACCACCGGCCGATGGCCGAGAACTGGAAGTTCCACGTGGACCGGTTCACGCCGATCGCGAGGATCCTGGCCGACCACGGGTGCTCGGTGGGGCTCGAGTTCCTGGGGCCGCAGACGATGTGGAAGGGGAAGGCGAACGAGTTCGTCCACACGCTCGAGCGGATGGTGGAGCTGAACGAGGCCATCGGGCCGAACGCCGGCCTCCTCCTCGACTGCTGGCACTGGCACGCGTCGGGCGGGACGGTCGCGGCGATCCGGAAGCTCCCGGCGTCGCGCGTCGTGTACGTGCACGTGAACGACGCGCCCAGCGGCGTCGCGCTGGACCAGCTGGTCGACAACCGGCGGGGCCTGCCCGGGGAGACGGGCGTCATCGACATCGCCGGGTTCTTGCAGGCCCTGCGCGCGATCGGGTACGACGGGCCGGTGACGCCGGAGCCGTTCAAGAAGGAGCTCAAAGACCTGCCTTCGGACGAGGAGCGGCTCCGCGTCGTCGCCGCCTCGATGGCGGACATCTTCCGCAAGGCCGGCATAGCCGCCTGACGCGATAGGCATCCGCGTGGCTGATTCACAAGGTCAAGGCAAGAAGGACCTGTTCATCGCGATGGAGCGCGCGAACCTGCAGGATATCCCGGAGACGTCCATGCCGGAAGGGTACCGGATCCGGAACTACCGGACCGGGGACGCCGCGATCTGGACCGCGATCCTGAAGGAAGCCGAGCCGGTCTACGACATCGGGGAAGGGACGTTCGCGGAGGAGTTTCCGGGAGACGAGGAGATCCGGGCCCGGCGGATCCTGTTCATCGAGGACGGCGCCGGGCGGGCGGTAGGGACGGCCGGGGCGTGGTGGGAGAGCGGAGAGGCACCCGGCCGGGCCGGCAAGGTGCACTGGCTCGCGGTCCTGCCGTCGCACCAGAACACGGGAGCCGGAGCCGCCCTGCTCGGATTCCTGCTGAGGATGATGACGGGGTCGTGGGACACGGCGTACATCTCGTCGGGGACGTCACGGCCCCACAACACCAGGGTAACCCTCGACCTCGGGTTCCTGCCCGTGATCCGGAGCAAGTACGAGCGGATTGCCTGGGAAGAGGCGGGGCGCACGGTGACCCACCCGGCCATCCCGAAGGCCCTGAGTCGCAGGTGGTGGGAGCCCAAGCAGGAGCCCCCGGCGCCGGACGAGGTGGTGGCCTGGCTCCGGGAGGCGGCGATCCCGCTCGTGAGCTGTGAGGCCGGGCACGGGTTCGCGGACATGGAGCGCATCCGGCAGATTGTCGGCGACGCGCGGATCGTCTCGCTCGGGGAGGCCACGCACGGCACCCGCGAGTTCTTCCAGCTCAAGCACCGGATGCTCGAGTTCCTCGTGGTCGAGATGGGCTTCACGGCCTTCGGGATCGAGGCCAGCTTCCCGGAGGCGGTCATGGTGGACCGGTACGTGACGACCGGCGAGGGCGACCCCGCGGACGGGCTCACGAACATGATGTTCTGGACGTGGAACACGGAGGAAGTGCTCGAAATGGTCCGCTGGATGCGCCGGCACAACGAGACGGCGCATCGCCCCGTCCACTTCTACGGATTCGACATGCAGTCGCCCGAGAACGCGGTCCGCTCGATCGTGCGGACGGCGAGCGAGGCGGATCCCGCGTGCGGGCGGGAGCTCGCGGCGAGGCTGGCGCCGCTCACGGACACGTTCCGGGCCTCGCTCTACGGCAAGTGCGGGTCGGCGCGGCAGGCCGAGGTCGCGAGCTGTCTCAAGGAGGTCAAGGACAGGATCGGGGCGATGCGGTTCCCGGACGAGCGGTCCCGCGGGCTCGCGCTTCTGCACGCGCAGGTGGCGATCCAGGGCGAGGAGCTCGCGCGTTCCGGATACGGCGGTAGCATCCGCGACCGGTCCATGGCCGCGAATGCGCGGGCCCTGCTCGATCTCGAAGGGCCGGAGGGCAAGATCGTGCTCTGGGCGCACAATGCCCACGTGGGCCGGAAGGCCGACTGGCAGATGGGATACCACCTGCACCGGTTGGTGGAGCCGGCGCCCGTCGTTTTCGGATTCGCGTTCGGGAACGGGTCGTTCCAGGCGCGGGACATGACCGGCAATTGGGTGCTCCGGGACTTCGTGGCTCCTGCGCCGCCGGCGGGGTCGCTCGACGGGACGCTGGGGAGGGCGGGGAGCCCCCTGTTCGTGCTCGATCTGCGCCGGATTCCGGTCGATGGGAGCGCTGCCGCGTGGTGGCGGCCGCAACACCTTACCCGGTCGGCGGGGTCCGGTTTCAGCGACGATCCGGAGGAGGTGGCGTGGTTCGCGGATCCGGCGGCCGTTCGGGAGGAGTACGATGCCCTGCTCTTCGTCGCGGACACGACGGCGGCCTGGCGGAATCCGGATGCGAGAACGGTGTCCGTTGTTCCGACAGTCACCGCTCCCGGCCCGGTGAATCTCGACTTCGCCGAAGTCGGCGCGGACGGGTTGCCCGGGGGGTGGGAGGGGCTTTTCAACGGCCCGTCCTATCGAAAGCGCACCGGGTACGAGCTGGAGGCGCGCGACGGAGCCGTATCGATCCGGCGCACGGGAGTTCCATTCGAGTGGGGGGACGGGGACCTCAGCCAGACGTTCGACGCCGTGCCCTTCCGGGGCAGGAAGCTTCGGGTTCGCGCGGAGGGTAGGGCCGAACCGGCCTCCGCCTTCGACGGCGCGTATCTTCTGGCCTGTGCCTACGAGGGAGCTCCCGAGGTGAACACCCAGCCGTCCGACTGGCTGACTTTCGCGGTGACGGAGAGACCCTGGACCGCCGGAAACTGGGAAGCCCGGGAGGTGTGCATCGACGTGCCCAAAGAGGCGGACCGGGTCGAAGTGGCGCTCATCCTGTCCGGCAACGGCCGCGCCTGGTTCCGTGGGCTGTCGATCGAACCGGACGGGGAAGATGGGGGTTAGAATCAGCGGGATGTTGCCGGTTCACCTGCCCAAGACACGGGATATCGAGCGGTATCTGCGGCGGAACCCGGGACTGAACCTGTTCCGCATCGCCGACCTCGATCCCCGCTGGTCGTGGTCTTCGCCGACGGCGACGGCCGGGCGGCGGCGATGCGGCACCTGGCGAGCCTGCGCGATTTCCTGCCGGCGCGGCTCCTGGCCGATCTCTCTCCCGGCATGCGCAGTGCCCTGGCGCCGCGGTTCCGGATCGAGGAGCGGGGTGAGGGCGAGCATTGCCGCATGGTCCTTGCGCAGAGGCGGATCATCCGCGGCATGGATACGTCCAGCGTGGAGCCGCTGGGCCGCCGGCACCTGGGCGAGCTCCGCCAGCTCTACCGGGTCGCGTATCCCGGCACATTCTTCGCCCCCGATCACCTCGCGCTCGGCCACTTCTTCGGTATCCGGGAGGCCGGCCGGCTCGTGTGCGCGGGCGGGTTGCTGACCATCTCCAGGAAGCTGGGTGCGGCGGCGCTCGGCAACATCGCCACCCATCCCTCCTTCCGCCGCCGGGGGCTCGCGTCGCTCGTGGTTGCCCGCATCTGCCAGGACCTGGACCGCCGGATCTCCCTGATCGGACTTTGCGTCAAGGCCCGGAACCGCGGGGCGATTCTCTGCTACCGCCGGCTCGGGTTCCGCATCGTTGCCCGCACGGACATCTTCTACGCGATCGCCCGAAGGGAGGCGGACTAGCCCAGGATTTCGCGCTTGAGGGAGCGGCCGTCCAGGGCGGCCGGCGCAACCCCGGACTTCGCACAGGCGGCGGCCGCCGCGCCGGCGGCCTCGCCTATCCCCGCCACCACGGGCATCACGCGCATGGACGAGTGTGCCTCGTGCGTGGTGCTGATGCACCGGGACCCGACGAGCAGGTTGTCCACGCCCTGGGGAACCAGGCACCGGTACGGGACCTCGTAGTAGTCGCCCTGGGGGACGTTCTTGATGATCGTCCCCGTTCCGGCCGGGTTGTGGATGTCCACGGGGTAGTTGCTCCGCGCGATCCCGTCGTCGAACTTGGCCGCCTTGAGGACGTCGTCCTCCGTGAGCACGTAGCCGGCCATGACCCGCCGGGACTCCCGGATGCCGATCTGGGGAGCCATTTTCACCAGCCACGCGTTCCGGCACCGCGGGGACTTCGCCCGGAGGAGGGTGAGGAGTTCCATCACCTGCCGGCGGCCCTCGGCCTCGGCTTCCGTGAGCGCTTGGGCGTCGACGCCCGATTTGCCCACGACGCGGGTGGTGTTGAAGTGGACGACGCCCGGAACCGTAGTCCTGAATATGAGCACGTTTTCGCGCGGATTCCCGACCTCGCCGCGGCCCCGCGCGTCCTGGTAGACGGCGTTCATCTCCTCGCGCATGGGGTCCCAGCCCGCGTCCCAACCCTCCGGGTTCTCGATACCGGCCAGCCGGAAGCACAGGGTCATGGGCTGACAGGCGCCGTCCGCCGGGCGGCCGAGCTCGACCACGGCGCCGGCCGCGGCCGCGACATCGCCGTCCCCGGTCGAGTCCACGAAGACCTGGGCCCGCACCGTCCGGGGTCCCGACTTGCCGGACAGGTGCACGGCCCCGATGGCCGTCCCTGAGCGGTCGAGTCCGGTGAACCAGGAGTGGAGCGCGACCTCGACCCCGTGGTCGTCCATCATCCGGTCGAGGATGATCTTCATGATCTCGTCGTCGAAGGTCATCCGGTTCGGGGCGAGTCCGCCCGCCAGGTCCAGCCGGTCGAGCATCTCGTTGAACACCGCCGTCGTCAGGGGTTTCCCCTCGTGGAAGTACCACATGAACGGATTCACGAGCCCGGCCGTGGCCATCCCGCCCAGGAAGCCGTAGCGCTCGACCAGGAGGACCGAGGCCCCGCGGGCGGCGGCCGCCACGGCGGCCGTAGTGCCCCCCGGCCCGCCCCCGACCACGACGACGTCGTACGTCTTACGCATTGCCGCCATTCTACGCCGCCAGGGCCTGGGTGCAGTGCGGGCAGCGGCGGGCCTCGGCGTGAACGGTCATCTTGCACTCGGGGCACGTGCGCTCGGTGACGGCCGGGGCGGCCGGGGCCTCGCCGACCCGCTTGAGCTTGTTCATCATCCTGACCATCATGAACACGGCGAAAGCCAGGATGGTGAAGTCCAGGACCGAGTTCACGAACTGGCCGTAGTTCAGGGTCACGGCCTTCGTCCCCTCGGCTCCCGCCTTCAGCGTGATCAGGTAGTCGGAGAAGTCGGCGTTGCCCATGAGCAGTCCGAGCGGCGGCATGAGCACGTCGTTGATGAACGAGGTGGTTATCTTGCCGAACGCGGCGCCGATGATGACGCCGACGGCCATGTCCACGACGTTCCCGCGCATGGCGAATTCCTTGAACTCCTTGAGCATGTTGGTCAGACCTCCTTTTACTGACGAATCCGGAAGATGCCGGGACCCGCGGCCCAGAGATTGCGCGACCCGGGGTCCCAGCGGAGGATGAGCGGCTTCACGCAGGGCAGGTCGGCGGTGATGTTCTCCCACGACGCGCCGCCGTCCAGAGTACGGAAGACGCCGCCCCGGGCGTTGCTGTCCCACGTGGTTCGCGATATCCAGATCCGGTTCGGGTCGGCGGGGTCGGCTTCCAGCCCGACGGTCACGCACGCGTCGTCGAACGAAGTCAACGGCTTCCACGCCTTCCCCCCGTCGTCGCTCGCCCAGAGCTGTCTCCCCGCGGCCAGGATCCGGCCGGCCGGCGTGACGAGGACGTTGAACACCCAGGCATCGGCGGCGAAGACGTGCGACCAGGTTTCTCCCCGGTCGTTCGAGAGCCAGACGCCGCCCTGCTCGCCGCACGCTCCCCACACGATGCGGCCGGGGCGGGAGGGGTCCGCGGCCAGGCCGAAGAACACCCGGCGGCTCCCGGGCTGGGACGCGGGGCGGCGCCACGACCGGCCGCCGTCCGCGGAGACGAAGAACCCGCCGGCGCATTCGGGATCGTGCGCGGGCTCGGGGTCGCCGTCCATGCCGAGGTAGAGGACGTCCGGGTTGACGGGGTCTTGCGCCATCGCGCGCGGGTACGACCGCCCCCACATCGTGTTCCGGGCCGGGACGCAGGCGGGGAGGCCCCGGGACGCGACCGCGAAGGTCTTGCCGCCGTCGTCGCTGACCAGGACGCGGTTCGGGGTCTTCGCGTCCCACGGGGAGAGGGTCGAGACGACGCGGACCCGGCCGTCCCGGTTCCAGGCCCGGACCCGCCATTGGTGGCCGCTGGTTTCCGCCGCGTACCGGAGGGGGAAAAGCTGGCGCCAGGTCGCCCCAAGGTCGGACGACGCCAGGAGCCCCTCGTCCATGGCCACGGCGAAGACCTCGCCGCCGAGGAACCACAGGTCCTCGACCACGCTGATGTCGGCGCCGCGCGACCTCTCCTCCCAGGTGCGGCCGCCGTCGCCGCTCCAGGCGTTCCGCCAGTTCGCGGAGATGAGAATCCTTTCGGGGTCGGCCGGGTCCACGGCGAGGTTGGTCGGGGAGCTGAGGTCGGCGGAAGACGCGTCCCCGGGAACCGTCGGGTTCCCGGCCGGGTCGATCCGGAGTTTGGGCCGGACGACGATCCACGTCCTGCCCCCGTCCGTGGTCCGGCCGAACCACCCGGCCCAGTCTCCCATCCCGATCGCGGCGGCCTGGCGCGGGTCGCCCGGGTGCGGCACGATCTCGCGGACGGCGGCGCCGGCCGGCCATCCTCCGCCGCCGGGAGTCCAGGTCCATCCGCCGTCCCCGGAGAGGAAGACGCGGCCGCCCGCGAACCCGGCGAACGCGACGGCACCGTCGGCGGGGCTGAAGGCCACGGTGAACGCGCCGGTCTCCGCGAGCGAGCGTTTCCACGTCTTCCCGTCGTCCCGGGAGGCGAAGACGCCGGTCGAGCGGTGGGCGACGAGGACCCGGGAGGGGTCGCGTGCCGAAACGGCCACCGACGCGACGGCCCCTGCCGGGGCTTCCGTTCCGGCGTAACGGACCTCCGTCCACGACTCGCCGCCGTCCGTGGTCCGGTAGAGCCTGCCCCGGCCCGTCCCGGCCCACACGGCCAGCGGGTCTTTGGGGTGGACGGCCAGTCCGCGGACGGTGTCGTGGCGGCGGCACGTGACGTCGAGCGCGCCGGGCGCGGTGGCGGGAAGGGCGCGCCACGACTCCCCTTCGTCCTCGGACCGGCAGACCCCGCTCTCGGTCATGGCATAGACGAACCGCGGTTGCGCCGGACAGAGCGCGAGGGAGTAGACGGCGTAGTTCGACAGCCCCCGGTTCGCGAGGCGCCAATGCCGGCCCCGGTCCGTGCTCTTGTACGCGCCGCAGACGTCGCCACCTAGGTAGAGAATCCCGTTCCCCCGGGGATCGCACAGGCAGGACCAGAAGAACCCGCCCCCTCCCCATCCGGCCGGCTCCCACGAGGGCCCGGAGGCGGAGGCGCAGAGGGCGAAGGAGAGAAGCAGTCCTGGCGCCGCCAGACAGCCAATAGTCCGCATGCCCGCCATTCTACCTATCCATGGACGCCGTTTGACTCGGGGGGAGGGGACCTGTTATTGTCCGCGGGTACATGAGCATGGCAATGAAGCGGACGGTGCGGGCGGGATTGGTGCTGACGGCCATCCTGGGAACGGGATGCGCGGTGGTGCCGGCCCGGTTCGCGGTGCGCGATGCGGCTGGCGCCAAGGCCGTGAAGAGGATCGCGATCATGCCCTTCTTCCTGGCCAACCAGCTGAGCGTGGACATGGATGCCCCGGACAAGGCGCCTGGGTTGTTCAGCGCGGGGCGGGTGAACTACTCCCGGATGTTCGGCGCGACGGCGGAGAAGGTGCTCGGCGGCCGCTTCACCTTCGTGTACGGAGCGATGGTGGAGAAGGAGCTGATGCAGTTGGGCCACTACACCGGCTACGTTCCGGAGGCGGGCGCCGGCCAGCGGACCGGGTTCACGATCCAGGACGCAGTGCAGGTCGGCAAGGCGCTCGGCGTTGACGCGATCCTGATCGGAGCATACGCCTTCGGGGAAACCCAGCAGATGAGGGCGTACTTCAACGAGGCCATCTCCCTCCGGCTGATCGACGTGAACACGGGCAAGGTCCTGTGGGGGGTCACCTCCCGCCAGTCTGACAACGGGGGAACCGTGATGCAGAAGGCCCTCGACAAGATCCTGAAGGAGGCGCCGTGAGGGGTGTACGTTCCATCGCGTTGGTGCTCCTTGCCGCGGCGGCGGCGGGGGGATGTTCGACGGCGGGCGGGAAGGCCCGGCTCTACACCGAGAACGCCGTCATGCCGGACATGGTGGCCGTCCTGCTTCCCTCCAACTCGAGTAACGACCTGGCCGCTCCCGACACGATGCGCAAGTGTGTGGCGGCGACGATGGTGGCTCTCGGGTACCTGCCGGTGGTTTCCACCGCGCAGGAGGAGCAGTTGAGGCTCATCGGCGTCACGGACGGCGGGCAGATGAAGGCGATCAAGCCCGAGGCGCTGTCGGGCGCGCTGGGCACCGACGGCCTGCTCTACACGGACGTCGAGACCTTCTCCAACATCAACATCGGCGTCTACAAGAGCCGCCACGTGGTGGGGACCATCCTCCTGTCCGACGCGAAGGGGAACAAGCTCTGGAACGTCTGGGGCGAGGTCGCGAACCGGAAGGTGACCAACCCGCTGGACACGGACGCCATCGCCAGGAGTTTCGTCGAGGGGATGGCGGAGAAGTGGGTGCAGAAGCTCCTCAAGATCCACCTGCTCGAGGAAGCCGGGCAGACGGCCATCGAGATGTCCAAGAAGACGCCCGAATGGCCGGATACCCCCGCGGCCAAGGCGACCGCGATCCGGAGAGACCTGCCCAAGAACTAGCGTTCTTCCGTGCAGGCAGCTTCCGACTATCCGATCCTTCCGAACAGGTCTGCCGCCCGGGCGAGCTGGCGGGCGGAATAGGGCCCCAAGTCGCTGACGGCCGCGTTCTCGAATATGTGCGCGGGATCGTTCGTGCCGCAACACACGGTGGAGACGCCCCGGAACGAGAGGCAGAACCGCAACGCCGCCGCCGCGATGGTCTTCGTCTTCCGGTCGAGCAGGAAATCCAGGACGTCGGCGCGCCGGTACCTGGCCTCGTCCGGGAGCTTCTTCTTCCCGACCAGGGCCTTCAGCGAATCCACCAGGTACTTGCGGTCGCGCAGCCCATAGCCCCAGGCCGCCTGGCCGAGGGGGATGATCGTGATGACGCCGACGTTGCGCCGGGCGCAGAGGGGGAAGAGCGTCTTCGCCGGGCGCTGGCGGAAGAGCAGGAACTCGGGCATCACGGTGTCGAACCAGCCGCTCCGGGCGGCCTCCTGGAGCCTCCGGTCGTCCCGGTCCCACTCGCCCGAGTTGCTGATCCCGGTGAACCGGATCTTGCCCTCCGCCTTGAGCCTGTCGGTTTCCCTCCGCAGGGGGCCCTCGAGAATGGCGGCCGTGTCCCCGCGCCCGGTCACGGAGTGGAACTGGAATACGTCGATCCGGTCGGTCCGCAGGCTATGAAGCGACCTCTCGACCGACCGGCGCAGGGCCGAAGGCTTCTGCAGGATCTTCTTCCCGGTCCTGTCGTAGGGCCACCACTTGGTGGCGACGATGAACGAGTTGCGCAGCCCGGTCCGGGCGAAGGCACGGCCAAGATCCCTTTCGCTCCCCTCGTAGGCGGACGCGGTGTCGATGAGGTTGATCCCGGCTTCCGCGGCCGCCGAAATCGTGGCCGCGGTGTCGCGGCCCTTCGCCAGCTTCCCGAAGAACAGCCCGCCGAGGCTGATCTCGGAGACCGGGATCCCGGTCCTTCCCAGCATCCGGTATCGCATGCCGGTTCCTATCATAGAGGTAGAATGCTAGCCAGTATGAACTGGCCGGCGACGTTCTACCGGTTCGACGGGTACCCGGTTTCGGATTCCTGCTGGTCGCTGTCGGCGGGGCCCGACGGCCGGATCTACGCCGCCGCCTGCTGCGAGTCCTCGCCGGGCCAGAGCGTGAAAGTCGTGCGCTACAACGAGAAAGACGACAAGCTGGACTGGCTCTTCGACGCGGCCGAGGTGGCGGAGGATCCTCCGGACTCGGGACGGGCCACGCAGTGCAAGATCCACTACAGCTTCGCCGCGTCAGCCCGCGACGGGATCCTGTATTGCGCCACCCATCTTTCGGGCCCTCCGAAGGGGGAGAAGTTCTATTCGCCGTGGCGGTCGTGGCACGATCCGCGCCGGTGCTTCAAGGGCTCGGCCCTGATCGCGTACGACACCCGCGAGTCCCGGGTGCTCTGGCACGACACCCTGATCCCGAAGGAGGGCTGCCGGTGCCTGGCCCTCGACGAGGAGCGCGGCCGGCTTTACGCGATCAGCTATCCCCGGGACCATTTCATCGTCTACTCGCTCAAGGACCGCACCCGCCGCGACCTCGGCCGGCTCGGGAGCGTGAACAGCCAGGCGATCTTCGTCGACCGCCGCCACCGGGTCTGGACCAGCAACGACGACGGCCGGCTGGTCCGGTACGATCCCGACCGCGACGCGCTCGAGGAGTCGCCCTACATCCTGCCGCATCCCGACTGGCAGACCGGCTGGCACTCCGTGTTCTACGATGTCGCTTCCTGGGACGACGCCGTGTTCTACGCCGTCACGTGGAACACGGCGCCGCGGCTGTACCGGCTCTGGACCGAGGAGGGGGCGTGGGGCCGGGTCGAGGACCTGGGGCCCGCGACCCAGGACCGCGACGCCTCCGTGCCGTTCAGCATGTTCCTCGACCACGCGGGCGGACTCGTCTTCGACCGCGAGGGCCGGCTCTACTGGGTCCGGTCGCGGTGGCGCAACGACCGGGAGCAGGAGGCCGACGGCGGGCGCCAGTTCGGAGCCGAAGGCGTGCTCATGCGGCTCGACCCGGCGACGCTGAAGCGGGAGGAGATCATGGTGCTCCGGCGGCCGGACGGCATCGCCCAGTACTGCTCGCGGGCGGCCCGGGACCGCCACGGCGATCTCTTCTTCGCGAACGTGGGGCGGATCCCGGTCGGGTTGTTCCGGGTCCGGATGCCGAACCGCTCTGACGCGGACGACGCGACCAAGCCGCTCCGGAGCTGGGGCTGACCGTGGCGAAGAAGGTGTCCGAAGCCGACCTGTTCCCGATGGAGGTGCATCACGAGGCCTTCGTGCGGGAGGGCCGGATGGTCGCCATGCCGCTGGGTTTCCCGGGCGCGACGGCCGCGATAGACGCGAACGACAGCAGGATAACCGCCCTTGCGCTGCGGCGCGACGACCGGTACGAGACGGTCTACGGCGGGACCTCGGGGAGGCGGGCGCACGTCTTCTACGGCTGGCTGCGCGGCGTGACGGGCGTGGTCGTGGACCTGGGGGGCGACGGCCTGAGCACGGAGGTGGCGGGCGTCGCGAGCCTCAAGCGCCGGGTCGTGGCCGCCGTGAACGGTCCCAAGGGCGGCCGGCTCCTGGCCCGGGTCCATCCGCCGATATCTTACGACTGCATCCAGGAGTGGACGATGAACGTCGATCCGCTTCAGCCCGTCGCCGAGTTCCCGGGGGAGCGCATGCGCGAGATCCACGCGGGGGCGGACGCGGGAAGCGTCGTCGGCTGTACGACGGGCGGGCCGTTCGTCTGGGACGGCGAGGCGGGGCGCGTGATCCGGGTGCCGGGGCCCGTGCTCGCGATGGCCCGGCATCCCGCCGGCGGGCTGGTGGGAGTCGACTCGCAGGGCGAGATCGGACTCGTCCGGGAGGGGCGCGGCGGCCTCCGCATCCGGCGGACGGGGAAGGCGCCGGGGCGGTGGACGGCGCCCGTGTGGAGCGGGCTGGGGGGGCCGGGGTTGTTCCTGGCGGACGACGCGGGGACGATCTTCGAGGTCACCGGCACGGGGCGGCCGCGGCGGGCGGGGAAGGCGCCGCTGGCTCCGGTGACGTGCATGGCCGCGACCGCGGACGGCCGGCTCTTCGGGTTCTGCGGCCGCGAGATCTCGCACCTGTTCGTCCTGGAAGCGGGCGGCGCGGCCCGGGAACTGGGCGTGGCGATGTCGGTCCTCAACCGCCGGCGGTACGGGTACGAGTTCTCGTGCGCCGTGTGCGACCGGGACGGCCACATCCTGTTCGGCGAGCGCGACCGGGGCGGCCACCTCTGGGTGCTGTTCCCCGCGATCAGGCCGGCATGACCGCACACGTCGTACTGGCCGCGACGATCCTGGCCGCGTCCTCGGCCACGACGCACGTGGCTTCGGCGCCGGCGCGGGACCGGTTCGGGGTGACCATGCTCTACCCGACGGCGCCCGGCGGACGGGAATGGTTCGCCAAGTGGGACAATCTCCGTCCCCGGAAGATCGTCGGGATCGACCCCGACGACCCCGAACTCGACTGCTCGCACGGCGAAGGAACGTATCGCGTGGACGGCAAGGGCGTCTGCACGGTCCGGGGCCGGGCCCCGCGGCTCTTCGTCGTCGACCCGGCCCGCAAACTGATGTGGCAGAACATCGAGGCCACGATCTACGGCATGCGGATCGAGGAGACGGCGGCCGTGAGCTACGCGGGACTCCAGATCTACGCGCGTACCGATCACACGCGCGACGAGGACCTCTGCGCGGACCGCGGGTACGGGGGGCGCCTGCTCTACGACGGCCGGGCGGACTTCGAGAAGGAGATCGCGCACCACCTGCCGAACGGTTACATCCAGGCGGAGACGAGCCAGGTCTGGCAGAGGAAGATGCCGCGCTGGAAGTGGATCGGGCTCAAGTTCGTGGTCCGGAACCTTCCCGGGGCCGTCCGGCTCGAGCTGTGGCGGGACCGGAAGAAGGCGCGCGACGGCGGCACGTGGGAGAAGCTCGGCGAATGGACGGACCGGGGGGCCTGGGGAATCGGGACCCCGTCCTGTGCTCCCGGCGTCGATCCGGCCGAGGTGCTCAGCGCTGCCGCGCCGTGCGTCTACGTGCGCAACGACGAGGTCATGTCGATGAAATACAAATGGTTCAGCATCCGCGAGATCGAAGCGGTTCCATGAAGGAGGGTTCCATGCGAAAGGTCATCCTGAGCCGTCACGCGCCGTCCCCGGGGGGGATCTACTCGCAGGCCATATTGGGGGAGGGGCCCTTCGTCTTCGTGGCGGGGCAGGGCCCGGCCGATCCGAAGACCGGGAAGATCGTGCCCGGAGGCTTCCGCGAGCAGGCCGAGCGCACGTTCCGGAACGTCGAGGCGATCCTGCGCGCGGCGGGCACCTCGTGGGCGCACGCGGTGAAGACGAACGTCTACCTCGCGGACCTGGCGGACTTCCCCGAGATGAACCGCGTCTACCGCCGGTTCGTCCGGAAGCCGTATCCGGCTCGGACGACCGTGCAGGCCGGCCTGCTGAGCATCCTGATCGAAGTGGACTGCGTCGCCGTCGTCCCGGCCCGGCGGCGTGGCTGACGGCCTGCTGACCACCCTCGGGTTCCTGCTCGCGGTCGGGGTCGGGGGGGCATCCGCGTTGCCGGACATGGTCCGGTTCACGACCCGGGCCGAGGGCGACGCCACCGTGATCACGGGGCAGAACGCCGACCCGTGGATGCCGTACCACGGCGTGATCGCGTTTTCCGAGCTCGACAACCTCAAGGCCTCCGCGCCGGTCCCCTACCGGTTCGTCCTGGCCCCCGCTTCCCTCGTCGACCTGCTCCGGCTCACCCGGATCAGCGCGTCGCGCGGGACGGGATTCCGGGTCTCGTACCGGTGGGGGCGGGGGGATCCCTGCGCGAAGCCGGGCCCGGCTTTCGCCTATCTCTTTCCCTGGGAGCACGGGACCAAGACTCGGGTGGACCAGGGATACTGCGGGCCGTCCACGCACCAGGGGTTGCAGGCGCTCGATTTCGCGCTCCCCGAGGGCGCGATCGTGTGCGCGGCGCGGGACGGGGTAGTGGTCGCGACGCGCGACGACTCGGATACCGGCGGGCCGTCGGCGCGGTACGAGTCCGACGCCAACTTCGTCGACATTCTCCACGCGGACGGCACGTGGGCGAACTACGCTCATCTCCGGTGCCGGGGGGTCCTCGTCAAGCCCGGCGACCGGGTGAAGGCGGGCCAGCCCGTCGGGCGGTGCGGCCACACCGGGCGCGCCTCGGGACCCCACCTGCACTTCGCGGTCTACCGGGCGTCGTGGGACACGGAGAGGGGCGAGACGGTTCCCACGGTCTTCCTTCACCTGGACGGGGAGACGGTCGCGGCCGAGGCCGGGAAGACGTACTACGCCGTCCGGCCCGGGGGCGAACCGTTCGACGTCCGGCTGGCCGCCCGGATGACCGATGCGGACTTCGATGGGCTGACGAGGACGGCCGCCGCGACCGGCACGGTCGCGGTGCGCGACGAGAAGGTGGACGAGAAGGTCTTCCTCTGGTGCGCGAACGGATTGAGCGAGCCGCAGGAAGTCACGGTCTCGTTCGACCGGCTGCTGGGATTCGAGTCCTCGAAGCCCCTGCCGTGCGTGCGGCGGGTGCCTGCGCTGACCGAGGTCTACCTGCTGTCCCTCGCGCACACCCGGGGGGGCGTGGCGAGGTACGAGATCAGGTACGTCTGGCGGCGCGCCGGCCCTCCCTGATCCCCCAGGACGCGAAGACCGCGGTCAGGGCGTAGCAGGCGAGGATCAGGAACAGGGGCGTGCGCGGGTGGACTTCCTTGTAGAGCGCGCCCGCGAAGACGGGGACCGGGATCATGATCAGCGTGGTTACCACCCACCGGAACGCGTCAAGCCGGGCGCGCTCCCGGTCGTTCATCTGGTCCGCCCAGTTCGCGTTCACGGACGGGTTGAAGATCGCGAATCCGATCGACCCGATGAACGAGGCCGCGAGCACGGCGGGAAGCCCGAACAGCGGGGCCACCAGGAGCAGGAGTACGTTGACCCCCATGAGCGACAGCCCCGTCAGCAGGAACCTGAACAGGCTTCCGGCCGCCACGTAGGGGACGGCGAGGAAGGTGGTGGCCAATACGATCGAGCCGCCGATGAGCGGCAGGATCGCGAGGGTGGCCTTCGGGAGCGCCACGCCCCGGTCGTCCACGAGGTAGAGGTTCGTGTAGGTCCCGCCGACGATGAGCCCGGCCTGGAACAGGATCTGCATGAGGAGGGCGATGAGGAGGCCCCGGCGCCGGACGACGGCCTGGAGCGCGACCCAGTGGACGGTGAGGAACCGCTCGGCCTCGTGGAAGGAGACCCGTATCGGTTTCGGCCTGGGATCCAGGTCGGTCAGGTACTTGCCCCGGTGCCACCAGCCGAAGGCGGTCGAGACGGCGGCGGCCCCGAAGATCCAGCGGCAGGACTCGGTCACCCCGATCGCCTGGACGAGGAACCCGGACGCCGACGCCACGATCGCGCCGATGAACCAGGGAATCTGCGCGATCGCGAATATGTGCATCCGCCTGCCGCGGGGGGAGCCCTGGATGAAGAGCGAGTTCCAGGCCGGGATCAGGAGCGCGACCCCGCCGACGAGCATCCCGCCGCCCGCGAACATGATGTACCCGTGCGCGGCCGCGTAGAGGAAGTACGCGAAGGGCCACGTGGTCCCGTCCACCCATGTCACTGTTCTAAGACGGCCGAACCGCTCGGCCGCGAACCCGCTCAGGAGGGCGGTCACGACCTGGACTGTCAGCGCCGCCGAGACCACGGACCCGATCTCGATCTCGGTCAGCCCCTGCTCCTTCATGAAGACCTGGAGGTAGATCCCGGAGAAGGCGCCGGGGAGCGTCCAGAAGATGTTGTATCCCGCCAGCGCCTTGGCGTTGGGGGACATGCTCCTCCACGCCTGCCGCAGGTGCCAGGCGTGCTCGCGCAGGAGCTGGCGCGGGAAGGTCCAGGTCACCCACTCGGCGGTGAGGAGCAGTTCCTCCATGGCGAAATAGCTTATCATCCTAGGTCGTGAGCGCCAGACGGTTCTTCCGCGTGCGCGAACTCGGGGGCCGGTGGTGGCTCGTGGACCCCGCCGGACGGCCTTTCTTCGCGGTCGGGACGAACCGGGTCACGTTCCACGCGACCAGGGACAAGGACGGCCGGGCTTGGTACCAGGAGGCGATCCTGGCCAGGTACGGGAGCGAGGCCGGCTGGGCCCGCGCCACGGTACGGCGGCTGAAAGCCTGGGGTTTCAACTGCTCGTCGCTCGACACCCGCCGCATCCTCGGCCGCGTGGGCCTTCCGTACTACGCCTGGTGCCCGGCCAGTCATCCGTTCGCGCGGAAGAGGAAACTGCTGACCGCCCCGGGGGTGCCGGGGTACATGACCATGGTCGACATCTTCGACCCCGCCTTCGCCACGTGTTACGAGGAAACGTGCCGGCGGATCGCCCGCCCCAAGCGGCGGGATCCCGCGCTCATCGGCTGGTACACGGACAACGAGCTGTTCTGGGGGACCGCGTTCGGTCCCGGCCGGAGCCTGCTCGACGCCACGCTCTGGCAGGATCCCGCGACGTTCAACAAGCGGGAGCTGGTCCGGTGGCTCCGGGACCGGTACCGGGGCGACCTCCGCGCGCTCAACCGGGCCTGGAACCTGCGCGTCGGGTCCTGGGCCGGCCTCCTGCGCGTCCGCGAGATCCGGTCCGATCCCTTCGCCCATCCCGGCCTGCTCGCCGACAAGCGGGCCTGGCTCTTCCACTACGCCCGGCGCTACTGCCGGACCGTGAACCGGATCCTGAAGCGCCACGATCCGAACCATCTCAACTTAGGGAACCGGTTCCACGGCTGGGTCGAGCCCGAGCTGGCCCGGGCGATGGGCGAGTCCGTGGACGTGATCTCGTACAACAAGTACGACGGCCAGGCGCCCCGGTTCCAGATGGAGGAGATCCTCTGGCGAGAGGGCCGCCGGCCCGTGCTCGTCTCCGAGTGGGGGTTCCGGGCCATGGACGCCGGGCTCCCGAATACCGGCGGCGTCGGCCGGATCGTGAAGACCCAGTCGGAACGCGGGGAGAGATACGCGGGCTTCCTGGAGGGACTGGCCCGGTCGCCCGTCTGCGTGGGGTCGGTCTTCTACGCCTGGGTGGACGATCCGCCGACCGGTGGGGGCGGGATGATGGCCAACGAGAACAGCAACTACGGGCTCGTGACCGTCCGGGACGAGCCCTACCGCCGGTTCGTCGGCAAGGTGGCGGCCGCCAACCGGCGCGCGGCGCGCTGGCACGCCGGGGAAGCGCCGCGCTCCCGCACGGTCATGATCGCGACTCCCAAGGACTACCACCGGGAGCCCGAGGCCGAGTTCACGGTCCTGACCGACGGCCGGGTGGTCAACAATGAGTTCCTGCGAGCGTTCCTGCGGGGACCCGATGCCGGGGCCGAGGCCCAGCGGCCGGTCTTCCGTCTCGCGTTCGACCGGCCCGTCTCGTTCGAAATCCTGGTCTACGAGACCAACGGCAAACCGAATCTCGAGATGCTCCTGGACGGAAGGACCGCAAGACGGGTGCGGTTCGCGTCAGGTCCCCGCCGGGGCCGGTTCGCGCTCAGGATGCACGACGGCTGGCATTCGTATTGGCACCAGCGGGTGGGCGTTCGGGTGCCGGCCGGTCCGCACGTTCTCGCGGTCCGCAACTCCGGCACCGGCTGGATCTGGCTCGACGGTTACCGCCTGGGCTTCTAGAGCTACCCCTCGTGGCCCAGGTTCGCAAGCTGGGCCATCAGCGGCCCCATGTTGAACTTGAGCCCCTCGAGCGCCGCGATGAACATCTTCTTGTCGGGCGCCTTGATGTAGGCTTCCTTGGCTTCGACGATGCCCCGCTTCACGTAGTCGGCCAGGATGTCGGCGAAGACGGTCATGCCCTCGCCCTTGGCGGTCTGCATCGTCCCCGGGATCTGGAAGGTCTTGTTCTCGCGGATCAGGTTCGCCATGCCGCCGTTGATGATCAGGATCTCGAGGGCCGCGATCCGGCCGCCGCCGATCTTCTTGAGGAGCGTCTGGGATACGACGCCCTTGAGCGATTCCGAGAGCATGACCCGGATCTGTTCCTGCCGGTCCGCCGGGAACTGTTCGATGATCCGGTTGACCGTGGAGGGGGCGGTCGTCGTGTGCAGGGTGCCGAACACAAGGTGGCCGGTCTCGGCGGTCTCGATGGCGATCTCGATCGTCTCCAGGTCGCGCATCTCGCCGACCAGGACGATGTCCGGGTCCTCACGCAGGGCAGCGCGGAGGGCGTGTTTGAAACCCTCCGTGTGGGTGTGGACCTCGCGCTGGTTGAGCAGGCATTTCTTGTTGTCGTGCACGAACTCGATCGGGTCCTCGATCGTGATGATGTGGTCCTCGCGCGTAGCGTTGACGAGGTCGACGAGCGCCGCCAGCGTCGTGGACTTCCCCGAGCCGGTCGGGCCGGTCACGAGGACGAGCCCTTTCGAGAGCGCGGCGAACTTGCGGACCGCGTCGGGGACGTGCAGGTCCTCGACCGTCAGGATCTTGGACGGGATGATCCGGAACACGGCCCCGGGGCCCTTGCGGTCCATGAAGATGTTGCACCGGAACCGTCCCAGCCCCTTGATCTCGTAGGCGAAGTCGGTGTCGTGCGTCTCCCCGAATTCCGCCTGGTTGCGCGCGGGCGTGATGGGGAGGACGAGGTTCCACACGGCCTGCGGGGCCAGGACTCCCTCGCCCTTCAGGATCATCATCGAGCCGTCCACGCGGATCATGGGCGGGACCATGCTGGAAAGGTGGAGGTCGGAGGCCTTCGCCGCCACCATCTTCTCGAACAGCCTGTTGACCGGCGGGGCCTGGCCCGGGGCCATCGTCATGGCCGCCGCGGCGACGGGCATCGCCATGGGCGCCGAAGCCGCAGGCTTCGGCGCCGATCCCGTCTGCGGGATCGCCGGGGCCGCCGGCGGCATCGGGGGTGGCGTGACGCCCGAAGCGGGCGTCTTCGGGGTCCCGGCGGACGCCGGAACCCCGCGTGCCGCGGGCATCGGCGGTGGAGGGGGAGGTGGCGTGACGACCGAAACGGTCGTCTTCGGAGTTTCAGCGGACGCTGAAACTCCGGCGCTCTCGGGTTCGGCCGAGATCTCCGCCTCCGCGCTCAAGTCGACCTCCGGTTCGGCCGGCGGGGGAGGGGCTGCCGGTGCCTGCGGGGCCGCCGGCGGCTTCGGAGCCGCCGCCGGAGCGTCCGGCATGCCGTCGAGTTTGGGCTCGCCGAGCGCGGCCTTGCGGACGACGGCCTGCACGTTGCCGTCCGGCGTCCGGAACCCCAGGGCGATGAAGTGGCCGGCACCCGCCGAGTACTGGAACCGGAACTTGGCCTCCGCGATGCGGCGGGCGGGACCGATCTCGGTCAGCAGGCCGTCGATGTCCGCCGTGGCGAGCGGCGAGCCCGGGAGCGCGCTGGCGACGCCGCCGGTGCGGCTCTGCGGGGGCTTGCCCGAGACCAGGTAGAGTTCCTCGCCGCCCTTGGCGAGCGTCGCTCTCAGCAGTTCGTCGATCTTGGCCATCGTGGAGTCCTCCCGCCGGGTGCTCTAAGGTCAACGCCACGCATTCTATCAGATGGAAGCTCTAAGATACTCCTGAAGCGACGTGAATCAGCTCCGGCCGATTGCCCTCGCGGCGTGCATCGCGGTCTTCGGTGCTCCGGGCGGAGCCCGCGCGGCCGCCGGGATACCCGTCCTGTCGGTCAGTGCCGTGGTCACCCCCGGCGCGGGGAGCGTGGGCCAGCCGCTGACCGTCATGCTCTCGGTCGCGAATCTCGGGACGGTCACGGTCACGGAAGTGTCCTCGGTGCTCGGGCTGGGAGGCGGGGCGACGGCGGTGGTGGTGGCGGTCCCGGAGGCGGGCGTGCGGCCGGTGCTCGGCCCCGGCGAGCAGGTGGCCACGGGCTGGGGCGTGGTAGGGACCGCGCCCGGCAGGCTCGAGTTCACCATGACGGTTGCCGGCGTCTGGGTTTCGGGGGGCCGGACTCATACCGGCCGGGCGATCGCGTCGGCGTCGGCGATCATCCGTACCCCTCCGCGGCTCAAGGGCGCATGGACCGGGCCGCCGGCGGGCTGGTGCGCGCGGCGGCCGTTCCCGGTGTCCCTGGCCGTGTCGAACGCGGGGGAGGCGGACGCGGCCGGCGTCGCGGTCGCGGTGCCGCCCGTCGAGGGGACCGCCGGGGCCACGCTCCTGGCAGGGCCTTCCCCGGAGGCCGTGACTGTTCCCGGGGGCGGGACGGCTACCTTCACGTGGACGCTGGCCGGGGCGCGGGGCGGGACGGTCTGGTTCACGGCGACCGTGACCGGAGTGGATGCGGGGAGCGGGGCGCCGGTCGCCGCGTCCACGGCGGGCGAGTGGACGCTGGCGGGGCCGGGCGAGGCCGCGGCGTCGCTCGCCGTGCACCCGGAAGTGTCGCACGGGCAGTGGTGCGCCATCGTGCTCACGGTCACGAACGCGGGGGGCTATGCGATCACGGATCTAGAGGCGTCCCTGGCCGGATCCCCGGGAGCGGGGTGGGTCCGGAGCGGTCCGCCGCCCGTGCCCGCCCGCGAGCTGGCGCCGGGGGAAGCCCGCCGGTTCGTCTGGTCGTGGTCGGTTACCGGGCTCGGAGACCTGTCGTTCGAGTCGCGCATGGCCTGCGCCACGTGCGACGGATTCCTGCCCCTGGCGGCCCGCGTGTCGGCGACCACGCTCGCCGTGCGGCCGGCCGCGCTCGCGGCCTCCCTCTCCGTGTCGGCCACGCAGATCGTGAGCGGCCAGGCGGTGACGCTCGTCCTCGCCTTGACGAACACGGGGGGCGCGGCCGCCCGGCGGGTTACCGCGCTCGTGCCCACGCCGTCGACGTCGCGATCATCGCTGGTGGCGGGGCCCCTGCGCGTCACGCTGGAGTCCCTGCCCGGCGGCTCGTCGACCGTCTTCGGGTGGACCTGGACCGTCACCGGCCAGGGGTCCGTGGGCTTCGTCTCGCGCGTCGATGGCCGGGACGGCAACGCCCGGTGGGGTCTTTCATCCGGCATCCTGGACGCGCCCCGGGTCCGGGTTCTCACCCCGGCGTCGCTCAAGATCGAGCGGTTCGCGCTCTTCCCGAGCCCGGCCATCATCTCCGGCGTCTTCCTGACCGCGAGCCTCGTGATCACGAACCGGGGGGAGACGCCGGCCCTGCTCTCGGAACTCGAGGTCAAGGAAACGAAAGCCCCGGCCGACGTGCTGGGGCCGGCGTCGATGTTCTTCCCGCGGATTCCCTCCGATCTGCCGGCCGGCGACAGCGCGAGCGTGGTGTGGATCTACCGCACGGGCGTGTGGGGGACGGCGAGCGTCTCGGCCACCGTGTTCGCGGTGGAGCCCGCCACCGGACGCAAGCTCGCGGCCCTGCACGCCGTGAGCAACCGGATCACGGTGACCGCGTGGGCGCCGCCCGCGGGCATCGAGTGAGCTACCTTTTCCGGAGATCGGCGAGGATGTCGCGGACCGACGGGGCCATCGGGGAGGAGGGCGACAACTCCAGGAACCGCTCGAAGGCCTTGATCGCCCCGGGTCGGTCGTCCGCGGCCACGGCGGCCTGGCCCAGGTAGAACCAGGCGGCGCCCAGGGCCGGGTGATCCCGGACTAACCCATCGAGCAGGGCGCGCGCCGGCCCGAATCGCCGGACTTCCATCCAGCCCGCGGCCTGGTTGACCGCCGGATCGGTGTCCGCGGGGTCCAGCCGGCGCAGGCGCTCCACGTACGGCCCGGCTTCGTCGTACCGCGACCGGCTCTGGAGGAAGAGGATCACGTCGCGCTGGGCTTCCGGCCAGTCGGGGGCGAGCATGGCGGCCAGGGCGAATAGGTGGAGCCGGGCGCCCTCGGCCTCGGGATTCCCGGGCAGGGCCTTTCCCTGGGCGATCGCGGCTTCGGCGAACGCCCGGTTCGCGTGGCCGATCGCCCCGGCCAGGTCACCCGCGGCAAGCCGGCCGACCGCGCGGGCGGCCGCCGGATACCGGTCGAACGGATGCCGGGTCATGGCGTCCTGCAGAAGTCTGGTGGCGGCATCGGTCGCCCCGAGCCGGACCTGGTAGTGCAGGAGATCGAGATGGAGGTCGACGGATGACGGCTCCAGGTCGAGCGCTCTCTGCCACGCGGCGACGGCCTCGGCGGGCCGGCCGGTGTCCGCGTAGAGCGTCGCGAGCGCGGCCCAGGCCGGGCTCAGGTGCGGGATGAGCCGGGCCCGCCGGAGGAGCAGGCGCTCCCGGATCTCCGGATGCCCGGGGGTGAGCGCGTTGCTCGCTCGGACGAGCACCTGGGACCAGTACTCGACCATCGTCCGGTGGATCGGCATCCGTGATCCCGGCGTCGTCCAGCTGCGGTCGCTGACGGCGCGCAGGGCGGTCTCGTGGCGCACCGGGTCCGCGACCGTGCCGCACGACGGGGTCCGGGCGACGAACAGGTTCCCGAAGCTCCGGAAGAGGTCGGCCGGGGCGACGGGGTCCGACAGCCCGCTCACGACGAAACACAACCCGGGATTGTCCGCCAGCATCCGTCGCAGGATCGTGAACCCGGAGTCGTCTTCGGTGAACCGGAGGGAGGCCCCGGGGAGGAGCGCGGCCGCCCACGGCCGGTAATGCCGGCGCACGACGAACTGACCCGGCCCGAGACGGTAGGGCGCCTGCAGGGGTACGAGATCGGTCCGGAATCCGAGCGCCTCCTGGAAGTAGCGGAGCGCGAACATGTCGTAGTCGAAGCACGCGACGAACACTGCACCAGGAGGTGCTATCGCGAGCTGGCCCCGGTTGTAGTCGTGGACCTGGAACTGGCGCGACGCGTCCTGGGCGGGGCCGCGCGCCAAGGCCCATCCGGCCAGCGCCAGCGCCGCGGCGGCGGCCGCGGCGGGGCGGAGCCCCCGCCTGCCTCCGAGGAGACCGAGCGCGGCGTCCGCTCCGAGCGCGGCCCCGAGCGCGAGCAGGAGGAAGGCGTCCTGGTGATACACGACGGCGAGCGCGGGCGGCAGGATGAACCGGGTGTTGAACGCGGCCGACACCGCGAGCGATCCCAGCACGGCGGCGCCGGCGCCGGGCCGGCGCCGGATCAGGACGAGGAGACCCGCCACGGCCAGGGCTAGGCCGGGCCACGTGAGCTCGCGGGGGAAGTACCCCAGGTGGTCCCGCCAGGTCGCCCGCTGGAGATCGACCGTCGAGGAGAATCTGGCGGCGTAGTACCGCACCCGCAGGTAGTCGAAGAGCGCCTTCGCCCGGTACGGCTCGCACCAGTTGATCGACCGCACCCCCTCGGCTTCGGCCCGGTGGAGGGCGTCGGACCGGATGGCGGTGTAGACGGGCTTGACCGAGAGCGGGAGGACGGCCAGGACCGCGGCCACGGCGATGGCGCGGGCGCCGCCGCGGCGGGCAGTCAGCCGGCGGCGGTCTCGCCACACGGGAAGGGCGAGGACGGGGAGGAGGAAGACGGCGATGGAATGGTGGGCGAACGCGAGGCTCCAGCCCAGCGTAGCGCGCAGGACGCCGGCCCCGTCGGGGAGACCGACCCGGAGCACGAAGGCGGCGAGGGCGAGCTGGAGCGCGTACTTCTCGAGCATGGTCGACTGCCACCAGACGAGCGGGGAAACGGCGAATAACCCCGCGCAGAGCGCGGCCGCGGCCCGGGAGGACCCGAGCCGGGTTGCCGTCGACCACAGGAGGGCGACGGCGAAGGCGCCCGAGGCGGCGGGCACCAGTCCCGCGCGGAACATGAGCGATCCGGCGGGAAGTATCGTCGCGAGCCGGACGAGCATGGCGAGGACGGGGTAGCCCGGCGGGTGCGTCACGTCGAGCGAGAGGCCGGCGAGCAGGAGCTCGGCCGTGTCCCCGGCCGTGATCGTGGGGACTAGCGTCGTCACGTAGAGGGCGAAGGCCGCGAGCCAACATAACGCGAAACCCATGTGACTCCCATGTTACACTCCCGGGTGATGCCGAACTTCCCGCCCCTGCGCCGGTATGTGTTCTCGGTCGTGGACCGGTGGATCGCGCGCCACGGGCTCGGGGGCCCTTTCCTCGAGGTCGGGTGCGGAACCGGCGCGCTGTCCGCCCACCTCGCCGCGCGTGGCTGGTCCGGAGTCGCGCTGGACACTTCCCCGGCGCCGCTGGTGCGGGCGAGGGACTTCCTCGCGCCATTTCCGGGCGTCCACGTGCACGAGGGCGGGCTGGAGACGCTGGGGGCCGCGACGTTCCGGACCGTCTTCGTCATGGACGTGATCGAGCACGTGCGCGACGACTCCGGGTTGCTGAAATCCCTCGCGGGGCGGGTCGAGACCGGCGGCTGGATCGTCCTCCTGGTGCCGGTCAACCCATTGGAATGGCGGCAGGACGACGTCCTCTACGGCCACTACCGCCGGTACGCGTGGGACGAGGTGCGGGCGAAACTCGAGGGCGCGGGTTTCGAGCCGGTCGCGCGCTGGAACGTGACCGTGCCGTTCCTGTGGCTTCTGCGGCGGCTGTACCTCAAGGTCCTGCCGCTGAGGCGGGAGAACCGGGGCCAGGACCAGCTCACGGCCGCCTCGTCGATCTACAACCCGTGGGACGATCACGGGCCCCTGAAGTGGGCGGGCAAGCTGACGGGGCTGGCCCTCTGGTGGTGGCTGCCGTTCCGGGTCCAAGATCTCTGCGCTAACAGCCGGCGCGGCCACGCCGCCATGTTCCTGGCGAGGAAGCGATAGTGTTGCTCGGGCATTGTCATATCGGGCCGCCCGGATACTTCCGGGAGATGTGGAGCGAATGCCCGGAACGCTTTGGGTTGCCCGAACAGCTCCGTCTATACCTGGAAGAACTCGGGTTCGACGGCGCCGTGGTCTTCGCCCCGTTCCAGGAGTGGATGGACGGGGACCCGAACGCGTGGCTCCTGAAGACCGTGCGCGGCGATGCCCGGTTCGTGCCGTGGATCACGCTGAACGGGACGGGCGAGCTCGCGCTCGAGACCCTGCGCGAGCATGGGCCCAAGGGGGCGCGCGGCGTCAAGTTCCATCCCGCCATAATCAAGGTCGCGATCAACGACAAGGGTCTGGAACCGTTCTACGGGCTCGCCGAGCGCTGGCGCCTGCCGATCCTGTATCACACCGGCCCGCACGGCTGGGAGATCGCCAGGTACCAGCCCCTGCTCGTGGACCAGGTCGCCCAGCGCCACCCGGACCTTCCCCTGATCATCGAGCACCTGGGCGGCCGCGCCTTCGCCCGCGAAACTCACGCCGTGATGCAGAACAACCCGAACGTTTACGGGGGGCTGGCGACCTGCCTCAACGAATCCGACGGCTGGCACGTGCCGGCCGACGAGATCAAGGTCCTGATCAAGAGGTTCGGGGCGGCGCGGTTCTGTTTCGGGTCCGATTTCCCCTACAACACCGTCGACCAGAACAGACGAGCGATCGCGGTGCTCAAGAGCTTCAAGCTCCCGGCCGCCGACTTGGGGCTCATCCTGTCCGGCAACCTCGAGCGGCTCGACGCGGCGGTCAAGGTTCCGGGGGCTTGACCCTGACGTTTCTTGGCCCTACGGGTCGGTAGCGACAAGTGCACGGAGGCCGGAAGGGTTGACAAAAGAGTCCATCCAAGCCTGATGGGTCTTGACGCGCTGAATGCTCCCTTTGCACCGGCGTTGGCGTGCTGGTAACCTAGGCGCCATGGACATTGGCGGCGCGCCAGTCCTGCCAGTGGCCGGGGCTGGTGCCCCGCGCGGCGCGTGTTCCTGGTGGCGAGGTTTGTTGGCACTCATCGGTGTTGCCTCCACATCGCTTCCCGCATTGAGCTTGCCTGCGCAGCCTACCCCATCCGCTGCCACGAACCTGCCGGCCCCATGGATGTCCTTCTGCCGGGCCATGGGATCGCTCGAAGAGGGCTGCGAGTTCTATTCTTCGATTGAGACCGTTGAGTCTCGCCAGAGCGACAGCCAGCGCGTCATCAGGCTGTATCAAGAGGTGACCTTCAGCCGCAGTCTAGGGGGAGGGGTCCGGCGCACGGCCACCTCTGAGGCCGAGGTCGATCGTCCTCCGTATCTCGGCGTGAGCCCGGAGATGGAGATCACTGGGTCCACCGCTGTCGGGACGCCCATTCCGGAAATCGGGAACCTCTATCGCGTCTTGCGCCAGTTGCAGCATGCAACTGACGGGCGACTTTTCGCCACGGGTGGGCTGGTTGTTGCTTTTCACGGTCACGGTGGCATGAGAAGCGAGTGCCAGATAGACCCTGATGGGTTGCCGGTTCGTTGGACATCATACGCCGGTGGGAAGATTCTGGAGGAAGAGACTTATGAATGGACAACCTTCAGCGGTCACCGTGTCCCATCGCGTATTGTCAGAACGTTCCGTTCCCCCGTGCGGGCCCTGACAACAAATATCCTCATCCGCACGACCGGGATACTCGTTAGGCGCGTAGGCATCCCGGAAAGATGATCCGGCACCGGGTCGCCTTCGTTGTGCTTCTGTCGTTTGTGGCGAGTGCCTGTTTGGCGGTCACGTGGCCTCAGCAGAGGGGCAGCCCATCTGGCAATGCATATGTCCCAATCGCGGTCCCTCAGGGATTGCGCTGCATGTGGGCTGTCCAGACGGGAGCGCTAGACCCTTACAAGGGACTGGCCACGGTGGCTGTCGATGACTCGACACTGTACTTCGTGAATTCGGGGACGGCCATTCTTGCCGCGTATAGCATCGAAGACGGCGGGGTCCGCTGGGCTACGTCCGTCGTCTATGCGGGCAGTGCTCCCGCGGTGGCGGACGGCAAGGTTCTCACTTCATGTCTGATAGACTACGATTCCGACCTCATTCCTTATCCTGGGTTCTCCACGCCTGCGCTCTGGGCCGTTGACGCGACCGACGGGCATGTCATCTGGAAGGCGTTCGAATGTCCCGGGTGCCATAGCAGTAGCGATCCGTGCATACGGGTGCAGTGTGCAACGGGTTGGGTGTCGGTTCCGGCCCCGGGGGTCGTCGCCTATGAGCGAAGTGGGGCCTTGAAGGTGCTCGACGCCTTGACTGGGCAGTGCATCATAGCGGAGGGTAACTCCGACAGCGAAGTCTTCGGCCATATGTCTCTCTGGCCGACTGCACCTGTCGCTTTTAGCGGACATGGCTATGCCCTGGCACAACCTCCGGCAACGTCAACACTCGAGGCTTACTGGGGACCCTACTACGACATCTGGACCTTCTCGCCCACGGGCCGGCAGACGGTCGTGGATGCTACGACTACTACGCAGATTCCCGTAAGCACCGGTCCGTGCACGTCGATCTGTCCGGTCTCCTGTCCCTTCACCCCGGCCGCTCCGTCTGTCAATGTAGGCGACGGGGGTGTCGTGCTCGCGACCGCCACTCACCTGCTGTGCAGGCGGGCGACCACGGTGGACCAGAGCAGCGTCGCAGACACCGATCTCGTGGATCCTGCCAGACGAGTACTTGCGGCGCGTGACCGTGCAACAGGCAGCGTGGTGTGGCGCGGTGTGCCCGCCTCGGAGCTGGGGACCGATCTAAAGGGGGTGCCATTTCGCCTTCTGCAAACCTGGAGCTACAGCATGACGGATAGGCCTTGCTCGGTTGCGGAGGCGCACGGCCGCATATACCTTCTGACGGCGAACAAGCTGATCGTAGTCTCCGCGGCGGACGGCTGCGTATTGGATTCCCGGCCGGTCACGGCGTCTACGATGGTGACGCTGACGGACAACGCCGTCATCTTCGGCGACGGCCAGGGGTACGTCCACGTCCTTGATCCGACGACGCTGGTCGATCTCCAGCTCGTCCATGCGACGGACTCGCCTCTCATCGGAGAAGTCGCCGTGACGGACAATGGGCTGTTCGTGGTTGCCAGCGACGGTACGATCGCGCGGCTCTACACCGAGCCGTGCAAGACTCTGAGCCCCGGATACCCTCAGAACGGGCACCAGGCGATCGGCCCCTACGGGGTCAACACGTTGAGCGGCAATCTGGTCTTCACCGTTCCGGACGTTAGCCTGCCCTTCGCGGGCGTCCCCGTCAACCTGCGACGGACTTTCAACAACCAAGTGGCGTCCGACATCCACGAGTTCACCGCGGACGGGACGGTCGTGCCGGGGGACGCCGTGTTCAGCGGAACGCTCTTCTCGACCTCGCTGGGGCGCGGCTGGACTCACTCGTACGACCAAGCGCTGACTCCGGAGCTCGATCCCGTCTCGGGAGCGACTCTCTACCTGGTCTCCGACGGGCGCGGGCGCACCGTGGGCTACACGATGACCCTAACCGGCGCGATGATCAACCCACCGGGTGTCCACGACGGGTTCACCTTCACCCCCACCGGAACCGCGTTGTCCGCCACCTTCACCGGTATGGGCGTGATCCTGCGGAACAAGAGGGGCGGGAGCAGGCGGTTCGATCCGGAAGGGAATCTCTCCTGCATCTCCGATCCCATCGGCAACCGGCTGGTCTTTTCGTACGAACCAGCCACAGTCATCAATCCGGCGGCGCCGGGCGTCCGGCTGACGCGGATCGTCTACCTCTCGGCAACGGATATGGGTGCTGCCATGCCCGCGTCTGTGACCGTGTACCTGGAATACGACGCCATGGCGCGGCTATCCAAGGTCGGCTGCCCCAACCCGTCGTCGACATGGTTTGTTGCCACCACCTACGCCTATGACGACGCCGGACGGCTCTCGGACGTCGCGGCCCCCTCCGGGGTGCGCTGCCACTACGAGTACGACGTGCAAGGCCGGCTGACCTATCGCCGCGACCCGCGGGCACCCACCGGCGAAAAGCGGCTCCGGTACGAGTATGACGCGTTGGGCATGGTTTCCGGAGTCAAGGACGAGGACGGCGCCGTGCTAGCGACGTACAGTTACATTTCGGACGGGGCGGGCCACCAGGTAACCACCGTCGTTCAGCCGGCGGAGAGCGGCAACCGCACGACCCTCTACACGTACACCGACTGCCGGCAATTGGCTCAGGTGGCGAGCTGCCGGTCCGGAGTGCTCGAGACCGTCTGGGATGGCGACTTCAACGCCGTGTTCCAGCGGGACGGGAACGGCAACTCCACCACCCGGACCTTCGACAGCGTCGGGAACCCGGTGCGGATCGTCGACGCGAAAGGTGGCGCGAGGACGATGACTTACGATCCCCGGTTCAGCGAGGTCACGAGTCTGGTCGACGAGAACGGCGACGAGACGGGCTACGCCTACGACGACCATGGCTACCGGACCATGACCGTGCGGAAGATCAAGGCTATCCCGGAGCTGGAGGAGAAGGCGACCCAGTTCACGACGACGAATTACTACGATGCACGCGGGCTCCTGATCGAAACGGTGGGCCCGCGGGGAACCCGGACACTGCGGGCCTACGACGCGGTCGGCAACCTGATCTCCACGTCGCGCATGCACGACTCCGGATCCGGCCCGGTGGCGCTGGCGACGAGCTGCGAGTACGACTTCATGGGCCGTCGGACGGCCATGATCGATCCCCGGGGAGTGCGCACCGAGTACGTATACGATCTTGAGAACCGGCTGGTCCAAACCCGGTACGGCGTGGATGCGGACGGCGCCGCACAGGCAACGACCACCAATTCGTACAACGATCTGAACCTTGTTGAGACCGTGACGGACGGGACCGGCCGGTTCGTCCGCACGAACCACGACGTCCATGACCGTGTGGCGTCCGTGGAAGACGGGGTCGGCATACGCGTCACGTATACGTACGACCGCGCGGGGAATCTCCTGACGTCTGCCGACGGCCTCGGTCACACGACCCAATTCGGCTATGACCTTGCGTGCAGGCTCTCGACGGTGACGGATGCCGCCCTGAAGACTGTCAAGATTGGGTATGACGCCGGTGGCAACGTCACCTCTGTCACCGATCCTAACGAGGACGAAACCCGCTACCAGTACGACGAGCTCAACAGGAGAGTTGCGGTCATCAACGCAGACGGAACGAGCGTGCAGACTCACTACGACGGCGTTGGGCGGGTCCTCTCCACGGTCGATGAGGATGGGAACGAGACCGATCACCTCTACGACTCAATCGGTCGACTTCGCCGCAGGTCGTTCGCCGGCGCCGAAACCTCGGCTCTGCACCCTACGCCGTCACAGACCTTCAAGTATGACGCCGACGGAAACCGCACCGAAGCCAGCACTGAGCTCGTCACGCCGGGAGGCAACATCCCTTATGTCGTGTCTTCCATCTGCGACGACCTGGGCCGCCTCGTGCAGGAGCACACCACCGGGGTGGCGACCAAGGACTTCTGCTACGACGCCGGGGGCAACCGCACCTGCATCGAGGTAACGCCGGATGGCGGAGGCCCGGCCCTCAGGATCGACACACAATACGATCTGCTGGGCCGCCCTCTGGACCTTGCCTTCAAGGGGTCCCACGTGAAGAACACGTACGAGGCGGGCTGCGGCTCCTGCGGCGGCGGTGGGAACCTGGTCAAGATCGACCGGCCGAACGGGATCTCGACGACGATGACGTACGACGCCGCGAACCAGCTGTTGAGCATCACGAACCTGAAAGCGGCCACGGGCGTTGCGCTAGGCTTCTGCCGGTACAGTTACGACAAGGCGCGCAACCGGACGGGCCTGCGGGATGCCACCGGCCCCTGGACCTTCGGCTATGACGCTCTGAACCGGCTGACGAGCGCCACGCACCCGCTCTGGCCGGACCAGACGTACGGGTACGATCCCGCGGGCAACCGTACGCGGGAGACGGACGAGGCAGCGTTCCCGGCGGAGACACCCCGGGAGTGGACGTACGGGTCCACGAACCAGATGCTGACGATGCTGGACCACGTGACGGGTCTGACCACGACCTACTACCATGACGGCCGCGGGAATCTCGTAGGGCGGGGGGGGACGGAGCCGGCGAGCTTGCGGTGGGATGCGCAGAACCGGCTGACGCAGGTGGTGCTGCCCGGGGCCACGCGGTACTACGGTTACGACACGGAGGGCGAGCTGGTGTGGGAGGGCGACGGGAGCGGGGAGAGGTGGTATGTGCGGGACGGGCTGAACGTGGTGATGGAGCTGAACGGGGCGAGGATTCCCACCGCGCAGATCGTGCCCGGTGTTGCCAAGATCCGGCTGGACCTGCCGGAGCCGCAGACCGAGTACTTCCTGCACGACGGGCTGGGGTCGGTGGTGCATCTCGTGGACGAGCAAGGGAACCTGACGCAGGAGTATTTCTACGAGCCCTTCGGTGCCCAGCAGTACGCGCCGCGTCCAGATCCGTGGAACCGGTACCGGTTCGTGGGTCTGGCCAGCGACGACACCACCGGGCTCATCTACATGAACGCAAGGTGGTATGACCCGGCGATGGGGAGGTTCATGAGCAGGGATCCTGTCGTCGGCAAGTTGCGCGACACTCAGACGCGGAATCCATACGCATATGTCGCAGGCAATCCGCTGCTTTCGACTGACCCAACCGGACTGAGTACGGCCTTGTTCTGTCGTAACGTCGAGATGATCACCTTCATGTTCTCAGACGGAACAAGCGAGACCTTCCCTGCTGCCAACAACGTGACTGATGACGCAAGCCAGATTCCGGAAGCCGTCTACAACGTAGGGCAACCGATGCCAGTATCCGAAGATGATGCGGAGAAGCGGGTAAGTATGGGTTCCGTGAGATGGCCCATCGAAGGAGTCCCTGGTATGCCCTTGGCGCGGTTTCACTTCGGAAGGAAGTCGTACCACGACGTAACGGGTGGATGCATCCGGGGTGATCCGCCGGATGAGGCCCTGATCAAGTCGTTGCTAGACAAGGACCCCTGGACATCGATCGATGTGAGGGCGGAATGCAAGTAGCTGGGCCTGTTTGCCTGCTGCTCGCCGTTGCTTTGAGCGGCTGTGGGCTCTTGGGGCGGGGAGCCGAGTCAGCAGGGAGCGATCATGACCTCAACTGGCATGGCTACAGGACCGTGCGGGAGCTAATGAGTGTCGGCGGGGAGGAGATATCTCCTTCTCGTCGATATACAGCCGTGTTCTCGCGAGGGGAAGGGGAGGTCGCGGTCTTGAGCGTCAGGGAAGTCGCTGGTGGGAAGGCGATCGGCCCAGATGTCAATGACTGTACGGGTGTTGCATGGTACATGGCCGGTGCGGAGGAAGAGCTCTTCTACTCCGTCTCGCCGATCTACGGGAATCCCGGAATATGGGTCTTGGATCCGACCTCGGGAGTGCCGAAGCGAGTCGTCGATCCGATGCACCGAAAGGAGGGATGGCCTGAGGGTGCAGACATGTTTGAACTGGTTGGCATAAAGGGAGGGAGACTCCTTTACTGGTATACACCCGATATAAGCTGGGACGGCTCGTTCCCGAAACGTGGGAAGAAGGAGGTCCGTTCATATGACATCGCGCCATGAGACGTGACGGCGTGAACTTGCGGGGCAGGACGAAGCTTCCGTTGAGACCGGAACTCGTGTTGGCTGCTTCCTCTGCTCGGCGGCACCTCACGCGCCTTGTGTGGGCGCTCTTGATCGACCATGCTTCCCAGCTGACCAGTACGTATTTCCATGACGGGCGCGGCAATCTGGTCGGCATCTATGGACCGAAGCCGGCGGCGTTCACCTGGGACGCCCGCAACCGGCTGACCCAGGCGGTCCTGCCTACCTCCACGCGCTACTACAGTTACGATTCCGACGGCGAGCTGGTGTACGAGGCGGAAGGCGGCCAAGGGACATGGTATGTGCGGGACGGGCTGAACGTGGTGATGGAGCTGAACGGGGCGAGGATTCCCACCGCGCAGATCGTGCCGGGTGTAGCGAAGATCCGGCTGGACCTGCCGGAGCCGCAGACCGAGTATTTTCTGCACGACGGGCTCGGGTCGGTGGTCCAGCTTACGGATGAGCAGGGCAATCTGACGCAGGAGTATTTCTACGAACCCTTCGGTGCCCAGCAGTACGCACCCCGGAAAGACCCTTTCAACCGGTACCGGTTCGTGGGTCTGGCCAGCGACGACGCCACCGGGCTCATCTACATGAACGCAAGGTGGTATGACCCGGGGATGGGGAGGTTCAGTAGCAGAGATCAAGTTGCCGGCCAGTCCACTCGTCCTCAATCACTCAATCTATACGCCTATGCGGGGGACAATCCCCAGGCCTTCACCGACAGTTCCGGTCTGTGCAGCATTGCAGTTCACTTCAACCCGATCATGATTACTGCAGGTATTGCTCTTCATGCCGTGATCTATGCAAGTGACTACGACGCCACGCACTCCTTCGAAGGAGGTAAGTCTCCTGATGGCACCAACGACTGCATCCACAACCCAAGCGACGCTGAGCCCGCGCGCGACGATCAGACGATCGTACCGCTGGATGAAAGCGGGGCAGTTTCATGCGAGTCATATGTGGATTATTTTGACTCAACGGGAAACGATGTCCTTGCGAGGAGGGTCCCCTATAGCGCAATGAGTGCGAACAGCAATTCCCTCGCGTACACGCTTCTTCTTGGGGCGGGCTTGTCGACTGCAGGCGCGCCTGGGGGTTCCGTCGGATGGGGTAACAGTCTCAGATGAGAAGGATAGATACATTTCGCCAGCGCAGGAGGAGAGCGCGAGGAGGATTCTCCGGGATCCCTCGACGGTGGATCTGGAGCGTGCTGGCCGTTACCGTTGCTCTGTTCGTTCTGACTACGATAGTCCGAAGTCTTCATGAGTCGGCTCGCGTGCGCGATATGCGAGAGCTTCTGACAGGACTTGTTGTCCCCGGTGCTTCCATTCAGGAGGTCGAGGCGGCGCTTACACGCCATGGAGTGCCTTTCGGGCTTCTTCGCATCGATGAGGAAATGTGGGCGGGTCAGACATACATCCTTCGTCATGAACAGTCTGAGCTTTGTGTCATTCGGCATTCGCCCTGGAGGCAGGCGATGATTCGCAACGGCTTGTTCGGATCAATTCGAAGCGCAGGTATGACTTGGGAGTGGGTTCCCATTTGGAGACACATCCGAATTCCCCTGCCGCTAGATTTCAATCTTCACTACTGGGTCGGATTCGACAGGAATGGGCGGGTTGTCGATCGTCATCTGCGCAAACAGGTCGTCTTCCTGTGATCCTCACCCGTTCGGCCCGATCGCACGACTTCTCAGTGGCACCTCCGGGATGATCTGTCCTGGCGGGAACCTGGTCAAGATCGACCGGCCGAACGGGATCTCGACGACGATGACGTACACATGAAAGAAGTCAATGGACTTTCGCTGGGAGGGAGGCCTGGGTCGAGACGCAGGCAGCCTTGCGGGCTCGATATTCGGCCCAGTACTTCCGGGTGGCGATCGCCGCGGCGGCCGAGGGCTT
>Ga0315294_10000494_pt1 | contig 42438 bp, 37 predicted proteins | sample YL17G13_40_MG_FD_203626 | JGI IMG/M metagenome (GOLD analysis project Ga0315294, IMG submission 203626) | Sediment microbial communities from Yellowstone Lake, YNP, Wyoming, USA - YL17G13_40 | ecosystem: Environmental > Aquatic > Freshwater > Lake > Sediment | place: USA: Wyoming | collected... | reverse complement strand
CAGGGCGTCCGCTGCCGATACCTCCACAGCGAAATTGTAACCCTCCAGCGTGTCGAAATCCTGCGGGACCTGCGCAGCGGCGAATTTGACGTGCTGGTCGGCATCAACCTGCTGCGCGAAGGCCTCGATTTGCCGGAGGTGTCGCTGGTGGCGATTCTCGACGCCGACAAGGAAGGCTTCCTGCGGAGCGAAACCTCGCTCATTCAGACCATCGGCCGTACCGCACGCAACGTCAACGCCACGGTGTTTTTGTACGCCGATACGGTAACGGCCTCGATGAAAAAAGCTGTTGACGAAACGGCCCGACGCCGTACAATGCAACGGGAGTATAACCGCCTGCACGGCATTACGCCCCAGACCATCCGCAAAGAGATTCAGAGAGGGTTGTCCGATGAACTGGCCGCGCGGAAGCGCGCTCGCGAGGCGATTTGTCTGGATGAAACCGAATTCGACCGTTCCGAGCAGATTACCGAACTGGAACGGCTGATGTTTGAAGCCGCCCAAAAACTGGATTTCGAACGGGCGGCAATCCTGCGGGATCGGATCAGGGAACTCAAGGAACTGCCGCAGTTTGATGAAATCCGCAGCGTTTCGACCGATCCACCCGCCGCACGCGGACCCGGAAGTGCAAAACCCGACAGGCCCAGAAAGAGGTAATCGATGGGAGAACAAGTTGTAAAACGCACAATTAAACCGCTGGATATCGAAAAAATCCTGCCGCTAATTCAAATGGCGGTGGAGGAAGACTTCGGTCGCGGAGACCCCAGCAGCGAAATTACAATCCCCGAAGACCAGATCGGTAAGGCTTATCTGATTACCCGCGAGGAAATCGTCGTCTGCGGAATGGAACTGGTCAGGCGCATCCTCCCATTATACGACGAACGGCTTAAACTCCGCATCCTGATCGAAGACGGCTGCCGCGCCAATGTCGCCAATCGTCTGGGAGTGATTGAAGGCCCCGTCCGCGCGATGCTTTCAGCCGAGCGGGTCGTGCTCAATTTTCTCCAGCGGCTTTGCGGCATCAGCACTATGACTTGGAAGTATGTCAACGCCATTCGCGGCACCAAGGCAAAAATCTACGATACCCGAAAGACTACTCCCGGCTGGCGCGAGCTGGAAAAATACGCCGTTCGCTGCGGCGGCGGATACAACCACCGGATGAACCTCGGTGAAGCGGTGATGTTTAAGGACAATCACTGGACCGAGCTGGGGGAGAAGTTTGAGTTGAAACTGCACAAAATGGTTCAGGAAGCCCGTCAAAAAGAGGACATTAGGTTCGTGGTCGTTGAAGTTGACCACGTGGATAATCAGCTCGACCGTGTGTTGACCATTCCCGGCATCGATGTGATTTTGCTGGACAATATGGGCCAGTGGCAGCTCAAGCACGCCGTGGAAATGCGCAACCACATGTGCGGCAAAAAGCCCCTCCTCGAAGCCAGCGGCGGCATCACGCTCAATAACGTCCTGGCCATCGCCGAATGCGGCATCGACCGCATCGCCGTTGGCGCTATCACCCACTCCGCCATAGCCGTCGATATCGGATTAGACAGATAATTAAATTCCCATTTTTGGATTCTCCATTTTCAATTTGAAAACTGCCATAGAACCCTTAAACATCAAAACGATTCAGCGAGGTCTCAAAACCCGCCGGACAGGACAGACAATCGTTTTACTTGAATCCACTTCAAGCACCAACGATATCGCCTGGTCGTACGCGCAAAAACCGGACAGCGACGGCCTTTGTGTCCTCGCTGAACACCAGACCGCCGGGCGCGGCCGGCGGGGACGCCGATGGCACAGCCAACCCCGCCAAAGTATTCTGTGTTCCATCCTGATTCAGGATTTCAGTCGCCCTTCCGCTTTGCTGACGATGGCTGCGCCGCTGGCGGTGACCGATGCGATTTTCTCCTGCTGCGGTCTGCACACAGTGATCAAATGGCCCAACGATATCCTGCTCGACGGCAAAAAAGTCGCCGGCATCCTCATCGAGTCCCGTAAATCCGACCGTCACATAACTTCCGTCATCGGCATCGGAATCAACGTCCATCAGAACAAGGCGTCCTTTGAAAACCTCCCGCTGGACGCCCCGGCTGTGAGCCTGGCTGTGAAATTACGGCGCAGGCCGAGTCGAAATAAACTGGCGCGAACCCTCCTTCAGCGTCTGGAACACTGGCTGGATGTCGCCGCAGTGAACGTAGAAAAACTGCTGAACGAATGGAAAAAACACAATCGTCAGATTGGCTCGCGCATTGAACTGGAATCCGACGGCAGACGATACTCCGGAACTTGCGTCGGCATCGACCCGACGGAAGGCCTGATTGTGCACCTCGACCGCGGCCCGGTGCGGATTTTCTCCGCCTCCCACAGCAGTATTATTCAAAACGGCTCGTCTCTGAAAAAATGAAATCCAAATCGCTCCATCCCGACCAATTGATTATCCGCGACTGCGGCTTAGCCGGCTATGAAGAAATTCTGTCGCTTCAGCAGCAGCTCCTGGCAGACCGCCAGATGGATAAAATCCCAAACACAATTCTGCTGGTCGAACATCCGCCCATTATTACGCTCGGCGCGCGAAAAAACGAAAATAAACTCCTGGCCGATGAAAATATACTAAAAAGCAAGGGTATTGAAATTATCGCCATCGGCCGCGGCGGCGGCACTACCGCCCACAACCCCGGCCAGCTTGTGATTTATCCGATTATCAAGCTCAAAACCCTCAAACTGGATGTGCCCGAATTTGTCCGCAGAGTCGAACAACTCGGCCTCGAACTACTCGACACCCTCGGCGTCATCGCCCATCGACAAAAAGGACTACCCGGCCTGTGGGTCGAAAAACAAAAAATCGCCTCCGTCGGCATCCAGATTAAAAAATGGGTCACAATGCACGGCATCGCAATCAACATTTGCAATGATTTAACTATCTTCGATTATATTGTCCCCTGCGGACTCGAAAATGTTAAAATGACGTCCGCCGCCGAACAGACCGGCAAAAAATATAACATAACAGCCGTCAAAAAAACCGCTGCCCAATTATGCAGACAATTATTTAGCTCATAACTTAAATCGTAGGATGGGTCATTGACCCACCTTTTTTATTCCACCAACATCGGGTGCCCTGCCCACGCTCGTCGTGGGCAGGAATGAATAACACCGCGAATCATCTTCGCTCAATTTTGTTCGCAATGAGTTTCTGCTGTAAATTCCCCGCCACAAATGGTATAATCAAAATAAGTGTAGCAACTGCGGAATATTTTTGAATTTTAATTTGTGGTTTTGATTTTTGATTTTTAACTTTTGAATTTATTTATGACCGAATCCAAACGCAAATTTCCGGACTGGCTCAAACGGCGTATCGGCTCCGGCCAAATGTTCACACACACGCACCATACGCTCGACACCCTCGGCCTGGAAACCATCTGCACCAACGCCAACTGTCCCAACCGCGGCGATTGCTGGTCCCGCGGAACGGCGACAATCCTGATTCTCGGAAATATCTGCACACGCAATTGCAGGTTCTGCTCGGTCGCACATGGAATACCCCTGCCGCCCGACCCAACCGAACCTGCACGGGTGGCCGCGATGGCAAAAGAAATGAAATTGAATTATCTGGTGCTCACCAGCGTTGACCGCGACGACCTGCCCGACGGCGGAGCAGGTCATTTCAGAGATGTCGTTCTGACCTGCCGAAAAGAATTACCACATCTGGAGTTCGAGCTTTTGGTCCCGGACTTTCGAGATTGCCAGGATAAAGCAATAGAAATTCTATCTCCCGCCCGCCCGTTTGTGTTTGGCCACAATGTTGAAACTGTCCCGGCGTTGTATCCCATCGCACGTCCCGGCGGAGATTATCAGCGTTCGCTTATGCTGCTGCGAAAAGCCAAACATGCCTGGCCCGACACGCAGACCAAATCCGCAATAATGCTGGGCCTGGGCGAAACCGACCCGCAGGTATTGGCCGTACTCCAAGACCTGCGCAGCGTCGGATGCGACCGCATCGCCATCGGCCAGTATCTCAAGCCCGACAAAAACTCGCTCGATGTGGCGGACTTTATCCATCCGGACAAATTCGACTCCTGGGCCAAAACCGCCGGAGAGCTGGGCTTTAGCTGGGTGCAGAGTTCGCCCTTTACCCGCAGTTCCTACCACGCCGAAAAAAAATCTGCCGAATAAATATCTCCCACATCTTCGTATCACCATATCTCTGTTTTTATCAGACCATTCCATTTCCCTTTTTCTTCCCGCCCCGCCGTTTAATTATTATCTTTTACTATGGAAGGATGCAATGTGGGGGAACAAAGGAATGAAAACACAAAGACAATCTGTTCGGCAGGGCATTGCGCTGATTATGGCAATGGTTTTCATCGTCATTTTCGCGGCGATTTCCATCGGCTTTCTAAGTCTCAGTTCGGCCAATACACAGACTGCAAACAACCATCGCATTGGAAATGGCGCATTTTGCAGCGCACAATCAGGCTATGAAATCATTCGCTATCTGGCCAGCGGAATCCAGGTCCATGGTATTTATGGCACAGAGCAGCCCACGGCGACAATGCATGAAGTATATACCAGATTAAAGGACCGCATCACCGCCAGTGGTATGACCTGCATCGCTTTGAGCCCCTATCCCTATACAGGCGCAGGGCCCATTTCTATTTCTAATGTATCCCTGTCTGCCGATGGCCGCAAAACATTCAGCATTGAACTTGGCGCCGCTGATCCCAACACGGTCTATGTACACATTAAAGGCAACGATGGTCAGGCATCCAAACGCATTAGGGTCAACTATAATCTGGCCGAACACGGACACAGCGTTTTTGATTATGGCATTGCCACCAAAGGGCCTCTCGATATGTCAGGCCAGTCAACAATTACCGGCGTTAACCTGGCGGTGGAATCAGACGTCTTTATTGACACCTCTATCGTCGGCGATTCGTTTTCTATCGGCAGTAAAGCTTCGGTACAAGGCGATGTGCATATCGTGAACCAGTACGCCACCTATTCCATCAACGGCAGTGTCGGGGGAGAAACCGGACTTGAGGCGAGAGATCACGTCATTATCGGCGTAGATCCTGTGAACTTCCCCATACCCAACGTACAGCATTTTCGTCAATTCGTCACGGGGCCTCGAATTGACCAATATACAAACCTTGGCAATTATGCGACTTTGGATAACGCAACAATCGCAGCCGGTACCAACCCCACCTTTTCCAGCGATAGGCAAATCAACGGCGTCTTATTCATCGAGCAGCCCAACGTCGTCAAATTCTCCGGTAAAGTAACCATCAAAGGCATTATCGTCGGCGACTCCCAGCCCGGCACAACCAGCAGCGCAAACAGTATTCAGTTCAGCGGCCAGGTCTCCTGCCAGGACATTTCCACGCTCCAGGGTGAGCAATTCGCCAACCTCCGTAATGAAACGGGTACATTCCTGATCGCCCCCGGTTTCCACGCCGATTTTACTGGTCAGGCCAATGTCATTACTGGCGTCATCGCGACCGCCGGCGTTCGTTTTTCCGGCCAAGCCGGAGGAACTATCAACGGCTCCATCATCAACTACGCCAGTGTCCCTGTAACATTACAGGGACAAGGCAATTTGCAATTCAACCGTTCAGGTACGACAATCAACCCCGCGGGCTTTACACCCGTAAAAACACTATCTATTAATCAGTCGTCTTATTCTGAAGTATAAACGACTGTTCGTGACTTGAATCGTTTGTCGAACCCGCTCGAATCTACCATTCGGGCGGGCTTTTTTGTAACATCATTTTCTGCGAACAAGCCAGACAACAGAAGATAATCCCGTAATCGCCAGCATCAACGACGACGGAGCGGGCACAACCGCGGACTGTATGTGAAAACAACTTCACTTCTCATTTTCCCCTTTGTCCTTCCCACAGCATCACCTGCAGCCGCGGCCCGAACGAAAACCCCGTATGCAGACAGTAATCCGCAAGCCACAACGATTTTTCCAGATACTCCTGCCGTCTCACCGCCTGCGGCATCAGAAACACCAACCCCAGCTTCACATCGGGCAATTCTTCCACAAACCGCACAATCTCATCGAGGTCGCCCTGGCTATCCACCACAAATTTAAGCTGATAAGTATAGTGCCTAAGCAGGTCTTTAAGAGCCTGCACATTCAGGCGAAGCCGTTCGTGCGCCGCCGCCTGAGTTGGATTGGCCGGCGTCGAATTGGACAGCTTTGGACTGATGCTCATCAAATCGCACGACAGATTGCGGACAAACATAATCCCCGCCGTTTCGACAGTGATATGCGTACCAGGCCGCCGAACAACCTTGAGCAATTCCGGCAAAATCGGCTGTGTCATCGGCTCTCCGCCGGTAATAACAAGATGATGTGCCGGGTATCTGTTGACTTGCTCCAAAATCCATTCCTTGGTGAATTTCGTCCCCGCAGAAACGCTTTGCGCGTAAGGCGTATCGCACCAGCGACAGTGCAAAGGACATCCCGCAAGACGGATAAAGACGCTCGGCACCCCCGCCAGCCGCCCTTCCCCCTGTAAACTGTAAAAAATCTCATTGATCAGCATAGATATAGTGTCTGTCGGAACGCCGCAAAAATCAAGTTCGTTTTGATATGAAAAATTCCCCGCTGCAAATGGAACTCACGCCTCTGCTTTACAATTTCCAGGGGTCAATTCTCAATATTTCCGGATTCTATTCTGTGTTTCGCGTTCTGTATTTTGATTTTTGAACTGTGGTTTTAACTTTTGGATTTTTATCCGCCGCCGGTGGATTAACTTTTAATTGAAACGGGTGGGACGACCAAACCATGTCCCGAGCAACCTGTGGCCAGCTTGTCGAACCATGCCGGGAGATTGTTTGGCCGTGTTTTTATCGTTGCGAAAAAACAAAAGCGTCCAGCACACGTGTTGCGTCACGGCAAAGCGAAGATGAAAGCGACACGATAAGAAGCCCAGCCGCGCACTTGTCGCGTCGAAGCGCAACGAAGACGGAAGCGGCCCGATAGGTATTGATTTTTAAAACCAAGAAAACCGGAGACAGCTTGGAATGGCGTTTCTTTAAGCAAGAAAAATGGCGATTATAGCCGAAAAACAGGGGTAAAACCGCCTTAAGGAAATGCCCTTCGAGACAGCTTGTTTTTGAAAATTCCTGCTCTGTTTTCTCGCCACATTATCGAGATTTGCCCAGTCTTACAACAAAAAAACATCAAGGAAAACAGAAGGAATTTTACAATCCGAGGACTTCGATGACAAGACAAATCGTATCCTGCTGGTCGGCGGAAAGTTTCTGGGTGCCTTCGTCCCAGGCCAGGATGGGTTTGGAGGGTTTTTCCGGAAGTGGCTGAGCCACATCGGTTGGATTTGCTTTGGCAATGGCTTTTTGAGCGTTTTGCTCGGAGATATTCTGTGCCAGTTTGGCCGCCGCGGAAATATCCGTCAGACGAATCATCGCCAGCGCCTGCTGCGGGCCAATTGCCTCGACACGAACCGGCTGTTTTGTGCTTGCATCCAAAAGGGCATACGACGCCTTTTCGCACCGGGGCCACAGTCCCTCAAGTTCCCCAACCAGACCTTCCACATATTGCCGTGAACAGACAATTTTATAGCTGGTGCGGTCGGATTGCCGCTGCGGCTTGGTAAAATTCATCAGCCCCAGCGTATGGATTTTCTTTTCGATAAAATCATTGGCCGCGATGGGCTGGCTGGTCTGGAATTGCAGTACGGCACTGAACAGTAATGCGGACGAATTCGCCCCCGTGCCTGTCGTTGCGACGGGGGCGCCTGACTGGGAATCCTGAGATACCGCCACAGAGCCGGAGGACATACTTGATTTTCGTTCCGCCGTCGTCGGCTGCAAAATCATATAAACCACCACGCCCAGTGCCAGCAGCGGCAACAGAATCATCGCCGCCACCGCCGCTAATCGTCGCAGATGGAGTCTCCACTTGCCGACTGTATCGAACCGAGGGGCGGAATCGGCGAGAATGAATCGACGTTCGAGGGCGGACCGGATTTCTTCCGCCATTCCCGCCGGAGCCGTCTCCACAGGCAGCGACTGCAAAAGCCGTCGTTGATGTTCCACCGCCTCCAGCTCCTGCCGAAATTGCAGATCGTTAGCCAGCAGACGTTTTAGTTCCGTCAGTTGCCGCGGAGTCAACTGGTCGTCCATATATCCGCTCAGAAGTTCGTCTTTTTCCAAATGTTCTTTTTCGCTCATATTCCCACCGTCTGCAAGAGTTCTCGTAATGCCGTTCTGGCCCGGCTCAGCCGACTTTTGACCGTTCCCAGCTCAATCTGCAGAATTTCAGCTATCTGCTCGTAGCTCATCCCTTCGATGTCCCGCAGTACCACAACGGCCCGCTGATGGTCGTCCAGCTTTTCCAGTGCCGCCAGAACGTGCCGGACGAGCTCGCGGTTTTCCGCCGTGGTTACGGGGTCTGTCTGCCTTTTATCCGGCAGATTCGCCGCCATCGACGAGCTTTCCTGCTCTCCCGCGGCGACATCCAGCGAACGCATCCCCAGCCGCAATCTGCGGCTGCAAAAATTCAGCGTCAGGTTCACTCCAACCCGAAACAGCCACGTATAAAAACCGCTCTGTTCCCGGAAGGTATTGATGTTCTCTAATACTTTGACAAACGTCTCCTGAGTAAGTTCCGCGGCGTCGTCGGGATTTCCGCAGATTTTCAGAATGGCATTATAAAGACGGTCCTGATATTTAACGATAAGCCGACCCATCGCATCGGCATCTCCCCGCTGACACTGTTTTACAAGAACAGAATCATTCAGATTTATATTTCCAGAGTTTAAACCCACACAATACCCTTATTTATCGATAAGATATAGAGTTATATCCCCCCATTTTGTCATAAAATGAGAAAAAATCAACCCGCTTTCGAGCAAAGATCGGACATACGCACTAAAATTGTTCAATACTTGTTTTAAAGTGCCAAATGGCTTTGTTTTACATTTTTGATAATTGTAATACGAAGGGGATATTACCAATAAATGCTCCTGAACCATAAAATTCGTGCAGCACAGCCTGTATCGAGCAGATTATGGATATACAGGCTCAACACCTGAGTTCAGCCAATTTTCAGCCAGCACCTGCAACTCGGCCAAATTGATTGCATGATCCCCGCCGACAGGCGCAATATCCAGCGACTCAAGCACTTGACCCGAAAGCCAATGCTGGCTAATCAAAGCAAAATCCAATAAATCCACTATTCCATCAGCATTAAAGTCACCAAACCGTCCGGTCCATTCCAATACTATCCCGTCCATTGGCGCCAGGGTCACCATCGCGCAGGGTGTTCCATCGTTATACCGCAAGCTGGATCGAACGTGAATGGCATCCGCGATACAGATTCCACTGCCGGGACTGGTCAATCGCACATAGGCATTGTCTTGCGGAGTCAGGGCAACACTGGCAACCCAATGCCACTGATCACCGCCGGTGCGTTGATCGTATACGGCGGAGGCTACTACGATTTCATTGGCGACGACTTCAAACAGCACATTGGAGGCCGCAGTGCCGGCTAATGACGGAGCAGCAGGCCACCACGCTGTAATGGTATAGATATCAGATTGAGGAATCGTCAGATTCCACCGTGCGGTGGCGGATGCGGCGGCGGTCTGTTGGCAGTCAGCACCCCAGTTATGGTAATACGGACCTGAGGCTTTCCATTCTCCACTGTCATAGACTGCCTGGCTCCACATTCCAGCAGTCGAGAAGCGAGCATCGGTATTATCGACAATATATTCATAACGGGGAGCCTGTGAGCCGCTCAAGCGTCGGTATCCAAATCCCACATCATAGGAGATGGTTTCCCTGGAAGTGTTCAGCAAGACCAATCCCCGGGTGAATTTTCGACGCATCACCTGCGGGGCCGCTTCGGCCAGACAAACATCGTCAATCCAGACCGTCCCGATAACCTGGCCGACCAGAAATTGAATTCGCGACTGGGATGTATCGGCATTTGCGGTGAACGAAACCGTGTATTGTTTCCATTCCGGACCGATAGCAACATTTTGATTCAAGCCGTAATTATTCCAATCCGGACTTCCCTTTTGCGCGCTCACTGTAATAAGGCGTTCAACATCACTTCGTGCCCAAAACGACAGAGTATATCGCTTGTCCTTTACCAGGGTTCGATTCGGCTGACTAACCTCGATATGCCAGTTGACCAAAGACGTCTGGCTGATAGTAATTTTAGCTGAATAAGAGCCTGTCACCTTTTGTGCCGTATCCCGTACCAGAGTTGCGACACAACCCTGGCTGGTATTGGCCCAAAGACTCCAGGTGCCGGTCAAAGAGGACTCAAAACCGGGATTTTGGATCAAGTTCACAGGCGGCGTCTGCGAGACCCCAATAAACTCGGCCTGGCCGAGCGGATAACCCAGATCGTAGTCCAGTTCATCGTACCACCAGTCATTCCCATGCCAGGTATCGCCAAATTCATGGGCGAAAAACCCATCCTGCATGAGCGTCAAGGCCAGACCAAAGCGCATCTCAGGATAATAGTGCTGTGCAAAATCCAGCGTCGAGGCAGGAATAGTATTTTTGGGTGAATAGCCATAGCCATAGGCGATTTGGTCAATTGGGGACGACTCTACCATCGTTATGGGGGGAGCGACCGCCTGTGTCTGCCAGGCAGTATAACGATTCCAAAGCCAATCAAAATCCTTCTCCCCCTCCAATACATCCGCCGTCCCAAAACCGATACTTACCCCATTGGCAAGATCGCTGATGCCCGGTTCAAAAATATCCATCGAGTGTCCGGACAGCAGAGCATAGGGCATCAGGTTCCGGAATGTCTGGAGTTCATGAAAGACCCCCGCTTTCCAGGCGGCGTCGAAGACCTGCGGGTCGTCAGCTACCCCATCTTCATCGGCATCGGCCAGAAATGGATTGCCGTAAATGTCATGGTTCTGCCAGGACTGAGTCGTCATCACATTATCAAAAAAACATCCATCGTACATCATATCGCTGTCGAGGATCCTCTGATAGGCATAATAAGCCTGATATTCCGCCACTTCAGGCTTGGTCAAATTGAGCCGATATGAGCCGGGCCAGGTTTCAACTTTATTACCGTAGATATCTTTGAGGTAATAGCTTTCATCCAGGCCGTGATTTTCAACTGCATTGATAGAAGTCAAAACCTGTACATCAGGATTTTTCTTCCGTAACTGACGGATTTGTTCGGCGCTGAAACTGGCGCCAAGCCACAGGTCGATGCGTGAGCAATAATCCAAGCCTTTGGCAAGCAGCGTACCTGAACCCCACAAATTGCCCGTTCGCGGAAACGATGGATTCGCAGCCGAAAGGCAGCGATAACGCAGATGCAAAGCAAAATCGGGATAATCCGCACAGCGAACATAAACCTCATTGACTCTATTGGGATCCGTATTTAACCCGACCAGGGTCGTCTGATGAAACGTAGTTCCTGCCCCTGCATTAAACGGCATCATCTGTTCGTATGGCAAAGCCGTCCCTATGGAATAGCGGCATTGTGTCGGCACGATGGATGTTACAGAAAATGGCAGCTGTGTGGTATTCGGCAGCAGCAGTGTGCTGACCGGATACGGATCTTTCAACGGAATTCCAGGCCACACAAGTGAAATGGATTGGCAGGATGCTCCGGTCTGGGAACCATTGGAGGGGGTAAATTGAAAGGAAATCAGGCTATTGGCCGTTAAACCCACTGAATCGAGTCTGGCCTCAAAAGCCTTTGGAGCTTCGGTTCGATTCGCCCAGACGGCAACTTCGTCGCTGTCTGCTGCACGGCCGAGAATGCGTACCGCATCTATTGAATAATAAGCATTCGCTCCCCCTTTGTCTGCGCCGATAACAAAGGTAGTGCTGCCGGCCGCCGGCGACCAATAATGATGCTCATTTGTATCGGCTGTCAACTGACCATCCAAATAAAACCGCATGAAATTTTGGGATTTCGAATACGTGTACACCACATGATGCCACTGCCCTGCCGACCAACCCCGCGTTGAGGCGGCTGAGTTGTAGGCGCTTTGCCACTGACCATTGACGGATCCCCCGGCATAAATCACCCCATTATTACCTTGAACAACAGCCATCCAGTCATTGCCTGAACTATAATAGAAAAGAGGGTGCCATCGGCTGGTATAAATCGGATTGTCGCCATTGGCTCTCGGCGCTACCCACATCTCAATGGTTCCTTCATCCAGATTCAGATTCTTGCTGCGAGGATATAGTATTTTGCCGCTGGTTTGAAGCTCCAGCGCCTGTCCCCAGCGACCTGTGCCGTACCCAACGCCATTACTGGATTCGGGCAAATCATAAGCGGCTCCGACAGATGTCCCATCAAACTGCAACAATAGCAGCTCGGAGACCGTTTGCTCAGTTCCGGCAACGCCATTGATGATCCAGCAATAGCTGCTTTGATATTGCTCGACGGCCGCAGCGTCATAATAATCGACATTCCCGACAATCTCGGTGTAATCCTGGATCAACTGGATTGTGACATTTTGACACGAAGGGGCCGCAACCAAACAACGGCTTAATGCCAACAACAACGCCAGCAGCAACACCTCTGCATCATTCGGAAAACGACCTACTGTCTGCTTTTTCATCTGTTGCCCCTGTGCCAATTTATCCGCAACCTAAGAACCTATACTTTCGGGCGACCACCAGACCATCCAGCGTCGCAGTCATAATCATTGGGCCGGTTTCCGGCAGCATTTACGGCGACTCGAATTATGCCTGTACCTGCTGGAAAGACATCGGCGAGTCGATATGTTTTTGTTTAGAAACCGAGCCACTTGCAAAACCCTCCGAAACGCGGCGGAACAGTTCCGTCGCTGACCTTTCGGAAAGCGACATAATTCCGTTTCTACCATAGCAGAAATTACTGCTCCTGTATAGTCTAAAATTTATTTTATTTTTTCCTGAAATAGCTATAACTTGTTTATTTATATATTGTTATGCTTATTGCAATGCTGTATTGTATCCGTAATAACACAATATACTGAGCATACAGGATTAATAAGTCATAAAAAACCGATGCCGGGAATTTTGGTGCCGCAATACGGACAGGATGCATCTTTTATATTATTCTGCATGATTTCGTAGCCCGAGCGTTCGATTAAACATTTACCACAGGCCGGGCACATCGTTGACTCGGCCCAGTTGCCGGGCAGATTCCCGACATAAACGTACCGCAGCCCCGCCTGTCTGCCGATGTTGTATGCCCTTTGCAGAATGGCGTTATCCGTCGGTTCCCCATCCGTCATTTTATATTGGGGGAAAAAACGGCTGATATGCCAGGGCACGTCCGCCCCGCAGGTTTTAATCAGAAATGCCGTCAGCGCTTTTAATTCTTCCTCGCTATCGTTCTTGCCGGGGATTAACAGCGTCGTAATTTCCAGCCAGATATCCGTCTCTTGGGCAATGTATTGAATTGTTTCCAGCACCGGCGCAAGTCTGGCTTTGCACAGGTCTTTGTAAAACGCTTCTGTAAAGGCCTTAAGATCAATGTTGATTGCGTCCAGCCAGGACTTCATCAAGTCCACCGCTTCAAGGCTCATATACCCATTGCTGACAAAAACATTGTACAGCCCCCGCTGCTTGGCCAAGACCGCCGTTTCGGCACAAATTTCCATAAACACCGTCGGCTCGGTATAGGTATAGGCCACGCTCTTACAGCCGGACTCTACAGCGGCATCGACAATCTGTTGCGGGCTGTAGGCGCTGCCGTCGATAACGTTCTCCTGGGGCGACTGACTGATTTGCCAGTTCTGGCAGAAGACGCACTGAAAATTGCATCCGGGGGCGGAAATGGAAAATGTCCGGCTGCCGGGCAAAAAATGAAACAGCGGCTTTTTTTCAATCGGGTCGTCGTTAGCGGCGCAGAGTTTGTCGTAATTGAGCGAATATAAAACGCCGTCGATGTTTTTGCGGACACGGCAGCGTCCCGCAGCGCCGGCCTTTATGACACAGCCCCAATGACAAAGCCTGCATCGGACGCTTTGCCCTTCACGCTTTTCCCACAATATCGCTTCTTTGAGCGTCATATTAGTCCCTTTTTTCGACGTATCGTCAGTCTGTCATAATAAACTGAAACGACTCCAAAAACAAGTGCCCTCGGAAGTGCCGCAGCGGCTAAAGTGAAAGTGGTATAAAAAAATATCCCCGGTTAGTAAGGTACCGGGGACATATATATCATTTTGGGATTTCGGCTTGTGGTTTTGACTTTCGACTTTCCAGTTTTAATTTTCTGCTATGCCTGTACGACTTTGGAGTGCTGTTTTTTCATTGCCTTGTAAATGCTTTTCAGCGAGTAATTTTCCACGACCGCATCCCAGCCCATGTGCCGGGCGATTTCAAAACCTCCGCGAAGCAGCTTATAGGATTCGTCGTCGTTTTTGGGCAGCCGGGCGCAGATTTCCAGCGCGATTTTCTGGCTGATTTTCCGCTCGATTTTATCGCGGTATTCCTTGTCAATGCGAAGCATCTGTTCGATTTCCAGTCCCGCGTCGCCGTTGAGCTCCGTATAGTCGGCAAAAATCACATTGGGCGTATCTTTCCCGCCGGTGATTGCCTTGACAAATCCGGCGCATCCACAAATGCCGGTCACCACGCACAGGCCGCCGAAACACAACGGCTCTAATTGTGCGATGCCGAACGGTTCATAAATGCTCTGTCCGAATTCCACATCCGTCCCCCGACGGATATCCATAAATTCCATATCGTATGGCATACGGTGGCCGCAGTCCTGCCGGTTGAAGCCGAATTGATTGATGAAGACGACTTTAATCGTCCGGCTTTTGGCGTTGAACTCCTGCACGCCGACGTAGTATGCCGCTTCGCCGCCGGATAAATCCGGCGTCCCTTCGCGATGCGCCACCGGCCAGTTATACGCCGCTTCCATATTGTAAATATCGCGGTCCCGCCGGCGATGCGTCTCCGTGCTGAGCACCAGCAGCACACCCGTTTTGCCCTGCGCCAGAAATTCCCGGTCCAGATGTTCCAGCACTCGCAGGTCGCGCCATAACCCCTTGCTCTGCACGAGGCGGGTTACGTGCGTGAAGATAAAATCAGGACGCCAGCCCAGCAGCGTCTGGCAGTAATCGCGCAGTTTTTCGCGCGACTGGTGTTTTTCCGCCAGCGTGATTTCATAAGCCGGGATGCCGTTATAGGTCAGGTCGATATCCGCCATCCTGAATTCAGGAGACAGGAATTTCAGTTCATCGACCACGCAATCGCCTACCGCCAGGATGTTGTCGCAGAACCGCGCTGCATCAACCAGCGAATACTTAAAGAACGTCGTCTGGTCGCCGAACACGTCGTTGATATACAGGTCCTGCTGACCGGCCTTGCGCAGCACGTTATAGAACATCGTGTCGTGTCCCGGATGGCTCTCGACAATGCGCCGCACCGGGGCGACCTCGTGAGCGTAAAAGACGGTTTTGAAATCGTATGTATCCAGTCTGGCTGCCAGCGCCGTCGGTATCCCCATAAATTCGTGCGAGACAATGACGGTGTTGCTGTCTTTTTCCGCCGCCCCGATGGCTTTTAACGCCGCGATTGCCGGCACCGCCAGACGCATATATTGCTCAAATTCCCACAGGTTTTCATACATATTGCTCTTGATGCCGAACTCAAAGAACAGGGACGCCTTGAATTCGTTCAGCGGCGCCTGCTCCATCCGCGTAACATCAATGAGGATGACTTCCGGTGAGCTTTTGATTTGCGTCAGCGGGTCCAGAAATGTTCTGCGCCCATAGACAATGCCGACGTTGTATTTGTTTTCGATTTTGCGGAAGCTGGAGACATAGCTGCTTTTGACGTATCCGTCGATGGACGAGTACAGCACTTCGCCGCCCGGCCCCAGACGCAACATCACATCGCCTTCCGTTGAAAACAGGGGACTAACCAGAATATTGCGTGCCGTGGCGTCTAAGTATGCCCGGCTGGTGAACAACCCGTCCAGAACCGCTCCAATGCCTCCGATCTTTCCTATAGCTTCGTGTGTCACATGCACGACTGTCGGTTTCTGACTCATCTCCATTTCCTCGTCTGTATCCAGACTCCTGTACTTGTTTCATCACATGCTGCGATTGCCGAGTTGCAATAGCGCTCGGCGCCCATTTCTGTATAAAATATAACGAATAATTGCCCACTTCACCCGCTTTTTCTCCGTATTTTTACCGAGTTTTTTAAACTTCGCTTTTCTGGCGGACAATTGCCGTTTTTATCGGCCTGCCGATTGTCCCATAATTTTCAACATCGCCGAATCAAAAAATTTGATGCGAAAATTCCTTTTTCACCGGAAATGAAAACAAAAGACCTGCCTCCCTGACTATGCGTGTTCCTGCCTCAGAAACGCCGCAGGCAGAAAATTGATAATGTCCGTCGCGATTAAACCAACTTGTCCCTTCTCTTTCACAGCCAAATCGCCGGCCAGTCCGTGAATATAAACTCCCAGAACAGCCGCGTCAAACAAATTCAAACCTTGTCCAGCCGCTGCCGCAATGACGCCGGTCAGCACGTCTCCCGCCCCGGCAGTCGCCATCCCGGCGTTGCCGGTGGTATTGACATACACTTTTTTGCCGCCGGTAATCACCGTCGCGGCGCCCTTCAATACGACTATTGTATTGGTACGTTCAGCCAGTTTGGCCGCCTGCGCGACCCGCTCTTCCGGCATTTTGCCGCGGAATAATGATTTCCACAATCGCTGCATTTCTCCCGGATGCGGCGTCAGAATCACAGATGCTTTTTTCTTTTCCACCCAACCGCCCGCCCCGCCGCACAACGCCAGTGTATTTAACCCATCCGCATCAACGATTATTTTCAAACCTTCCATACCCAACAAATGCAGCAATATATCTTTCACGCCCGCACCGACGCCAATACCGGGACCGAACGCGACCACATCATTTTGCTTTGCGTGCTCAGCCAGAATCCCAACCGCGTCGGATGAAATCCTTCCGTCTGCATCCTCAGCCAGCGGAATCGTGGTATAACACAGCTCTAACGATGCGACTATTGGAAGTATCGACTGCGGCACAGCTACTCGCACTAATCCCGCCCCGCTTCGCAATACCGCCTTCCCCGCCAGCGCCGGGGCACCGCTGAATCCCACCGACCCGCCAACAATCAGAATCTTGCCAAACAGCCCTTTGTGCCCATCCACCGGCCGGAGTTTCAAATCCGGTATTTTGGTTATCTTCTGCATTCGATTTTTCCTTAGCCTGCTTCTCGTACTAATGGTGAAAGTTTTCTATCTGCGAAACAGTTTTTTATAGAAATTCCGGATAACTCGCCTGAAGCCACCACTGCACTCTTTTTCGCAATTCGACGGCCAGCTTAAACATTTCTTCAGCTTCTTTTTTGCTGACTAAACCGGCCTGTTCATATCCACCGATATTGCGCTTCTTGCGAAATTGATCAAATTGAATCACAAGGTCTTTCTCGACGCCAATGGTATGAATCAGTGATTGAATCACTCGATAATGATGTGCATCCCGACTCGCTCGATAGCCGCAGGCTGCCAGAGCCGTGGTTGCCGCCTGCAACGCCGCATTATAGGCGATATTCATTTGCCAGTCCGGACTTAATCCCTCGGCCTGGCAATCCCGAATATCCCGGTCACACACGGCCAGCAGATTCCGGATTTCCTCAACACTGGTCTGATGAGGCGTCAGCCAGCTATTATTAACCCAGTCGTTTAAGCTCATTTTCATCTCCGAGGATAAACAGCTTGGGTTCATTCAGTACCGTCGAAATAAAATGCCGGCCGGCAGACCTTTTCTCCCTGAATTCATCCACCGCATATACGGAAGGATTGATTTCCCGCGATAATTGCTCCTGTACGGGATGAATCGCCCTGACCACTTCGGCAAAACTGCATGAACCGACAACCATCAAGTCTATATCGCTTCGCGCACGAGCGGTATTTTTGGCAAAACTGCCGTAAATAAAAGCCGCGTGGATTTTGCCGGATAGCGGCTCTATTGCCTGCCTGAGCAGGCTCACAACGCCGGCGGTTTTGCGGCACAGGCCGGAAAGGTCGGCAAACACAGGATTCTGCGTATTGGCCTGGTAATAGATGCGATTGCCGTCTTTGAATTGCAGGACGATTTCCATCTGTACCAGCCCCGCAAGCTCCCGGCGGACCGTATTAACGGAACAGCCGGTTTTACGTTGAATATCGCGTAAATGCCATCGATCCTGCGGATTGGTCAGCAGCAAAACCAGGACTTCCCGCCGAACCCGGGGAAACAGCCATTCGATTGGATTTCTGCTCTTTGTACCCATATTGCGCACAATTGTGCGCTATATGCGCACAATCGTCAAGTCTTTTTTGTACTTTTTTGACTTGTCATCTGGGTGCCCCGCTTGTCCCCGACAAGCAGGTTTTATTCTTACTGATTCCTGCCCACGCAAGCGTGGGCAGGCCATCTACCCCCTTAGTTTTTCTCCAACGGAATAAGCAAAAATGGGCGTCTGTTACCTTTCTTATTAAATCCCCAGCCGACAATTTGCTCTTTATCATTGATGCCAAAAGCCTCAACTAAGCGTTCCCAATCACCCATATTATTCACTAATTTATTTAAATCTACCATTCCATTTTGCTCGTCCCAGTAGAACGCTCTTCCATCATCACGAAATACAAATGGCCAGATGAGCGGTCCTGGTACTGTACTATATGAAGACCACCCAACTACCTGTCCTTTGTTGTTGATAGAATGGGCTTTTGTCCGGCCGCCATTAAAAAATGTATATCTATCTTTAATGTAGCCCAGTTTTCTTAAACCTTTATCGCTTGACCATACAAACGACATTCCATTATATTCCTTCAGCCATCCGATGGCCTCATCTTTTTCGTTGATGTTCGTGGCCCAACTCCATTTTTTGGGAGAATCGTCGAGAATGTTTATTTTTCCATCTCCTCCCAGAATCGCCGCATGAGGGGTGTCCTCATAACATCGTGCACCTACGACCATTCCTTTATCATTAATCGCCGTTCCCAGAAATTTGTCTATCTTTCGCACACATTTATTTTCAGAAATATCCCATACCAGGGTATCGAGGGTATCGTATGCCGGTCCGTCTCGTCTCAATAAGGCCTGATTTTTGTTATTTAACCCAAGTATCTGAATGTGATCCTGATTAGACGCAAGAAATATTTCCCTGCCTGTAGAGGAATTCCAGAGAAAAGGTAATCCTTCCCAAAACTCCTTGGAAAATTTCTGACACATTAAATTTCGCTGATTGTCGATCCATACAGGCTTATCAACGTCAAACTCAGGGCCGCGTATCACAGTTTTCTTTTCGGCATCCCAGCAAAATAGGTATGTCCTCCTATCTCCTTCATTCCCTTCGGAACAAGTACCCGCCACATCTCCATTTTGGTTGATAGAATATGCACATCCGAAATTATCACTTTTCGGTAAAATATCAATTATCTCATACCGACTGCATTGTTCTTTTGAACAAGAGGAAACCATGACAATAAATACAGCAAAAAACATCTGAAAGAATTGTCTCATTTGCTTTGCCTCCTATGTTCATGTCCGCGTATGCAATAAATTGCACACCCTACAAACCATTTTCTAAATATTTCTTCTGTGTAATCTGCGTAATCTGTGGTTTCTATTTGCCGTTAATTTTCATATTAATCAAGCTGGCCGAGTAGGCTGCGCCGAAGCCGTTGTCGATATTGACGACGCTAACGCCGGAGGCGCAACTGTTAAGCATCGCCAATAGCGCCGCCAGCCCTTCGAAACTCGCCCCATAGCCGACACTCGTCGGCACCGCAATCACCGGACAATCCACCAATCCCCCCACCACGCTGGCCAGGGCGCCTTCCATCCCCGCCACCACAATCACCACCGCCGCCTTTTGCAGTGTCGGAATATGATTCAGCAGACGATGCAGGCCTGCTACCCCCACATCATGAATCATCTTCACCTGCTGCCCCAGCATTTTAGCCGTCATTTCTGCCTCCGCCGCGACAGGCATATCTGCCGTCCCCGCTGTAACAATCGCGATATAGCCCTTTGTCGTTTCAACTTCCTTTTGGCGCAGGACAATCATCCGCGCCGCGGCCTCATATTCCAGCTTCAGCGACGTGGCGGCCTGCACCTGCTCAAAAAACGCCTGCTCCGCGCGGGTCGCCATCACATTATTTCCCGTCGCTGCCAGCGTCTCAAAAATCTTCGCCGCCTGCCCCGGCGTCTTACCCGGACAATAAATCACCTCCGGGAAACCGCAACGGATATGCCGATGATGGTCCACAGATGCGAATTCCAATTGCTCGTATGGCAGATGACGCAGTTTCTCCACCGCCTGGTGAATAGTCATCTTCCCGGCTTTGACCTCTTCAAAAAGCTGTTCAATCTGCTTACGATCCATAAAAATCTAAATCCGAAATTCGGAACAAATCCGAATTTTCAAAATTTCAATGACCAAAACATTATGAGATTGTCATTCCGGCAAAAGGCCTGCCCTAGCGAAAGCACGGGGCCGGAATCCAGCCTTTTAAAAATTTAGAACATTCGAATTTGTCCTTCGACTTCGCTCAAGATGGTGAGCCTGTCTATACTGAGCTTGTCGAAGTATCGAACCATTTCGAATTTCGTGCTTCGAATTTATTTAACTTGTTGCAACAGGTTCAAGGTCCAATCCGGCAAACCGACCGGCCTGATAATAATAGTACGCCAGCGACGCCACCATTGCCGCGTTATCCGTACACAGCGGTTTTGACGCAATCAGCAACGCCAATTTATTTTCATTGCACATTTTCCCCATCGCTTCCCGCAGGGCGGAATTAGCCGCCACGCCCCCGCCGACAAGCACTGTTTTAGCGCCGACTTTCCGCACGGCTCGCAGCGTCTTGATAATCAGCGTATCCACCACCGCCTGTTGGAAAGACGCGGCAATATCCGATATTTCCTGCTGACTCATCGAAGTGACGCGATTTTGCCCCTTCATATCCTGTCCCTGGCAATGATACAGAACCGCCGTCTTAAGCCCGCTGAATGAAAAATCCAGCGATTCCTTATCCAGCAGCGAACGCGGAAAATTAATTGCTTTGGGATTTCCATCGCGTGCCGCTTTTTCGATACTCGGCCCGCCGGGGTATGGCAGATTCAGAATTGTCGCAACCTTGTCAAACGCTTCGCCCGCCGCATCGTCAATGGTCGAACCGAGCAGCTTCAGTTCCAGCGCCGATTCCGCATTATATAGGCTTGTATGCCCTCCCGATACAATCAGCGCCACGGCAGGAAGCTCCATCGTTTCTGACGCCAATATCGCCGACTGCAAATGAGCATGAAGATGATTTATTCCAATCAAAGGCTTTTGCCATGCAAATGCCAGTGTCTTGGCCGCGGTTACCCCGACTATCAAAGCGATTGCCAGTCCCGGCTGATGCGCCACTGCCACAGCATCAATCTCCGCCGGCCTGACTCTGGCTTGTTCAAGGGCCTGTTCAACCACCGGCAGAATTTTCTCCAGATGCGCCCGCGAGGCAATTTCCGGCACCACGCCGCCAAACCGCTCGTGCAGCTTCGCCTGCGAAGCTATCACCGAAGATAATACCTCCCGGCCGTTGCGCACCACCGCCGCGGCGGTTTCATCACAGCTCGTTTCAATCCCCAGGATTGTAATGGATTGGCCTGCCATTCCTTTTCCGGCATTATTATCACTCTCACTCGGTATAGCTTATTTCCTCTCGCCCGTCTCGTCAACAAAATTGCCACTCCCCCGCCGGCGCAAAAAAAACGACCGCTGTTTCCGGAAACAGTGGTCATGTCGGTAATCAATCAAACAGAGACATCAAACGGTTTTTTCACCTTTAATTTTCGTTCGCAGACAAAGCTGAACCAACTCATCCACCTGACAGTAAAGCTTGTCAATTTCGTTGGCTTTCAGCGTCTCCTCCATCCGTTTGGCCTTTTCGGTGAAGATCGGAAAACCCGCAAACCCCCCCAGACCTTTGAGCGCGTGCACCTTAAACGCAAAGTCTTTCATATCGCCTTTTTCATATGCGGTTTTGATTTCCTCCACGCGGGCCGGCAGATTATCCACGAAGGTCTCAATGGCCTTTTGATAATCCGGGTCACCTCCGAGGAAGGAAACGATTTCGTCCCCCTTATCGGCGGCATAAACTTGCTTGATCCGGGCGACAATCCGCCACAGTTTGCGTTCCAGTTTTTTGCGGTCAATCGGTTTAGTCAGGCAGTCATCACAGCCGGCGTCAAGCACCGCCAATTCATCGGACTTCTGCACGGACGCCGTCAACGCAATAATCGTGGTTTTAGTATTAACTCCCTCGGCTCGAATCCGTCGCATGGCTTCCAGACCGTCCATCACCGGCATTTGAATATCCATCAGGATGACATCAAACACTTCCTTTTTACACAATTCCACCGCTTCCTGCCCATTGGAACAGAAGCTGGCCTTGTGCCCCAATTTTTTGAGCAGCACTTCAACTAAAATGCGGTTCTCCTCCACGTCATCGACCACCAGAATTCTCGCACCGGCAATTTCCGTCGCTGTTGATGGTTCCTGGTTTTTCGCGGTCGGGGCGGTGGACTTTTGTGGCTGTGGAGGGGACGGGGTGACGCCGCCTCCGCCTGAAACCTCCATTTGACGGAATGGAATGGTAAAGAAGAATTTTGCAGTTTGCCCGCTGCCGCGTTCACAGCTCAGTCTGCCGCCCAGCAGATTGACCAGCTTGGACGCCATGCGCAGCGCAACAGCCGCATTGCTGCCGGCCAATTCCCGCGGCCAGTCGCCCAGCGGAACATCCAAATCAAGAATCTGTGATATCTGATCGTGATCTACCCCCTCACCGGTATCTTCCACACAAAATGTCATTCGGGATATATCCTGAGTCTGTGTACCTTCAACTCCCAAATGAATCGTAACGCTGCCCCGATTGGTCCGGCGAACCGCCTGATCAGCCAGCGTCGTCAAAACCTGGGTCAGTTTGGTCTTGTCGCTGTAGAAACTGTCCGGCAGATTTTCGGACAGGTCGATCAGAAATGCGATTCCTTTATTGTACGCAGCCGCAGCGACCGCTTCCAGTGTGGTATCGAGCAGTCCCTTTGGCTGAAGCCGACTTTGAGTAAAAGACATTCTACCGTTTCCTTCCACAAAGGGTATTATCACGCCACCCGAAAAAACTCTGACGGACGAACACCCGTATTTTCTATCGGGCGATGCCTCAAACTACTTAACCGCCGCTAAATCGGATTTTGTCGGAAACATTTCCACAATCAGGGGCAACCTTTGCCTCTCGCATGATTCCTGGAAAAACCTGTTGCTGAGGAAAAAAAAGACCCTCGGAACCAGAAAAATGATAATGAACCCCTGTCCAAACAGACGAAACTTCAATGGAGGACAAAAATCGAATATGAGCCTCTCAGATGTATGGTCCGATAACCTGCGAAAAAAGAAAGAGATTGTGAAATCAGCTTCGGCCGGTTATAGTGGTTGCGATTTATCCGTAGAGGATGTGTTTTATACGAAAACAAAGTTTATAGTTTAGTGAAAGGGTCTGGTTATGTTATTATATTTTATTCGTTTTCTGTTCTTCGTGACGGCCGCATCGGTATTGTTGGTGGGGTTGAACGCCACCGCCAAGACGGAGCAGGACATTACCATTTTCATCATCGGCCTGGCTATTACCATTCTGGCTATTGCGGTCGAATGGCTGACGCCCAAAAAATCCCTGACCGGCCTGGCAGGCATCTTCTTTGGTCTTCTGGTCGGAATGCTCATCAGTTGGGCGATGAAACCCGTCATTGAGATGATCAATGTGATTTACAATCTGCAAATCCCTGATGCGACACTGCGGATGGTTATCTGGATGACGGGAATGTGCATTTGTTATCTGATTATCAGCATCGTCATCCGAACCAAAGACGACATTCGCTTTGTGATTCCCTACGTGGAGTTTTCCCGCCAAATTAAGGGCTTGCGCCCGATGGTGCTGGACACGTCGGTGATTATTGACGGCCGCATCGCCGATATTGCTCAGACGCAATTTTTCGATTCGCCGCTGATTGTGCCGCGGTTCGTACTCAATGAATTGCAGTTGATTGCCGACTCTGCCGACAAAATGAAACGCAATCGCGGACGCCGGGGGCTGGATATGCTCAACAAACTTCAGCACGCCCCCGCCGTGGAAGTCATTATTGACGACACGCCGCCGCTGGGTGTGGAAGAAAAAGCCGGCGTGGACCAGAAACTGGTCGCCTTCAGCAAAAATTGCAACGGAAGACTCGTCACCAACGATTATAATCTGAACAAAGTCGCCCAGCTTCGCGGCCTCGACGTGGTTAATGTCAACGATTTGGCCAACGCACTCAAAACCGTCACCCTGCCCGGCGAAACCATGCAGGTCAAAATTATGCGCCCCGGAGAAGAATCCAATCAGGGCGTCGGTTATCTGGAAGATGGAACGATGGTGGTCGTCGAAGGGGCCAATGACAAAATCGGCCAGGCAATTCAGTTTACCGTCACCAGCGCCCTGCAGACCTCCGCAGGCAGAATGATTTTTGGCAAAATGGAAGATATGTCGCCTGCAGGTCAGACCGCCGGCGACAACGGCTACCGCAACAAAGGCTACCAGCAAAGCCGTCCGCCAAGAAAATATTGATATCCTCCCCTATGGTGTCGGGGGGACTGCACCAGAAACGTAGGATGGGCTTCAGCCCATGCTGTTTCGAAATAATGTAGGGTGGCACTCCTTGTCTCGCCGAAGCCTTGGCGAAGGGGGATAGCCCACCATATTTCTACGCCAGTTTATAGGCGATTTGCTCGTCGAGAATATCTTTGACGGTCAGCGCGATAATACTCTTGCCCGTCTTCTTGAAAAACGCCTGTATCTCGCTCATCGCATCCGACGAAAAATCAAACGACACAAAAAATCCCTTCGTCCGGTCTTCGCGCATCATCGCCGCCTCGAATGCGTCAATATCCGGCCGCCCCACCTTCTCCTTCTGCTTGACCTGGATCGGATACCACACATCCATAAACTCCAATTCCCCCTCTTTCCTCTTCGGCGCAGCCGACACCGGATAAATCCGCCCGTCAATCCCCATATCGCCCACCTGCGCCTTATTCGGTATTCCCCCCAGCGCAATCACCGCCCAGTTCTCAAACTCGAACGGCGGAAGCTCACGCAGCTTGTCCATCGACCACGGCAAATCACGCACCACAAACCCGCGTCCCGATAGCCACAGTTTCTCATCCTCTTTCATCTTGCATACATCCCGCAGCCGTTTGGCCATCACCCGGCACGCCGTCGGCGAAATATCTATCCCAATCCACTGCCGACCCAAATTCTCCGCCGCAACCAACGCCGTCCCGCATCCACAAAACGCATCCAACACAATATCATTCGGATTACTTGATGCCTTGATAATCCGCTCCAACAATGCCAGCGGTTTTTGTGTGGGATAACCAAGACGTTCGGCAGATTGAGCCTGTATAGGCGGAATATCAGCCCAAATGCTGTCAACAGGATTCCCTTCCTGCTCATCTAAATAGCGTTTCAATGCGGGAACAGCGCCGGGTTTAGTCTGGACGACAAGTCCCTTTTCGTATGATTCCTGCATACGCTCTTTTGTCCAACGCCACACACGCTTAACGCCAAGAAATTCGTAGGTTAGATTAGGCCGGTTTTTGTTGGGATTTGTTAAGTCGGCCAACCGATAACAGCGGCCGGTTTCCGGTTCAGTGTATTTGTAAAAAGCCTCCACATAATCTTCATTGTGTGGTAGGTATTGGCGATTAAATGTATAGTCATCGCCTTTAGTGTAATAAAAAATCGTGTCATGATCATTCGGAAAAGAACGGAAAGCCAATCCTTTGGCATTAGTTCGACGCCAAACAATTTCCGTTTGAAATTGATTTTGGCCGAATATCTGGTCGAGCATAATTTTGACATAGTGCGAGGCGTGCCAGTCGCAATGGTAATAAAACGAGCCGGTTTTCTTCAAGACGCGGTGCAGTTCGACGCAGCGCGGCCGCATAAATTCGATATACGCCTGTGTCGAGGCGTGCCGGTCTTCAAACGCCCGTTTTTCCTTCGTTTCGCCCCAGAACACCTCATAATTGCGGTTGCTGTTAAACGGCGGGTCAATATAAATCAAATCCACGCACCCGTCCGGCAGCTTCTTCAACTGTTCCAGATTATCCCCGCAATACACCACCCGCGTATCAACCACCGCCGACGGCCTCCCCGTATGTGGCGATATTTCCGATGAAACAGGAGCGCGGCGGCGTCCTGTCCCTACCGAAGGGGGAAAGCCGCCCGATGGAGTTTGTTCTTGTGTCTCCGCCGCCTTTTTACTTATCGCCTTCTTCTTTGCCATAGGCCAGTAGTTTAATCTTTACCCTAATAATTTGCAAGTGGTATTGCCAAAAAGAGTTAATCTCGTTAAACTATAAAGAAAATCTACATGGATAGACTGCTGCCTATTTTAAGAGACTAAAGAGCTTCGGAATTTTTTATTGGATATGGAAGATAATGAAAAACAAACCGTCAATTTATATATCATCAACAATTTTTGATTTTGAAGATATGCGGTCTGCATTGAAACACTGGCTTGAGGGACAAGGATATGAGGTTTTATTATCTGAGGCCAATGATTTTCCTGTGGATCGGTCAAAGGATTCGTATCAGGCCTGTCTTGATGCAATTAGTCGTTGCGGCTACTTTATGTTATTTATTGGTAGTAGGGTAGGTGGATTATTCGACAAAGATGAACAAATAAGCATTACCCGGAAAGAATATCAAAGGGCTTACGAATTGGCTCAACAAAGTAAAATCAGAATAATCAGTTTTGTAAGAAAGTCTGTATGGAATTACAGACATTGTCAAAAAGAATTAGAAACGTATCTGAAAAAAGAGTTTTGCTGGAAAAAAGAAATAGATGAAGCATCTATCGAGAAAATCTTAAATAGACCATCTGACTTTGCAACACAAGCTAAACAGATAATCTCATTTATAGATGAAGTTGCCAGAATAGAAGAAATGAAAAAAATGACAAATGGAGATAAAACAGATCGCCCCATATCTAATTGGATACATGCTTTTTCAACTTTCCAGGAAATTGTTGATTGTCTGAAAATTGAATTTGCAATTGATGACGATAAGAAGAAAAAATTGGTATTTTTGTTAGAAAAGGAGATTTGTGAAAATCTAACTGAAATTCTAGTTTGGTATGAAGAAGAAGGGAAAGTACTTGAGGATTTCTATGATGGTGATCTTGTTAGATCTAAAATGCAGGGGGAATCCAAAGATAAATCTTCTTTAGATGCGTCAATGCTTGCAAGTAAGTATCTCTGGTTATGGACCACCAATTGTACATGCAGTAAAATGTCAACGAGATATATAGGCCAAAGTATTGATTCGGGGCTTTTTCTTAAATATAATAATAGTAATGATAGGTATGAGCATACGAAGTTATCTGACGCTCTTTGGCTGCTACAAAAGGAAATTCATTCTTTCCAATGTATGATAAATAGTCCAGAAAAAGAACTTTTTGTAAAGTATCGTGAATTTGAAGCACTTGGCAGTCGTCATGTAGAAATAAAAAATCGGGATTTAGGGCTATTACTAGCAGTCTCCGACCGGAAATATAATATTGTTTATTTATCAAAAGCTATTTTAAGAACCATTAATGGAAACCCCGACTTGCTTGAGAAATTTACCCCTAAGCCATTTAGTCCATTCAAGGATGTCGAGGAGGGATTAAAAAAGGAAAGACCGGACGAAGGCAAAGTCATGGCTTGGGCTCTCGGTCAATGAAGCTCGGACTGACTAACCGTTTTTGTAATCTCTGTGTCAAAAAAGGATAACCCAATTCGTACCAAGTACTTATAAAACACCATGGAAAAACCGAAAACCGGGGACAGGCACCATTTATTCTTCCCCTTAATAGATGGCTGTCCCTATTTATTACAAACACATCTTTTTTTTGCTGCGATTAAGAAGCGGGATTACATCGATAAGCAAACTCATGAGTTTTGGCGGACAATGAAATGTAATATCAACAGTCATATAACTCCTTGATATTCGGCAATCTTAACACTTCATTTTCGGGATTATAATAATTTTTAATATAATCGTAGTATTCTGGGTCTATTTCGTAATTTTCAAAAGATAATTCTCTGATTATTTTTTTTGCAATTAAGGCTTCCATTTCTAAATCCCATGCAGCCTTATAAACGCCTATTTCATATGCTTTAATTTGTGACTTTCCCTGTGTAACCATATCGATTATAAACTCTTTTTGCCAATCCGTAAGTCGGCTTAATGCTTTATAACGTTCCTCTGTTTTTTGATATCTGAATTTAAGTTTACGAACTCTACGTTTTTTCCTTTTTAAATAGACAGACACTTCGTTACAAATCAGTTCATAAATAATAAACGCAATCAAAAAAGAGATGGAAAGAAATACAACTATTACTGTATTTCCATAATCACTTGTTAATTTATTGAACCAGTTCTGTTGATAGCACAAGAAAAACAAAAAGATGTCGGTTAAAACTGCCGCCAAAATCACAACCAATCTTTTTTGAGAGAAATTTTCCTTAAAGAAAAACCGTATGATATTTATAATTTTATCGTCCATATATTTTTTCACAATTTCAAATTTAGAAAGCTTTTGAATTAAATAAAGGTTCCAGAAACCGTTTTCGCCCAATTATTTTCTGCCTTTGCCCATCAATGCTGCTTTCTGAATATGTAAAAAATCTTCGCCCTTTTCTATACGCTGAACGCTAATACTAAAACCGAATCACCTTTCGCCCATATTATACCCTATTTCTCTCTTTTTCAAACCCCATTTTCCCTTAATATAGAAGCGATTTCTCCTGCGATTTTGGGCGGACGCCAGTCCGCAAGGAGAAGGCTTTCTGGGCTGGCACAACTTGTTTGGAGTAGGATTTTCTGCGGTTTTGGGTGGGCGTTAGCACACGGGAAAATCTTTTGGGGTCATCACAGAAGCTCGCTTCGAGAATGAACGCAAAAGAATTTTTCCAAAAGGGTTGAAGACCCGCCAACGTGTCCCGCCATAGCCTTTGGCGACGGGGGAAACCGCTTTCGTGTACTTCGTGTTTTTCGTGGTTAAATATCCTGTTTATCCCGTAAATCCTGTCTAAAAATATAATCAGTGGGAATCTGCGTTAATCAGTGGTTAATCCCTTTTTACCTCTGTGCCGCTCTGCGCTCTCTGTGGCAAAAAAAATCTGCGAAAATCCGTGAAATCTGTGGTTCCTGTCACTTCGCACGTATTGCGATAGCACTATCTTGCTATCTTCAAAAATTCCATAATTTTTTAACCTCTTTTTTGCACGGGCCTTACGGTTTTTCACACAATCCCGACGTTGTCGGGTTCGACACAAATCCGCAACTCCGCCCCTATATAGGGAGTGCCTCTTTCGCGCCCCTGTGGACGCGGTATTGGCTGTACGCCGAACGCTGTCCGCTGAACGCTTTAAAAAACAAAAGGAGCATGACGTGTTATAGTTTTTATTAGTGTTTCGAATTTTTAATTTTGCAGTTATTGGTGCTTGTTTAGGATTTCGTATTTCGAATTTAGAATTTCCTCGACAAGCTTGTCAAGGATGCCGCGCGCACCCACTGCAAAACAGGTTTTTCAAAAAGCGTCAAAAATGCCGAAACCAAACCCAAACGAACCCAAAACCTTGTAAAAAACCCAAAAAAGGAGCTTTTAAATGACAACTGAAAAACAAATCGTCGCCAACCGTTTCAACGCCCTCAAGTCCACAGGCCCGCATACCGCCGAGGGCAAAGCCATCGCCTCCCGCAATGCTCTCACTCACGGCCTGTTGTCCCGCCGGATTTTGCTCAAAGATGAAAACCCCGGCGAATTTGATGTCTTTTATCTTGCGATACTGCACGACCTCACTCCCGTCGGCCAGATGGAAATCTTCCTCGCCGAACGCATCATCGCCCACTTCTGGCGTCTTAAGCGAACCGGCCGGATGGAAACAGCGCTGCTGGAAGTGCTTTATTCTCAGCAGGACCAACAGGACCGTCTTCTCAGGTCCGTTCAGGCTTTCACGGCAATGACCGCGGCAAAAGCTTCCGATATTTCGCAGACGGATCTTTCAGACTCCACCCTTCTGGGCAGGGTGGTAAAAAATGATTTCCAGGGCGGCAATCTCATTTCACGTCTCTTGCGATACGAAGGTGAAATGGAGCGAAGTCTTTATAAAGCCATCCTCGAACTCCAAAAACTCCAGTATGTCCGAAAGCACAATGAAGCCCTTTACGGCGATGCCCAAAACATCTCCGACCGGCCCAATTCTTCAAACAGCCAACTATGAACTATAAACTTTTATCCTCTGGAAGCTGTTTTGCAAAACGAAGCCATTTTAAAAACCGAAAAAACCCTGAAATCGCACCAAAAACGCAGAAATGGAGAACAAACAAAAGGTCAAAAAAACGAAACGAACCCAATTGTGGATAACTTTTCCAGTACGCCGAACGCTGACCATCGCGCATAAAAAAAGCCGGCATAAGGCCGGCCCTTCAAACTATTCTCAGTACACCAAAGATGGATTACTCTTGCACTTTTACAAGAACGTCGAGGTACTTGGCGCCCCATTTTTGGGCGACGAGATGATTGCTGAAAAAAACATCGAGACGGTTTCCATAAATCAATCGTCCGCGGTCTTTGGCTTCCACAGGTCGATCCTGGTTGTATCCCGGGATAATCATTTCCGTGCCAAACGGGATTCGCTTGTCCGCAGCGACAAACACATCGCCTTGATGGATTTTGTGCATATTAGCGGTAAAACCATCGGAAAATTTCCCGCAGCACCGCGGACAGGCGCAATAAGCAGTCACGCGCATACGAACCACCTTCCATTGCGGCGAGTTATTGTCTGCGGCGGAGGAATTCCGCAGCAAGTTCAGAAGCTCCGCATCGAGGTCCTGCTGCGGCGGATTTTGCACTTGTTCAACCGTCGGTGGATTCTGCTCCAGACCTTCCACATGAATCCGCGTGCTTAACGGAATGACGCCCCCGGCGTGAAGGCACACATTCATACTCCAGCAAAACACCACGACCGCTGCGGCAGCGACGCCCAGACGAAAGGCATAGTTTCTTTTCTTGCCGACAGCCAGAGTTTTCTCCCAAAATCTCAAATTTAACCCTTTCCATCAACCCTATATATTATCCGGCTGCAAGACAAACGCCGGAATACACGCTCACCAAAGACCCAAGGCTGCCGGAAACAATGAATACCCCCCGAATTGAAGTCCGTCAATAGTAAGCCTTATTATACTTAAAAAGCCCAAAAAAGTCAAGAAACATCCTCGGTTTGTTGAAACAGATATTTTTTCTCAGAAGTTCTTGACACAACAGCAGATATGAATTTTACTATCCGGCAGAACATAAATATAGTATAATTCATACACCGATAAAAAAATATGAAAAAGGGACTTATTTTATTCATAACAGGCCTGCTTTGTGCCGGATTATCGGCCTATGGTACTTGTACGGACTGTCCGGAAACGTTCGAACCATCCGGCCCGACGTTGCTGATTGATTACAAAGACGGCGGACAGGGAAATCCCGTCGATACCTTTATGTACTTTGTGCCGCTGGTGGCGCCGACCACGATGGACGTCTATACCGACCCCAACACCACGTTAAACGCCCGGATTATCTCGCGGACTTCCAAAGAATCCAGTTCCAGATTTACCACAACCTGCATTTTCGAGGTTCGCGGCAAGGGCGTTTATGAGGCGTTCTTTGAGCCGACGGAAATGATTGCGTTTAATCTCGAAGGCAATACCGCACCGCGAACGCTGCACAACCTGCTGCGCTCCATCCGCGTGGACGGCCCAATGCGAGGCTTTCTCGAAGTCACAGGAACTATTCAAAATCATCAACGACAGGTCAAACAGGTGCAAATGCGATTTGACCTGGCCGGCAAAAGTCCTGTCACTGCGCATTTATATGACGTAAAATGCGACGGCAAAAATTGCTTCTTCGAAAACCGCCTTCACGAACAGGTTGCGCGGATTGATTCGCTGCGTTTTGTCCGCGGCGGCAACCCGCCCAGAATGATTACGGAAGTCGGTTCGGTGGCGGGCGAAAAACAAAAAGAGGGAATCCTCGCGGCGTTTAAAGCAATACTGGCCAACTGGCTTTTGCCGCCTCTGCCCATCGCGACAGTCGGCAACGAAACGATGATGAGCTTCGGGACGGCTCTGGATGCAACACAATCGACATTCACTTTCCCTTATGCACAAAACCTGCGGCAAAGTCTTTCCGCCCTGCTGGCTCAAAAGAATTCTTCGCAGGAATCCGAGAAAATCCAATAACCCCGTTCTCCAAAATGAAACTATTTGGTCACAAAGGGACTGAGTTCCCGCAGGCGGTTGACTATGGCGGGCAGTTTCTCTGCCACGAAATCAACTTCATCCTGCGTATTATACCGGCTCAGGCTGAATCGTATCGAGCCGTGAGCGGCGGTAAAGGGTATTCCCATCGCGCGAAGAACGTGCGACGGCTCCAGCGAGCCGGACGTACAGGCAGAACCCGAACTGGCACAGATTCCGAATCGGTCCAGCATCATCAGTATCGACTCGCCTTCAATAAACTCAAAGCTGACATTGAGCGTATTGGGCAGACGATTTTGGACGTTGCCGTTGACCATACAATCCGGGCACGTGGCGAGAATTTTCCCCTGCAGCCGGTCACGAAGGGCCTTGACGCGGGTGTTCTCATCCTCCATAGATTGTTGTGCCAATTCGCAGGCCTTGCCTAATGCGACGATGCCGGCGACATTTTCCGTGCCGCCGCGGCGGTTGGCTTCCTGATGGCCTCCCAGCATATAAGGCGAAATCCGCGTCCCTCGCCGGACGTACAATACGCCGACGCCTTTGGGGGCGTGCAGCTTATGCCCCGATAGGCTCAGCAGGTCGATATTGCTTTCTTTCATATTGAGCGGGATTTTGCCCACCGCCTGCACCGCGTCGGTATGAAATGGAATCCCCTTGTCCTTAGAGATTGCAGCCATTGGCTCAACGGGAAATATCACGCCGGTTTCGTTGTTGGCATACATCACCGTAATCAGCGCGGTATCGTCGCTGATGACCGATTCAAATTCCGCCATATCGAGATTGCCGTTTCTATCGACGGCCAGTTCTATAATCTGATAGCCGTGCTGTTCCAGATGTTGGCATGGACCGAGTACCGCCGGGTGTTCCACACGGGTGGTTATCACGGTGCGTTTATTCGGCACAGCAGCCAGCGTTCCCAGAATCGCGGTGTTATCGCTTTCCGTACCACAACTGGTAAAAATAATTTCGTCCGGCTCACAACCTAATAGCGCCGCAACTTGCTCTCTGGCCCTGCGAATCTTGTGCGCCACCTGTCCGCCGAAGGTGTGCATACTCGATGGATTGCCGTACAAATCCTTCAGATACGGCATCATTTCCTCCAGCACCTCCGGCGCGACCCTCGTGGTCGCATTATTGTCCATATAAATTACGCGCTTCATCGCGGCTTCCCCCGATTTCACGATTCTTTTTCCTCTTGAACGTAGAGGTCTTCACTGACAAATTCCTTCAGTTTGGCCTCCACAAGGTCTTTCATTGTAACCTCGGACATATTGCAGCTTGCGCACATTCCCCGAAAAGCCACAATCACCTTGTTGCCTTCCACGTCGATGAGGTCGATGTCGCCGCCGTGGGTGCGGATAATCGGACGAATTTGTTCTCGCACCGTTTCCTGAATCAGCCCGATTTTCTGAATGTTCGAAAGCTTCCTGGGCTTGGCGGCGGAAGCGGCCTGTTGTTTAATTTTCTGGCCCTGCACGGCTTCGAGAATCTTTTCGATTTCGCCTTTGCAGCCGCCGCAGCCGCCGCCGGCCTTGCAGTAATTGGTCACCTGCTCGACCGTGGTCAGGTCGTTTTCCATAATCACTTTGCGGATTTCCTCGTCGGTGACGCCAAAACAGGTACAGACCACCCTGCCGTGCTTTTCGACAGGAATTTTGCCCTTGCCGCGGTAATAGGCGATGGCCGCAGCCAGCGCTTCCTGACCCATCACCGAACAGTGCATCTTCTGCTCGGGCAGTCCGCCTAAACGATTGGCGATGTCCTGATTGGTAACATGTTCGGCTTCTTCAAGCGTCATCCCCTTGATAATTTCCGTCAGCACCGAGGACGAAGCGATCGCGCTGGCACAGCCGAAGGTCTGAAACTTCACATCGGCAATCCGCCCATTCTTGTCCAGCTTGAACGTGAGCGTCAGGGCGTCCCCGCAGGCCAGCGAGCCGACCTCGCCGATGCCGTCATAATCCGCAACCCTGCCCACATTGCGGGGGTTGGTGAAATGCTCCATCACTTTATCTGTATAATCCCACATAGGATTAACTCCCGAAATTCCTATCTGCATTCGATGCTTTTCAAACCCTCTATCATAAGCAGTTAAATCCGAAATCCGAATATCGAAATCCGAAACAAATCCAAAAGCTCAAAATCGAAATTCTCAAGACGTTTTGAATTTCGAGCATTCGAGTTTTGATATTATTTCGAATTTCGGATTTCGTGCTTCGAATTTATCTATTCTGTTGTTCTCGTAAAAACACACTACTGCTTCTGGCTTATTTTCAAAGCATCATCAATGTCTTCGAGAATATCGTCAATATGTTCAATCCCGACGGAGAGCCTGATAAAATCAGGCGTCACGCCGGTCGATAATCGTTCCTCTTCAGAGAGCTGCTGATGGGTCGTGCTGGCCGGGTGAATCGCCAGGGTTTTGGCGTCGCCGACATTGGCCAGATGCGAAATCAGCCGCAGCGAATCAATAAATTTTCGCCCAGCCTCCAGCCCGCCCCGCACGCCGAATCCAACAATCGCGCCGGCGCCTCGGGGCAGATATTTTTTGGCGCGGCTATATTCCGGACTGGAACTTAAACCCGGATACGCCACCCAGGAAACCGAAGAATGCTTCTGAAGATGTTCGGCCACAGTCAGGGCGTTCTGAGCGTGGCACGGCAGACGCAAATGAATCGTTTCCAGCCCCTGCAAAAACAGAAAAGCGTTAAACGGCGACATCGCCGGCCCTATATCCCGCAGCAGCGTCACCCGGGCTTTGATAATATACGCCAGATTGCCCAGCGGTTTCAGCGCCTCGACAAAATCAAGGCCGTGGTAGCTCGGATCCGGCCCACTGATGAGCGGAAATTTACCTCGGGTCCAGTCGAACTTTCCGGAATCCACAATCAGGCCGCCGATGGACGTGCCATGACCGCCGATAAACTTCGTCGCGGAATAGACCACGATATCGGCTCCAAAATCCATCGGGCGCAGCAGATAAGGCGTCACGGTATTGTCAATCACCAGCGGAATGCCGTTTTTGTGAGCTACCGCGGCAAGCCCCTCAATGTCGGCCACATCCAGCTTGGGATTGCCGATGCTCTCGGCGTAAATGGTTTTGGTTTTGGGCGTAATGGCCTTTTGAAATTCCGCCAGATTATTGGACGGGACAAAACGCACCTTCACGCCCAGGCGGGGAAACGTGTAATGGAACAGCGAATAAGTGCCGCCGTAAAGATTATCGGCCGATACGATTTCGTCACCGACCTGCGAGATGTTCAGCAGGGCCAGGGATGTGGCGGATTGTCCGCTGGCCACGGCCAGGGCGCCGATACCGCCATCCATCGCGGTAATCCGTTTTTCCAGCACGTCCGTCGTTGGGTTCATCAGGCGAGTATAAATATTGCCGAATTCCTTGAGCGCAAACAAATTAGCCGCGTGCTCGGTACTCTTAAAGACATAACTGGTAGTCTGGTAAATCGGCACCGCCCGGCTCTGCGTCGTCGGGTCCACCTCCTGCCCGGCATGCAGCGCTAACGTTTCCAACCGGTACTTCTTTGTATTATCCATATAAAAAAATCCTTTCTTCTCGCAATCAAATTGAAAATAGAAAATTTTATTTTTCCGGTAGCACTTCCAGCATTCGCTCCAGCGCCCGATGGGCTTTAACCCGAACTTCCTGCGGAACGGAAATCACATACTGCATATCCTGCAAAGACCAGAGTACTTTTTCGAGCGTAATTTTTTTCATATTCGGACAAATTGCCTTGTCACTGGCCGGATAAAATCCCTTGTCCGGATACCGCTTTTTAAGCGAATGCAAAATACCCTGCTCGGTGGCAATAATAAATTCTTTCTTTTCCGACTTTCCCGCAAAAGTCAGCATTTGTCCGGTGCTGAGCAGCGCATCGGCCATCGTCCGCACTTCGGGGCCGCATTCTGGATGCGCCAGCACCATCGCGTCCGGATGCAGCTTGCGAGCCGTCTCGATATCTTGAGCCAGAATTCGCACATGTGTCGGGCAGAACCCCGGCCAGAGAATCATCCATCGCCCGGTCTGTTCCTCGACGAATTTGCCGAGGTGCTGGTCCGGCACGAAAATAATTTTCTTGTCCTTCGGCAGCCTGTCAACCAGTTTGACGGCGTTGGAGCTGGTACAGCAGTAATCGCTCAGTGCCTTGACATCGGCGGACGAATTGACATAACAAACTACCAGCGCCTCCGGATGTTGCGCCTTAAGCGATTCAAGCTGTTTCGCGGTAATCATATCCGCCATCGGACAACCGGCATTCTTGTCCGGCAGCAGCACAGTCTTTTGCGGCGACAAAATCGACGCCGTCTCAGCCATAAACAGCACGCCGCAAAACACAATCACGTCTGCATCAGTCTTCGATGCCTGCACGCTCAGTCCCAGCGAATCACCCGTGAAATCAGCGATGTCCTGAATCTCTCCCGGCTGATAATTATGGGCCAGGATAACGGCGTTGCGTTTGCTTTTCAGTTCCTGAATTTTATCAATCAGTGATGTGCTCACTCATTTGCTCCGTTTTTTGTCGGCGGTTTTCTTTCGGCCCCGTGTAATATACATCGATTCGGGTCTGGCGATAGCTACGACCGCCCCGGCCGGTACGGATTCACGAATCCACACGTTGCCGCCGATGACGGCGCCTTTGCCGATGGTAATATCCCCCAAAAGGGTTGCCTCGGCATAGACTGTTACATCATCTCCCAGCGCGGGATGGCGTTTTCTGCCGCGGATAAGCTGTCCCTTTTCATCTTTGGGAAAACTGATCGCCCCGAGCGTAACGCCCTGATAAATCTTGACATTATCGCCGATAACCGCCGTTTCGCCGATGACAACACCTGTACCGTGGTCGATGAAAAACCGTTTCCCGATCCTGGCGCCGGGATGAATATCAATCCCGGTCATCGAATGGGCATATTCACTCATCATCCGTGGAATCAGCGGTATATCCATCGCGTACAACTCATGAGCGATGCGATGGACGGCGATAGCCATAATATGCGGATAGCTCAGCACAATTTCCTCGGTGGATTGAGCCGCCGGGTCGCCGTCGAACGCGGCCTGCACGTCGTCTTTGAGCATCCGCCGAATATACGGAATCTGGTTCAGAAATTTCCCGGTTGATTCCCTTGCCATTGTTCTGCAATCGCAGGTCGGACATCTTTTCAGTTTGCATTTAAATCGCAGGGCCAGTTCAATCTGTTCGGCCAGCTCCCGCCGTACCGTCACAAGAATCTCCTGGACGACTGAACGGATATTATCACTGGTGATGGGACGTTTGCCGGTATAGCCGGGAAACAGCAATTCCCTCAGCGCATCGAGAATCGACAAAACCTTGTCCCGAACGGGGAGGTTCTTAACGTCGATGAAATTCGTGCCGGAGTCGTTCTCATACGATTTCAGAATTTCCTGCGTCAGTTTTTCCAGTTCATTGCTGCTGAAACTTTTATGCGGCATACTATTCTCTCTTCTTTCCGCCGGCGGTTTCGGAATCTTGTCCTCTTATCTCTTGTCTTATTGTGAGTACAGTTCGGTGGACAAGTATCTTTCGCCGCTATCACACATAATAAACACAATGGTCTTGCCCTGGTTCTTGGGCAGTTTTGACAATTCACAGGCGACATAACAGGCCGCTCCCGAGCTTATCCCAGCCAAGATGCCTTCCTCCGCAGCCAATCTGCGGGCGGCGACAAACGCCTGCTCATTGGTCACAGTAACAACACGGTCGATAACATCCCGATTTAACACCGCCGGTACAAAACCGGCGCCGATACCCTGAATCTTGTGCGAGCCCGGTTTCCCGCCGCTCAGAACCGGCGAATCCGCCGGCTCCACAGCGATGATTTCAATCTTTGGATTGCGGACCTTGAATACCTCGCCGCAGCCGGTAATCGTTCCGCCAGTACCGACACCGGAGACTAAAATATCAATTTTGCCGTCGGTATCCCGCCAGATTTCCTCGGCGGTCGTCTTTCGATGCGCTTCAGGATTAGCTGGATTGCAGAACTGCTGCAGAACGAGCGAGTTGGGAATTTCTCGATTCAGTTTCTGCGCCGCTTCGACCGCCCCTTTCATTCCGCCGGCTGCGGGAGTCAGAACAATCTGTGCTCCCAGCATCTTCAGAAGTTTTCTTCGTTCCACGCTCATCGACTCCGGCATTGTCAGAATCAGTTTGTATCCCCGCGCCGCGCAAATAAAAGCCAAGCCGATTCCCGTATTTCCGCTGGTCGGCTCAATCAGCGTCGTATCTTTGTTCAGGATACCCTTATGCTCGGCATCGTCAATCATAAACAGGGCGATCCGGTCCTTAACCGAACTGCACGGATTGAACGATTCCATCTTCGCCAGCACTGTGGCGCCCGGCGCCGCCATACGATTCAGACGAACCAGCGGCGTATGCCCGATGGTCTGGGTGATATCCTCGTAAATTCGAGCCATAACAAACTCCTATATCTGGTAATGACCGCCCTGCTGCAATTTTATTGCCTTATCGGCCAAATCTTTCAATGTTGTCGTCTCAAGAATAGACATCAGGGCCTGATACAGCTCCTGCCAGATCAGCCGGGTCGCACAATCGCTGCACCGCGGACAAAATTCCGTATGCTCAAGGCACTCTACCGGAACCAGCGGACCTTCAAGCGTCGTAAAAATCTCGCTCAGCTTAATCTCCGCCGGCGGACGCGAAAGCATATAGCCGCCTCTGGGACCGCGAATGCTGCGTACCAGCCCGGAGGACTTAAGCATCGCCACAAGCTGTTCAAGGTATTTATTGGAGATATCCTCCCGGTCCGCAATTGCCTTGATTTGCAGCGGTTTTTTACCATATTCGAGGGTCAATTCCATCATTGCCCTCATTCCATATCGTGTTCTTGATGATAGTTTCATAGTTTTTATCTCCCAAATTCCTACTCATTCAGTAGTATATAATACTGTCTCCAGCAAAGAAAGTGCAATAAAAAATCGAAAATTTATTTTCGGCTGGAATATGCATTTCAGTTTTTCATTGGAAATTCGGAGAATCCGCAAAAAACAATCATAACCCACTTTGTCAAAAGAAGTTATAAAACACATTGACAGGCTTTGGGTTGTGCCTGATAATGATAATATGGTTATGAAAATAATGAAGGTAGCCACGTTTAATGCCAATTCCATTCGCAGTCGGGTGGAGATCATCAATTCCTGGCTGGCCGAAAATCGCCCCCAAATTCTTTGTGTTCAGGAAACGAAGGTTCAGGACTCAGAGTTTCCCGTTGAGGCGTTTAGCGGCATCGGTTATCACATTGTCTTTCGGGGACAAAAAAAATACAACGGCGTAGCTGTTTTCAGCGACCAGCCCATTGAATCGTCCGTGACCTCTTTGCCGGGCGATTCAATTGATGAGGCGCGATTTCTGCAAATCTCTTATAAAAAAATCACTGTCGTCAACACTTATATTCCGCAGGGGGAATCTCCGGACAGCGAAAAATTTCGGTATAAATTGCGATGGTTTTCACTCTTGAGGGATTATTTTGACAGAACCTTCCGTCCGGATGAGCCGATATTATGGATGGGGGATTTTAACGCGGCTTTCGAAGAAATCGACGTTTATGACCCCAAAGGACTGTGGGGGAGCGTATGTTTCTGTCAGGAGGTCCAAAAGTCGCTCAAGGAGATAATACATTGGGGATTTGTGGATTTATTTCGGAAATTTCATCCGCAAGGCGGGCACTACACATTTTGGGATTACCGGCTGCCCAATGGTTTCCAACGCAATTTAGGCTGGAGACTGGATTATATTATGGCCACACAGCCTCTGGTCCGCAAATGCACCGGCTGCCGGATCGACAAAACTCCGCGAGGCCTGGACAAACCGAGCGATCACACCTTTGTCGTCGCCGAGTTCAAAGGTCTTTAACAACCGCTGATATGGCTTGCTTTTTTCCCCTGATCGAGTATAGTTTTTCGTTCCTTCGGCAGGGAGAATAAAACCGACCGAAGCGTTCGTAAAATGGGTTGACGGATACACAGAAACAAATGGACCCGATATCGATATCATACGAGGATTTTGCCCGGCTAATCAGCCAGCGAATACCGATTCTGCTGCGAGCCGCAGGCTTTCTTGTGAATCAGCATCATAATAACTGCGGCAGACTGACCCGCCCTCTGCTGGGAGAACTGTTGACGCAATCGACCCAGGTCGAGGAATTTCTGGATTCTTATGGCGCCGGCAATAACAGTCAATGGGCCGGCTTTCGCTCGATGATCGCGGCGATCAAACTGTTTTCCAACGTTGGATATGAGCTGCTTCATATCCAGCATTCCATCCCCGCCTATCGGTTGCTGCCGGTGGGACAGGATTTTAATCTCGGCACGCAAGAGGCGATTCATTTTGTGGAGGACGTTCTTTTCCGCGCCACCGAACGGCTCCTTCAGGAATCCGCCGGCCTGCATTTACCAATCCCCCATTCCATCCCGTCGCCGGATGTCTATATGGAAACGCTGCCGTCGGGAAGACTGCCGCACGACCTGGCGACGCGAAAGCTGGAAACGGTTTCCAGTACCGTTACGCTGCTGGCCACGGCGTTTCTGAATCTCGCCGCCGAATGCAAACAGGCCCTGCCCAAAGAACGACAAATTATTTCTCAGGAATACCCGGGGGAAATCACAGGCCCCATCAGCGAAGAAAAACTGCGTTCGCTGGAACTCCGCTTTCATAATCTCCAATCCTTGTACGACACGTACGTTTCGACTACGGAAACCGAGGTATTCGACAAAGACCTGACCATTTTGCGGGGGCATATTACCGTGGTTCTGCACTTGCTGCGAACCGCCAGAGATTTCGCCCATTACTGTGAACGCCACGCCAGCCCCGCTTCACTGCATGTTCCGGGAGCCAGACAACTGGTCGAACCGGAAAAACTCCTCGATATTCTGATTCACTACCCGCTTTCTTTTGTGAGCGAATACCTCACCCGCGCCGAGCTGCTGTGTCAGGATATGCTGCGGCGATATACGGAAAACGTCCGCATCGAAGTGCGCGTACCGCCCTATCGCGGCTTCCACGTCCGGCCGTCCACGCTGATTTCCAAACTGGTTCTACACTACGGCAGCGAGGTGCGGATGGAGCTGGAAGACGAATCTTACGACGCCCGCAGCCCGCTGGAATTATTCCGGGCCAACGAAAAAATCAACGCCCAGAAACGACGGTCTCTGGCCGCGGAAATCATCCGGCTCAACCTCGTCCCGTCCCATCCGAACGGCAGCGATGTCAAAACCCTGATGCGAAATGTCGTTATGACCCTGGCGGACTGCGGAAAAATCCTCCTCTACGAACAACCGCTGAAACTGGACGAACTGATGCTTCGCTCCGAGGCGACGCTGATTGAACAGATCACCGACGAAATCGCCAAGCTGCTGGTGATGGGCAAAATTGACATCGCCACGGAAATGAAAGTGGTCTTCTTTGGCGATAAGCGGGTTCTCGAAGATATCCGCCTGCTGGCCGAGGCTGGCTATGGCGAAGACTGCTTTGGCAACAATATCCCCCTGCCCGAACAGCTTAAATACCTGCGACAGTAAATTTAGTCATTGGTCGTTAGTCGATAGGTAATGAGTAAAGAAGCCAGCGAGAAGATAGTTATTCCAGACAAGCAATCTCTACGATGAAATTTTAGTGTGTTTTTGAAATTCAAAGGGGCTTGCCGACCTTGCAATATGAAATGGCGTTAGTCGTTTTGGTATAACAGGTTATGAAAAAACAGTTTCGGCGGCAGTAAAAATACAAAAAAAGCGAATCCTGGTTTTTGAAGTGAAAACAAGGGTCTCCATTCGCAAACTCAACGAAACTTGACGAAAGATTGGGGCAATCGGAGCAAAAGTTGATGAAAGAATGAGCAAAGATGAGCAAAGATATTCAAAGATTGGCGGAGATTTTCATAGATTTGCAACGATTTGAAGAGATTTTGAGGAGATTTTCAGAGATACAAGGATGCAAAAATACAGGGAGGGACAGGCAGAAGGCAGAAGAAAAAATCTTTTTAACTTATAAAGGCCCGCGAGGAAAATCCATTTTCAAGTCCCGCCAGGA
>Ga0315294_10000491_pt1 | contig 42495 bp, 26 predicted proteins | sample YL17G13_40_MG_FD_203626 | JGI IMG/M metagenome (GOLD analysis project Ga0315294, IMG submission 203626) | Sediment microbial communities from Yellowstone Lake, YNP, Wyoming, USA - YL17G13_40 | ecosystem: Environmental > Aquatic > Freshwater > Lake > Sediment | place: USA: Wyoming | collected... | reverse complement strand
TGACCTCGATTTGTTTCTGAGGCCGGAACTGCTCATCCATTCGGCGAAACTAAAACCACTGGCAGAGGCCATTGCCAGGCTGGGCTATCAGGTCGTCCCCGGAGCGGAAAAATACCAATTCGTCAAGCCCGGCCCGGCAGGCAGTCAAGCAGGCAGCATCAAGATAGATATCCTTACCGGTCCACAGAGCCGCTTCAAAGGCACAAAGGTGAAGACGGACACACGCCGCGCCCGGCCCCATCCTTCCGTTGGAATTCACGCCCATCCCGTTGACGAGACGCCGACATTGGAGGATGGCCTGCTGACTGTAACTTTGGAGGGAAAACTCGGTTCAGGGGAGCCCTGGCAAACTGAGATTTTCCTGCCGCATCCCTACACGTTTCTGATGATGAAGCTTTTTGCTTTCCGGGACCGGCTCGACGACCCGGACAAGGAATTCGGACGCTACCATGCCCTGGATCTGTACACCATCCTGGCGACTACAAGCGAGACGGAGTGGAGGGAGGCCGTCAGATTCCGTGATCAACGGGCAGAAGATCCATACATTATGGAGGCGGGGAATTTGGTCTCGAAGCATTTTTCCGCCCTTGACCGTTTGGGTATGATCCGATTGAGGGAAAGCCGCTATTATACGCCTGAATTGCAGCTTGCTGAATTCATGTCCGCATTGCAGGAGGTTTTTCCATGCGCCGAAGTACCATGCGCCGAAGTACCGGACACCTTAGAAGGTGGAAGGTCCTGTAATTGTTGAATTTGATTAGCAATTCTTATTAGGTGTAAGGGCAGGGGGTTGGGAAGCTATGACTTTATAAGGTGAGAAAGAGGGTGCGGTTCGACCTGTCCTGCAGATTGCCATGCCCCGTTCGCCGCGAATCTATGCGCCCGGGGGGACGATGCATGTGGTGGCTCGGTGCAACAATCGCGAGGTCTATTCTATTGTTATCGTTAATTATTTATGGTAAAAGAGCCTGAGAGGACAAAACATGAACCAAGCGCAGATTGAAAAGGTTATTCAGGCATTAAAAAAAGAACTGATCAATCGGTTCGGCTCGGGTGTTGAATTGCGGATATTCGGCTCTGTGGCCAGGGGCGACTATCACGAGCATTCGGATGTCGATATCTTGGTTATCCTGCCGGTTCCGGTGAACAACGCCGTCGAAGAACAGGTTTTTGATATGGCCTACGATATCGAATTGGAATACAGCGTAGTTATTGGAACCATCGTCTATTCAAAGGATTTCTGGAACTCGGACCGGGCGGCGACCATGCCGCTTTACAGAAACATCCAGAGAGAAGGCCTCCTTGTATGAATGAGGAGTTGATCCGTTATCGGCGGGAAAAATCAAGAGAGACACTTGAAGATGCCCGTATTCTTTTTCGGGCAGGCAGGTTGTTCTCGGCGCTGAATCGGATATATTATGCCCTGTTTTATGAAGTCATGGCTCTTCTCCTGACCAAAGACCTTTCCTCGGCAAGGCATACAGGCATAAGGGCTCTGTTTAACGAGCATTTCGTCAGGACCGGCAAAGTGAGCGTGGAATCGGGCAGATTCTTTTCGCGGATGTACGATTTTCGGCAAAAAGGAGATTACGCCGATTTTGTCCAATTCGAAGAGGCAAAAATTAAAGAATGGCTTGTATTGGCGGAACGTTTCATTAATGACCTGGATCAAGTGATTAAAAAAGAATTAAATCCCCCACTTTGATGATCATTCCATGGCGCCATCCATAGAATAGAGTCAACTCCAACAGCGCGTTAAGGGTTTTGTCAAGACGACCTTCCGTCCACGCCGAAGTACCGGACACCTTAGAAGGTGGAAGGCCCTGTTTTTATTGAAGGTGGTTTGCAATTCTTTTTAGGTGTAAGGGCAGGGGGTTGAGAGGCTATGACTTTATATGGTGAGAGAGATGGTGGGGTTCGACCTGTGGGATCGGGGGACGTAGTTGAAAATATGCACCTTGAGGTTGTAAGGGCAGGAACGAAGCGGATCGCGCCTCCTGGTTAGGGTTGCCTGGATTTCGAGTCGAGTGTATGAAAATTTGATGGCGGAGATAGGAACAGAATTATGGGTCTGCGCCCCGGCTGTCGCTCAGGCCGTCCAAAAGATTGAGAATCAAGTATTGATGAATTCGAAAATAGCCGATATTCCATAAAATTAGTCATTCCGGCAAAACTTGTCCCGGCAGGTTTTAAGCCGGGAGCCGGAATCCAGTTATTTCAAGCCAAAAAAGGCTTTTCCAAAAGCCTGCGGATATTCTAAATTCCAAACCACCCTTTCAACAGCTGAATTTTCTCGGCCTTCTCTGAATCTGATAAATTCTTATAGAATGGCGCGATGCGTATGGAGATGGTCTTCCCGTCCCCCCATGGCCACCAGGCGCAAAAAACAAAAGCGTCTCCTTTCGGATCCGATGTAAAAAGCTGCTGCCCCGGCCTGAGTCCGCCGAGATGACCGTTGATCGTCCGCACGATATCAGGCGCTTCAACAAGATTTGAATCGTCCCAGGCTATATGGAGGAATCGCTCCAAGATTGCGCGGATATCGTCTTTTTTGTCTGCGCCAAACTCGGCCAAAACAGCTTCCAACCGGCTGTCCCATTTCCACGACAAAACTCCCTGGAAAGCGCTGGACAGCTTTTTACAGTCGTTCCCGAGTCCCGTTTTAGTATGATCGTGCAAATCTCTTCCATCCGGTATAAAATGCGGTCAGAACTGCATCCGCTGAGTCATGCCGCCGTCGCAAATCAGGTTGATGCCGGAGACGAAGCTGGCCCGCGGGCTGGCCAGGAACACCACCGCGTTGGCCACCTCTTCCGGTGTGGCCATGCGGCCCGTGGGATTGCGGGCGAGCGCCTGGGTGTCTTACCCCGATCTACGATCGCGGATCGTATCCCCGCGTCTTCGCGTCCCCCCGTTCCCGTGTCTCTTTCTAGGGCTTTCCCGCCTTGCGGGTGGGCTTTTTTGTTTTGGCCTGCGGCTGGGCTTCCTTGACTGCTTTTTTGACGGACTCGGGCTTCGGTGGACCGTCAAACCATTTCATCTTCAAATCCACATTGTCCCGGATCCAGTGCGGATCCCACCACTCGAGGGGATCCACGAATACCCCCTGAACCATCATGGCATAGTGGAGGTGATCCCCCCCGGCCATCCCCGTGGCTCCGGTCCGGCCCAGGGAGTCCCCCCTCTTCACTTCCTTCTTCACCTCCACCTCGATTTTGCTCAGGTGGGAGTACATGCTGAACAGCCCGCATCCGTGATCGATCACCACCGTGTTCCCGTAGATTCCCAACGGCCCGGCAAAGACGACGATCCCGGAGTTGCCCGCCGGGACCCGGCTTTGTGCCAGGGAGGCCAGGTCGACCCCCAAATGGATCTGCCGGTCCACTTCCTTGCCGTTGTAATAGTACGTGCGGTCTTGCGCAAAAGAGGCCATGGGTTTGGAGTTGGGAAGGCGGAGAAACGGTCCTGCCCACAAGGGTTTGGGAACGGTTTCCCGGCAGACCTTCTTGACCTCCTGGTGGTCCGCTTCCCTCTGCTTCCGGTTCACTGCCAGGAACATTTCCAGGGGGGTCCCCTTCAGATTGGGGTCTTTGGAGGTAAAGTAAGGGAGAAGGTTCTGCAGAAAGGAATCGCTGACCTGGATCTTGTCCTTCTTGAAGGCCTTCGGCTTGATCACCACCCGGAAGCCGGTCTGGGTGCGGTTTTCCGCCTGATCTTCGGCCAGAGCGGAAAAGGAGGTCTTGGGGGAGGCATCCTGCGGGATGGCAAAGTAGGCCACATAACGGCCCTGGCCAACGGCATACCCCGGGAAGAGGGTTGCCCCCACCTGGACTCCGGTCAGGGGAACTTCCTCGGATACCTGGTAGGTAATGACCCCGGTCCCCCCTTGATGGCCATAATGGAGGGTGCCCAGCACACTGAGCTGCGGGGGCGTAGTGTCGATGACCACGGCCTTTTCCACGGTTACCGGGTTTCCCCAGTTCCAGGAGTGGTCTTTGGCCGAGATTTTGATCTGGGCTTCCCCGTCTCTGAGGCCCTTGGGCAGAGGCCGCAGGGCGATGGTCTTTTCCACCAGGCGGGTCTCCTTGGGGAATTTTTCGTAAAAGAGGTTTAGGGTTTTCCCCTGTTGAACGACATCCACCTGCAATTCCGCCACCCCGCTCTTCCGGTCCTGCACTCTGACGGCAAGGCTCTTGCCGATATGTTTGGCGTCAGGCTGGACTTGAATCGCGGGCTTCTCCTGTTCAAAGAACACCAGATAAACATAAACCCCGCCGGCCACAACAAGGCTTCCCAGAATTCCAAGGATCACCCCAACGGTTTTTTTCATCTTCTACCCCTCGTTTTTCCGCAGGAACATTCAGCTGCGAAAGGCGCACGGCAAATTTTAATGCACCCGTCCATCGGTCTTCAGATCGTTGGTATCAATATTCCACAGCCCGGGACGAGTGTCAAGCCGGCTCCCCCCTTGCCCGCCCCCAGTTTTCGAGGAAAGAACCCATGGCCGGGAAAAACCCGGAAGAGAGAAGGGGTGCCCATGGGGTTCAGGTTGGAAAAATTCGGATCATCATCCTGAGGCGGCTATTCTTTCATCGGGTCGGGCGGGCAATTTAAATGCGGATTGCGGATTGAAAAAGAAAACCAAAAAAATCCGAAATCCGAAATCCGAAATCCGCAATCCGGAATAACTGAGCCGATGCTTTTTGGGCGCAACGCCCTTGCTTCCGGGCCACAAGTTTGCTTTTCAACAGGAAAGAGAATCGCAAGAGTGAAGGGGCAAGATAGATCCCTCTCTTGCGGGAAAGCGCTGATTGCGCTAATATGAGAATCATTGATTCTTATGAGCCCCCGGGAAAGAGGGTTTGAAACCGGCAAGGCGGGGATGAAGGAAGGAGATGAAGATGAAGGCAGTGGCTTTCAACGGAAGCGCCCGGAAAGACGGGAACACGGCCATCCTTTTGAATCTGGTCCTGGACGAGTTGCGGGCGGAGCAGGTGGAGACGGAGATGATCCAACTGGCCGGAGAAAAAATCTCCGGTTGTATCGCCTGTTACCAGTGCTTGAAGAACAAAGACGGGAAGTGTGCCGTGAAGACCGACCGGGTCAATGAATACATCCAGAAAATGCGGGAGGCCAACGCCATTCTGCTGGGTTCTCCCGTGTACATCGCGGACATCACCGCCAATATGAAAGCCCTCCTCGAACGGGCGACCCTGGTATGCCGGGCCAACGGCACCGATATGTTCAGAAGAAAGCTGGGAGCGGCCGTGGTGGCCGTGCGGCGAGCGGGGGCCACTCAGGCCTTCAGCGTCCTGAACAACTTCTTCCTCATCAGCCAGATGATCGTCGTGGGGTCCACGTACTGGAATATCGGAATCGGACGGAATGTGGGAGACGTCAAGAAGGACGCCGAAGGAGTCCAGACCATGAAAGCTCTCGGGAGCAACATGGCCTGGCTCCTGAAGAAGATCACCGGCTGAAGCCAATCCCGCGCATCCTGGGCAGCGCGTGGAGTCCCGTTTCTTTCAAACTCTATTTTCCCTTCAATTCCATCGTTGGGGCGATGAGGATCTCCACCCGCCGGTTCAACGCCCTGTTCTTCTCGGTGTCGTTGGCGGCCACCGGCTGGTAGAAGGAACGGCCCACCGCTTCCATCCCCTTGGGATCCAACCCGCTTTTATCCTGAAAATACCGCACCACGGTGGACGCCCGGGCGGCCGAGAGCTCCCAGTTGGAAGGGAACTTGTCCAGGTACTCCTTGCGGATGGGAATGGGGTCCGTGTGTCCGACCACCCGGACCATCTTTCCCTGGATCTTTTTGAGCCCCTCGCCGACCTTGGCCAGTACTTTTTCCCCCTGGGGGGTCAGCGTCGCCTCCCCCAGTTTGAAAAGGATCCGGTCGACCAGAGACAGAGAAATGCCCCCCTGTAATTCCTTGATGGTGATCTCCTGTTTTTTAACCTGCTCGCTCAGGCTGGAGACGAGGGCCTCGTGGGCGCTCTTCAGCTGGGCTTCGGAAAGCGCCGGCCCCTTCTTCTCCAGGTCAGCAAGTTTCTTTTCACAGGTCAGGAGGGCCTGTTTCTGGTTGGTGTACTCGGGGTAGAGGATCACCCCCGCGAGGACCAGGATTCCCAGCAGGACGGCCAGAATAATCGTGACGGTCTTTTTCATTTTCTCCTCCCCTTTGAAGAAGTGGAATCAAGCATGAATCCGGTCTTTCAACTCTCAGGATGGAGCCCGGGGGGTATAACGGTGCCAGTATAGCAGTTTGCCGCCGGGGGTTTCAACTCATAAATGACCCTTGGGCCTTCACTTTTTCTTTTCTGCGAAAAAGCTAGCTTGTGGCCCGGAGGCAAGGGCGTTGCGTTGAAAAAGCATCGGCCCAGGTATTTCGGATTGCGGATTTCGGATTGCGGATTTTTTCGGTTTTCTTTTCAATCCGCATTCCGCATTCCACATTCCGCATTTTGGCTGGCGGCCCGACGATACGCTTCGGCCAGAAGAGTCAACGGATGAGCCACCTTCAAACCCGTTCCCTGGGCGATCTGCATGGCGCAGGAGCCGCAGCCAGTGATGACCCGGTCCACACCGCTTTTCTTGATTTCCTCAAACAGGGGTTGGCCGATCTCCATGGAAAGGTCGTAGTTCTGCTTCTTCATGCCGAAGGTGCCGGCCAGACCGCAGCAGCGGTCTCCGAAGGCCTGCACCTCAAGACCCGGGATCAGCTTCAAGAGATCCACCACTTCTCTGGAAATTCCCAGCGCCCGGAGATGGCAGGGGTTGTGGTAGCCCACCTTCAGTTTCATTTCTCCGAACTTGGTGTTTAGCTTTCCCTCCTGTTTCAGCTTGGACAGGAAACCGTGGATCTCGTAGCAGCCGGCGGCGGCTTTAACGGCTTTCTCGGAGTTTACGATCCGGGGGTATTCCTGCTTCACCGCCAGGGCGCAGCTGGGCTCGCTGAAGACCACGGGAATCCCCTTTTCCACCAGGGAGGAGATCTTTTCCAGGTTCTCCCCCACTCCTTTGAGAGCCGGCTCCAGCCCGCCCGAGGAAATCCGGGCGATCCCGCAGCACTCGAACTCGGGGACCTCCACCCCGAAGCCGTTCCGCTCCAGCACCTCCACCATGGCCCGGCCTTCGCCCTCCGGGTCGTTGTAGTTGGCATAGCAGCTCAGGAAGTAAGCCGCTTTTCCGTTTCCCCTGTCCGAGCCTTTGTACATCTCCCGGAAAGTCTTGGAGGAGAAGGGGGGCATCTTTCTTCGGCGGTCCAGCCCGATGGCGGATTCCATCAGCGCCCGCGCGGGCCCGATGGAAAAGGCCAGGTTGACCAGGGGGGCCAGGGTATTTCCGACCCGGCAGGCCAGGTGGGTGTCGGCGATGAACCGGTCTTGGAGAGACTGACCCCTGCTTTTCACGTGATGGGCCCGGGCCATGAGCGAAACCCAGGGGATGTCCACGCCGGTGGGGCACTCGGTGAGGCACCGTTTGCAGTTCACGCACCCATCCATCACCTTTTTCAACTCGTCCGAGGCCAGGAAGGCCTGGGGGTCCAGGTTTCCCGATATCAGTTCCCGCAGAAGGCTGGATTTGGCCCGGCCGAGGTACGACTCATCGTTCGTGGCCATGGCCAGCGGGCAATAGGAGCGGCACTTGCCGCAGCCGTGGCAGGCTTCCACTTCCGTGCCCAGGGTCTCCCCGTCGAAAGCGCTTCCGGTGGGCACATGGCGGTATTCGGGGCCGAACTTCAGATGTTTGCTCATCAGATCGGGGTCGCTTCCCACCACCCTTCCCGGGTTCAGCACATTCTCCGGGTCGAAGAGTTTCTTCAGTTCCACAAAGGCGGGGTAGAGCCTTGGGTACTGCCGCGGCACATAGGCCGTTCGCAGGAGGCCGTCCCCGTGCTCTCCGCTGATGGTCCCTTTGAGGCCCAGCACCAGGTCGCAGCTTTCATCGGTAATTCTCAGCATCCGGGCCACGTCCTCGGCGTTCTTCATGTCCAGAAAGACCATGACATGGAGGTTCCCGTCCCCGGCGTGGCCGTAGATGCTGGCCTCCGCCCCGTTGCGTTTCAAAATCTCCCGCAGGCCGGCGATGTACTCGCCCAGACGGCGGGGATGAACCGCGGCATCCTCGATGAAGGCGATGGGTTTCTTGGGCCCTTTGACTTTGTTGAGGATGGGGCCGGATACGCTTCTCACCTTGGTGAGCATCTCCTTGTCCCCGGCGTCCCGGGCGGCCTTGAAGGATACGGCCAGTTTTTCCTCCTGGATCAGCCGCTGCTCCACCCGGCGCATCTTTTCCTGGAGCTCTTCCTCCGACGGCCCTTCAAACTCCACAAAGAGGGTCGCCTCGATCCCCTCGGGCAGGTACGGTTTCATCTCTGGGTACTTGTCCCGGGCCAGGTCGATGATCTGCTTCTCCATGATCTCCAGCATGGTGGGGGAGAATTTCAGGATTTCCACCGTGGCCTTCCCCACGGTGTCCAGCGTGTCGAAATAGAAAAACGCGGTATGGGTCTTCCCCCCGGGGTCGGCCAGGCGGAGTTTGGCTTCGGTGAAAATTCCCAGCGTTCCTTCGGACCCCACCAGGAGGGGGGTGAGGTCCAGGGAGCCGTTCTTACGAACCTGCCAGAGGTCGTAGCCGCAGGAATTCTTCATGGTGTCGGGCTTCTCTTCCTGGAGGGGTCCCTGATAACGTCCCAGAAGGTCCAGTACGCCCGCGTATATTTTCTTCTCCAACCCATCGGTTCCGCCGGAAGACTCAAGGCCGCTCACGGTTCGCGGCCCGGTCTGGATGATCTCTCCGCTGGCGAGGACCACCTCCAGGGACTCCACCCAATCCCGGGTCGCCCCGTATTTGATGGCATGGGGGCCGCTGGAGTTGTTGGCGATCATGCCGCCGAGGGCGCAGTAATCGGTGGTCGAAGGGTCGATGGGAAAGAATTTCTTCGTGGGTTTCAAAAAGGCGTTCAGCCTTCCCAGAATGACGCCGGGCTGCACCCGCACCCACTTCTTCTCCGGGTCGACCTCCAGGATCTGATTCATGTACCTCATGAAATCCAGGATGATCCCCTCTCCGATCCCCTGCCCGGCCCGGCCCGTGCCCCCTCCCCGGGCGGTCAGGGGGATCCCGTTCTTGCCCGCGTACCGAACACAATTAACCACATCTTCTTTATGTCGGGGTTGGACAATCACCATGGGGCGCACGGAATAGATGCAGGCCCCGCTGCTGTAAATCGTCCGGCTCAATTCATCGGAAAGAACATTTCCTTCCACGATTTTCTTCAAATCGGAAGCGATCGCTTCAATCCTGCCTTCGGCCATCATCGATCTCCTTCAACCCTTCTTCATCCTGGCAACCTATCTACTACTTTCCCTCGGACTCCATTAATGATCTGGGTCAGGGGGAAAAATCAAGGCTATTTTTCTCCCCCCTTTGGACTTAGCGCGCTTGTTAGGGTTCGGGCCAGAGGATTTCTGGCCATAAGCATCGGCGGGCTGGAAGCTATTTAGATCCCCCAGCTTTTCTTCCGCAAAGAGAGGCGAGAGAGAATTTGTCCAAATTCCGAATCCCTCCGAAAAAGGCAATCTACATTGTCAATCCACTACAGATACGCCCCCTCTTAGGTGGGCGCCACTGCCTCATGGTTATGGTCAGAAATCCTCTGGCCCGAACCCTATGGGTCAACGGCATTCCCTTCCCCTAAGGGAGTGGCTTTGTCTTCTCCCTGGACCTGAACCAGGCAGCTGTTGCAGGGGAAGGCTCCGGCGGGAGATTTCTTATCCACCGTCAGAACGTTCACGCAGCCGCCCCGGTCTACTCCCTTATCGTCAGGGTCATACCAGGAGCCGGCCTCCAGGCTCACCACCCCGGGCATGATCCGGTCCGTCACCTTAGCCCTCCGGATCATCTGCCCCCGATCGTTGAAAACCCTTATGCTTTCTCCCGGTTCTATTTTCCTTGTCTCCGCATCCCCCGGGTTGAGCCAGAGGTCATCATCGGCAATGGCCTTAAGCCTCGGGATGTTGTCCAGGGTGGCGTTCACCCTTCCCTTGGAATGAGGGCTTACCATCTGGAGGGGGTATTGACTCGCTAAAGGATCCCCCGGCCCTTCCCAGGGCTCGATGTACTTGGGAATGGGGGGAATCAGCGGGTCATTCATCTCCGCGATTTTCCGGCTGTAGATCTCGATCTTGCCGGATGGAGTACGGAAGGGATGGTTAAGGGGGTCTTCAATTTCTTTCTGAAAAGCCACCCAGGGTTTCCGGATCTCGTAGGAATGGACTTTCTTCTCCTTAAACCGGGGGTAATCGGGAAGCCCCGGAGTATCGGAGAGAAATTCTTGAAGCCACTCTTCTTCGGTCTTGTCGTTGTAACCCCCGATGTTCAACCGCGAAGCCAGCTCGGAGAAGATATCCAGGTCCGATTTCACCCCGGGAAGAGGTTCCACGGCCTTCTCCATCAGAATATGGTAAGGCCCGCCGGTCCAGGGCTGGCCCACATCCTGCCTTTCGAGAAAATGGGCCACGGGGAGAACGATGTCGGCAAAACGAGCTGTGGGGGTCATGAAGAGTTCATGGACAACGATCAGTTCCGGCTTCTTCAGGGCCTGGACCCCTTTGTTGGTGTTCAGCCACTGGTTCAAAAGGTTGCAGCCCAAAATGTAGAGGACCTTGATGTCGCTGGGAAATCCCCCTGCTTTCCCCTGGAGAAGGAGGTCATACAAATCGGACACATGAACCATCGGATTTTTGCTTTCGGGGACGGGCAGACTCTGGCCCAAAATCCCCATGGCCATCCGGTCCGTTCCTCCCGATACATGGCCTCCTTGGACTCCGATGTTGCCGGTCATGGCCGCCAGGGTGGAAGCGGCCCGGTGATATTGCTCTCCGTAAGCAGTCCGGCCCGGGGCCCATCCGGCATATAGGGCCGCGGGTTTGAGGAGGGCGTAGTCACGGGCCAGCTGGACAATGACCTCAGAGGGTACTCCGGTGATACTCTCCGCCCAAGGAGGCGTTTTGGGAATTCCATCTTCCCGGCCCATGACGTAATCCCTGAATTTCTCAAACCCGGAAGTGTAGGTCTCGATGAACCGGCGGTCGTAAAGATCCTCGGAGATCATGACCTGAGCCATGGCCACGAGCAAAGCCGTATCCGTGGCCGGTCTGATGGGAATCCACTGATCAGCCAGGCTCTTGCCCGTGGGGCTCAATCGGGGATCCACGCAGATGATCCGGGCTCCCTTCTTTTTGGCCTGGGAGAGGTAGTAGGCCGTATCCGGCCCGAACCGCGTTTCCAGGGGGTTCCACCCCCAGAGAATGATCAGTTTCGAATGAAGAAGATTGTCCCGGGTGTTCCGGGTGAAGAGAGTCCCGAAGGTCATCTGGGAAGAGAAGATGGCCGCCTCCAGGGAGGTGTTCCCCCACCAGGTGGTGCACCCGCCAAAGAGGGAAAAGAATCGCCGGCCGGTGCGGCCGGTGTTGTGCAGGGGGCTCATGGAGCCGAAGAAATCCATCAGGAAAACGGATGGGGGGCCATGCTGGTCTTTCACTCTCTGGAGTTCCCCGGCGATTCTCCCCAGGGCCTCTTCCCAGGAGATGGGCTCGAATTTACCGCTGCCCCTCTCCCCCACCCTTTTCAAAGGGGATCTCAGTCGGTCTTTGGCGTACAGGACATCACGCTGGGCCAGCCCGCGGGCGCAGGCCTTGAGTCCGGGCCCCGGTTGATCATCCGTGGTGATTGTACGGACAAGTCCCCCCGAAACGTGAACCTGGAGAAGACAGCGGGCCCCGCAATCATAGGAGCAGGTGGAGGTGACGATCCGGTCGTTCGGTTCTGAATTTCCAGGCGGGCTCATGACTCAACCTCTTTGGTCGGGCGGGGCAGGCTTCTGGATTCCATCCATCGGATCCCGCGGACCACGGCCCAGATCAGAAGGGAAGGAATCCAGACCCAGGAGATCTCGCTGAATAGGACTTCCTTTCCCCGGGGGCTGAAGAAGGATTTCAGTCCGATAGGAGAAATTTTAATGGGAGCCCAGGGAAAGGAATAGCGGGTCGTATCGAAGGGCGAGAAAAAGGCGACCCCATAGGCCCTTCCGGTCAAGGCATCCAAAACGCCGTGGGAACAGGCGAGCAGTAAAAAGAAGAGCCATAATTTCCAGCGGGAGGGACAAAAGGGGTCATCCTCTTTGAAACCCAGCCACACGACGGCCGAACTCAGGAGAAAGGCAAATAACAAGGAATGGGTGAACCCCCGATGCCAGAAAAGCCCCCCATATCCGGTCCGGAAGTAAAACCCGTACACATCGACATCCGGCAGGATGGAGCAAAGGACTGCCAGGAGCCAGAAGCGCGGGGGCATCTCCTTTTCGAAAAAAGTCTTTCCCAAAGGGATGGCGATGAAAGCGTGGGTGAATGCGGAAGCCATAACCTTTCTTCAGAGCGCCCCTGCGGGGCTTGAGGATCGGCCCTTCGGGCCTTGAGGCAATAGGAGCGGCCTTCGGCCTTGAGGCCAAAAGCCTCGAGCCAAGCGGTCCTCGAGTCACGCCGCAGGCGTGACGGTCCCGGACCCCAGCGGCCATCCCGCTCCGAGCCCCGTAGGGGCGGGTTTCAAACCCGCCCCTACCCCGTACTATCGCTATCTACACCCTACACCCTACTCCCTACACCCTACACCCTGCCCTTTGCTCCCTGCACCCTGTCTTACTAAATCGGGCTGCCCTTCAGTCCCAGCAGCCCCTTCACGTACCAGATCTCTCCCAGGTGGCCGGAGCCGTGGGTCAGGACAACGCCTCCGATGACCGACCCGAAGCTCCGCTTGCCCAGGAACTTAAACTCTTCCACCCGGTCCAGTTCCGTCTCCTTCAGGGTTTCCAGGTAGGCTTCGCTGGCCTTGAAGACCTTATCCGAGTAATTCAGGAAATCGGCCAGGTTGGGGATGCGAAGGGCGGCCGCCTGCTCGGCGCTCATCCCCGTTCCCTGGGCCCGGGGATCCATGCCGAATTTTTTGTCCCATCCCTCCGCGTTCCACACCGGAGGCTTTTTCTGGAGCAAAAGGTTCATGACCAAATCCTCGTTACGGACGGCGTGCCAGAAGGTAAAGGCGATCGGATTGCCTTTTCCCAGGGGCCGGAAATGAAGCTGTTCATCGGTCAGATCCTTCACCGCATCCATCAGGCTGCCGTGCAGGGTTTTAAGGGATGGACGGAAGAATTCCAGCGCTCCCATGGTTTTCTCCTTTCGTCGGTACGATTCAGCTGCTTCCAGCCGTTATCCTATTCGGAACCAGGGTAAAAAACAGCTTCTTGGGTGCTCCAAGCCTTATTTCCCCGGCTTGGATTTTCTCGGCGGCCCGGGGAAAACTGGCAAGAGACTTTTCTGTTTCAGGGCCTGAATCGTTCTTACCGCCTCTTCTCTGGTTTCAAATTTCCCCGCGAATATCCGGTACCAGGTCTCCCGGGAGGAGACTTTACGCGGGACAACCTCTATTTCCTTTCCTTTCAAAACCGGCTCAACTTGGTAAGTACGGACCGGTTCCTTATCCGGAAAGGTTCCCAGATGAATTTTATAGGTCTGGTCGGAACCCTGGACGAGAAGCAACTCATCCTTGATCGCGGGGATCTTGATGAACTGACGCGCTAAAATTACATTCATATCCGTAATCTGGGGGTTGGCTTCCATGAGCAGGTCGATGAAGGTCGGGTTCACCAGACCATAAGATCCTCTGGCCACGGTGGAGAGGTTCCAACCCTCCTCCACTCTGACTATTTTTGCCCCCCTTTCATCAACTCGCCTTGGCGCCGGAGAAGGATTCAGTTCTTCTGTAGACGGTAGTCTTCGGCTCTCCGGCCAATAAAAGATGGCAAAAATTGCCAGGCCTACCAAAACCAAGGCTGGAATTCCGATTCTTTTATCAAGAAATCTTGATCGACGAGATTCTCCGCCTTCCTGTGGTTGCGGAAAGTCGGCCGCCCCGACGGCCTCTTCCCAGCCGGCGACCTCTGCCATGGCAGCGGCCTCCGGATCGACAATTACCTCCTGCCCGGCAATGACCTTTTCCTCGGCCGTGGCCTCCTCCTCTCCGGTCACCGCTTGCTCGGGGAGGATCTCCTCCGCTGCAAAGACCTCTCTTTCGCCGGCGACCTCTTGCTCGGAAGCGACCTCTTTCTTGCCGATGTCCTCTTCCCCGGCGGGGATCTCTTCTTCGCCGGTGATCTCTTCCTCCTCAGCGATCTCTTCTTCGGCGGCGGGCTCTTCCTCGGCAATGACCCCTTTAACGATTCTTTCGTCGATTTTCAGGGTCGAGGCGCTGTATCCTGCCAGGAGGGCCTGGTCACAAATCCTATTGATCACCCGGGGGATCCCCTTGGCAAATTCACAAATCAGGCCGACCGCTTCCGGGGTGAAGACCTTGGAGCTGCTGCTCCCGATTACTTTCAGGCGGTGGTCGATGTAGGCCCTGGACTCTTCCCGGTTCAAAGGGCTGATCCGGCGATGGACGGTGATCCTCTGCTTGAACAACCGCAGTTCCTCCGAATCCAGGTTGGCCTCCAGCTCCAGCTGCCCGACCAGAAGGACCTGGAGCAACTTCAGGGCGGGAGTCTCCCGCTGGAAAAGCCGGTCAAGATCCTCCAATACTCTGCCGCTCAAGTTCTGAGCCTCATCGATGATAATCACCACGGTTTCATCCCCGGCCAATCTCTCCTGGAGATAGGAATCGAACTTATGGAGAAGGGTATAGGTGCTGCTCCCTTCGACCGGCACCTTCAGTTCCCAGAGGATGGCTTTCATCAGCTGCTTAAAGGTCAGCCGGGGGTTAAAAATGAAGGCCGTTCTCATTTTATCGCTCAGGTCTTTCAGCAGGGCATAGATGAGGGTGGTCTTTCCCGTCCCCACATCGCCCGTAATGGTGACCAGGCCCTTCCTTTCCTTGATCCCGGACATCATGGAGGACAGAGCCTCCCAGTGGCTCATGGCCATGAAAAGAAAAGCGGGATCCGGGGAAAGGCTGAAAGGTTCTTCCGAGAAACCAAAAAATTCCTTATACATGGGCTGCTCGACGAACGAAGATCGGATTTCCCCAATTTCGGTTATTCTCATCCATCCCTAGTCTACCCGATTATAATGAATATTGGGGAATGGAAATAATATTATTTTTCCGCTCTGCTTTCTGTAACCCGCCGCGAAAAAGTATCTTGCCGCTGGTCCCCGCGTTGGGTAATATGAGGAGAAAGTTCGGCGACTGCCGCTCCTGCAACCTCGGCCATGCTTCCGAACTTCTCTTTCGTATCATGAGAAAAATTGAGTTGGGCGACCCAGAGTGCACTCGAAGGGGTCATGACTGTCGTCGGAATCAATCCATCCGAAGAATGGAATAATTTTTCTGACAGCTGACAATATAAAAAAACAGCGGAGAAGATCATAGTGGCGGACGAATACCAGGTGGGTATTGACATCGGCGGAACGTTTACGGACGTGGTTATCCTGGACCCGGCTTCCGGCCGGCTTTCCTTGGGGAAACGGCTGACCTCCACGGACAACCCTGCCCGGGCGGTCACCGAAGTCTTAAGGGAAATGCTGGAGCGTGACGGAATTGCCGCGCGCCAGGTGGTGAAAGCCATTCACGGCACGACCCTGGTGACCAATTTAATCATCGAACGCAAAGGAGCCTCGACCGGACTTCTCACCTCCCGCGGTTTCCGGGACGCCCTGGAGATCGGGAGGGAGATGCGCTACGACATATATGATATTTTCCTCGAACTGCCCCGCCCTCTGGTCCCCCGGCGGCAGCGGCTGGAGGTCGCCGAACGGCTGGATCACAGGGGGCAGGTCTTGACTCCCCTCACCCCGGAGGAAGCGGAACGGGCGGTCAGCCAGCTTCTGGCTCTCGGGGTGGAATCAGCCGCCATCTCCCTGCTGCATTCTTTCCGCAACCCCGCCCACGAGCGAATGCTCCGCGACCTGATCCTGGCCAAACGCCCCGGGTTTCCCGTGTCCCTCTCCTCCGAGGTGGCCCCCGAGGTGCGCGAGTACGAGCGGACCTCCACCACCGTGGCCAACGCCTATGCCATGCCCGCGGTGCGCCGGTACATGGAAATCCTGGAAAAGGGTCTTGCTGAACTCGGGATCGGGGGGCGGCTGTATATCATCCTTTCCAACGGGGGAATCACCTCCCCCCAGACCGCAGGCCGGTATCCCATACGCCTGCTCGAATCCGGACCCGCCGGGGGAGCCCTGGCCGCCGCCTGGGTCGGCGAGCAGACCGGGCAGGCCAACATTATTTCCTTCGACATGGGAGGAACCACGGCGAAAACCTGCATCATCCAGAACGGGGACCCCCTCCGGGTGAATGAATTCGAGGTGGGCCGGGTCTACCGCTTCAAAAAGGGGAGCGGTCTGCCGGTCAAAATCCCGGTCATTGAAATGATCGAGATCGGCGCGGGGGGCGGGAGCATCGCTTCCATCGGCCCCCTCGGCCTCCTCAAGGTGGGACCGGAAAGCGCCGGGGCCGACCCGGGCCCGGCCTGCTACGGCCGCGGCGGCAAGGAACCCACGGTGACCGACGCCGACCTCACCCTGGGCTACCTAGACCCCCATTTCTTCCTGGGCGGCGAAATGCAACTGGACCCGAAACTGGCGGAAGCCGCCCTGCGGGAAAAGATTGCCGGACCGCTCAACCTGTCCCTGGAACGGGCCGCCTGGGGGGTACACGAGGTGGTCAACGAGAACATGGCCAACGCCTCCCGGATTCACGCCGTGGAAAAAGGGATCGACCCGCGGCGCTTCTCGCTCGTGGCTTTCGGCGGCGCCGGTCCGGTGCACGCCTACCAGGTGGCTGAGAAGCTGAGACTGGAAACCATCGTCGTTCCGGCCGCTGCGGGCGTATGCTCCGCTTTTGGTTTCCTTCTGGCCCCCATGTCCTTTGATTTGAGCCGCAGCTACATCACCCGGTTGGAAGAGCTGCAGTGGGGGCGATTGAATTCCATCTACGCCGAGATGGAAGCCAAGGGCCGCGAGCTTCTCCTGGACGCCGGCGTCGCTTTACCGGACATGCAGTTCGTCCGTTCGGCGGATATGCGCTACGCCGGACAGGGTTTTGAAATCAGCGTTGCCCACCCGGCTGGCCAATACGGACCGGGACAACTGGAAGAGTTTCGCCGGGCCTTCGAAAAGGATTACCAGGACATCTACCAGCGCCTGTGCCCGGAGATCCCCATCGAGGGGGTGAACTGGCGGCTGGTGGCCACGGGACCCCGCCCGCAGATCGGAGCGGGGACCTGGTGGTCCAGGGGCGCAAGCCTTGGCGAAGCGCTGAAGGGGAGGCGCCGGATCTATCTTCCCGGCCCGGGAAGGTACGAGGAGGCGCCGGTCTACGACCGGTACCGCCTTCCCGTCGGCGTGAAGTTCGATGGCCCGGCCGTCGTGGAGGAGAGGGAGAGCACGTTGGTCATGAACGGACCGGGGACGGCCTGGGTGGACCCGTTGGGCAGCCTGATGGTGCGTCTGGTGAGAAATTGAGCCGCGAAATGCGGTTCTCCCTTTGCCTCTCCCAGCTATTTAGAAAGCGGCTCTCCGCCGGAAAGACTCGAGGGAGGAGAGAGGGGCTTTCCCTTGGGGCTCAGGCTGGAGGAATTCGAATCATCATCCTGAGGCAGTGGTGATTTCATTGGACCGGGCCTTCCTCGGGAAATTTGTAAGGGGTGAGGGATTCGCGCAGTATTCGCTCGAGAGCTGTTCTATCGCTGGCCTCTCTTTGCGGAGTATAGGCAGGAAGGCCATTGGAAAAAGGGCATCCCGCCGAGCCTGATGATCCGAATTCCTCCAGCCTGAACCCCAACGAGCGCAGGAAGCCGGGAAGGACCATCCGTTCGTCTTGCTCGATTCTTGCTTGTCTGCAAGGAAAGGTTTAACGGACAGCGATATGAAAACGAATCAATTTGACCCCATCACCCTCGAGGTTCTCTGGAACCGCCTGATTTCCATCACCAACGAGCAGGCCGCGGCCCTCATGCGCGCCAGCTTCACCACCGTGGTTCGCGAGGCGGGCGATCTCTCCGCGGGCGTCTTCGACGCGGCGGGAAACATGATCGCCCAGGCGGTGACCGGAACGCCCGGCCACATCAACTGCATGGCCACGTCCGTCCGCCATTTTCTGCGCGAGTATCCCCTGGCCGGCCTGCAGCCGGGAGACACCCTGGTCACCAACGACCCCTGGCTGGCCTCCGGCCACCACCATGATTTCACCATCGTGACTCCCGTCTTCCACCGGGGAAAGGCGATCGGGCTCTTCGCCAACACCTGCCACGTCATGGACATCGGCGGCCGCGTCTTCGGCGCCGACGCCCCTTCCATCTACGAGGAGGGGTTGGCCATCCCGATCATGAAACTGGTGGACCGGGGACGGCTGAATGAGGACCTCATCCGGATCATCCGGGCCAACGTGCGGGTCCCCCAAACGGTCCTGGGGGACGTCTATGCCATGATCGCGGCCAACGAGGTGGGGAGCAAAAAACTGGTGGAGATGATGGAGGACCGCAGCCTCTCCGACCTGGAGGGACTCTCGGCGGCCATCATCGAGCGCAGTGAACAATCCATGCGGGAGGCCATCCAGGCCATCCCCGACGGAACCTACCGCCACCAGATCGACATGGACGGTTTTGACGAGCCCATCGTGGTCAAGCTGGCGATTACCATCGCCGGGGACCGGATGACCGCCGACTACACCGGGACTTCGCCCCAGTCGGGCCGGGGAATCAACGTGGTCTACAGTTACTGCCACGCCTACACCACCTACCCCATCAAGTGCTCGGTGAGCCCGGAAGTCCCGAACAACGAGGGAAGCTTCCGGCCCATTACGGTCATTGCGCCGGAGGGCTCCATCCTGAACTGTCTTCGTCCCGCCCCGGTGGGAGCGCGCCACATCCTGGGCCATTTCCTTTCCGCGGCGGTTTTCGGGGCGCTCAGCCGCGTGATCCCCGACCGGGTCGTTGCCGAAGGCTCCCAGGGCCTCTGGAACACCCAGTTCGACGGCATCGATGAGCGCGGCGAACCGTTCTGCTATGTTTTCTTTTCCGCCGGGGGAACCGGGGCCCGCCCCACCAAGGACGGCCTCTCGGCCACCGCCTTTCCCAGCGGCATCCATGGAGTCCCCGTGGAATTGGTGGAAAATGTATCCCCCCTGTTCATCGAATGCCGCGAGCTCATCCCGGACAGCGGCGGGCCGGGGAAATTCCGCGGGGGTTTGGGGCAGCGAATGGTCCTCAAAGTGCGCGGGGGACATCCGTCCCAGCACTCCCCCATGTACGACCGCATCCGCTTCGCCGCCAAGGGATTTGCCGGCGGCCTCGACGGGGCCAAGGGCCGCATCTACCTCGACGACGGGACCGTGCCCCATTCCAAGACCAAGTATATCCTCAAGCCCGGTCAGCAGGTCACGCTCGAGCTTCCCGGCGGCGGGGGTTTCTACCGGCCCGAGGAGCGCGATCCCGCCCAGGTGCGCGCGGACGTCATCGACGGGCTCATCAGCCTTGCCCAGGCAAGGGAGGTCTACCGGACGGCCCTCAACCCGGCGACCCTGGAAATCGATGCCCAGGCGACGGAAAAGCTGCGCTCCAGAAAACCGTAGGGGCACGATGCATCGTGCCCCTACAAGTACACCCGGGTTCTCGCGCAGTGACCCTTTCTCCATGCAAGACCGGCGAAAATGTTTGGGCGTTTATTGCGCACCGACTGCCAACATGCTGGTAAGAAAGAAATATCTGGGTCATCGACGCCGGTGTAGGGGCGGTTCGCGAACCGCCCCTACGGATGTTGGCCGCAAGGTCCCTTTTCTCGCGCCGAGTCGTGGAACCTGCTTAGTCCGTTACAAATGGAATTGTGCCCAAAGAGGAGAAAACAATGCCGAGTCAGCTGTTATCCAATAGGATCTTGGAAATAGGGTTCTCGAAAATAAGGGAAGTCATGGGTAAGGTGGAAGCGGCCAAGCGAAAGGGGATGGCGATTACCGATCTCTCCATTGGCAGGCCCGATTTCGACACCCCTGTGCATATCAAGGAAGCGGCTGCGAAAGCGCTCGCGGACGGATGGGTCCACTACACGGCAAGCGCCGGCACCTTGGAACTCAGGGAGGCCCTCGGTCACCGTTTTCAAGAAGACTATCAATTGAAGATTGATCCGGCGGAGATCCTCATCACCACGGGGGCTGCGGAAGCGATTTTTATCGGGCTTATGAGTGTGCTGAACCCGGAAGACGAGGTCCTGGTCCCCGAGCCCATGTATGTTTACTACCCCGGCTATGCTTCTTTTGGGGGGGCGAAGTGCGTCCCCATTCCGCTCCAAGAAGAAAATCAGTTCCTGCTGAAGGCGGATTACCTGGAGAAGTTCATTACCGAGAAAACCAAAGTATTGATTCTCAATTCCCCCCACAACCCGACCGGGCAGGTTTTTCCACAGGAGGACCTGGAACCCATCGCCCGTCTGGCCCAGCGGCGCAACATCCTCGTAGTTTCGGACGACATTTACAACGGCATGCTCTACGACGGGGCCCAGCACTTTCCCATTGCCAAGGCGCCCGGAATGAAAGAGAGAACGCTCATCATCGGCAGTTTCTCCAAAACCTATGCCATGGACGGCTGGCGGATCGGCTATCTTATCGCCCCCCGGGAAGTGATTAACCAGGCCTTGAAATTACACCAGCATATCGTCAGCTGCCCGAATACCTTCGTCCAGGTGGGGGCCCAGGCAGCCCTGACCGCCCCCCAGGACTGTGTCCGCCGGATGACCGCGGAGTTCGACCGGCGGCGGAGGGTATTGATGTCCCGGCTTGACGAAATCGGCCTGCCCTTCGTGCGTCCCCGGGGCGCCTTCTACGTCTTTCCTTCGATCAAGAAATTCGGTCTCACCTCCGCCCGATTCGCGGACTTCCTGCTGGAAAAAGCCAGGACCGCCGTCGTGCCGGGAGACGCCTTCGGCCCCCAGGGGGAGGGGTATGTTCGAATCTCCTACTGCGCGCCCGTGAAAGAGATCGAAAAAGGAATGGACCGGGTCCGCTCGGCTCTAGCTCAGCTCTAAGAAAATGAGAAAGGATTGCCATGATCTCCATCGATCATGACCGCGGAGGAACTGGTAAAGCTGGCGGAATGGATCGGGGCCTTGATCATTGAAATGGGCCGGCAGGCAGCCTGAATGTAGGGGCGCCCCCCTGTGGGCGCTCGGCATCGGGCAGGCACGGGGGCCTGCCCCTACAATTCGTGCGCGATTCAAGGGCGCGCGCCGCGCGCCCCTACAATCGAATGAACCAATTCAGGATGGCTTAATTCTGGAAGGGAGCATTCCCCCACACCCTACACCCTACCCCCTGCCCTCTGCACCCTACCCCCTGTTTGTTGCCCCCCGCCCCCTACTCCATGCTCCTTGCTCCCTGCTCCCCGCTGTTTCAGCGGGGTTGGCACGGCCCGTACAGATGGCACATGGCGAAGTGCTCGGGTTCCACTTCCGCCCAGAGGGGCTCCATCCGGGAGCAGGCCTCCATGGCCTTGAAGCAGCGGGGGTGGAAGCGGCAGCCGGAGGGGGGATTGACCGGGCTGGGGACGTCTCCCTTCAGGATGATCCGCTTTTTCTTCTTGTCCGGGTCCAATACCGGCACGGCGGACATGAGCGCCTGGGTGTAAGGATGGAGGGGCTTGGACAAAAGCTTCTTTTTGGTGGTCAGTTCGATGATCTTGCCCAGGTACATGACCGCGATGCGGTCGCTCACGTGGTTCACCACGGAGAGGTCGTGGGCGATCAGGATGTAGGACAGATGGAACTCCTTCTTCAGGTCCCCCAGCAGGTTGATCACCTGGGCCTGGATGGAAACATCCAGGGCGCTCACCGGCTCGTCGCAGATGATCAGCTTGGGCCGCAGGATCAGGGCCCGGGCGATGCCGATGCGCTGGCGCTGGCCCCCGGAGAACTCGTGGGGAAAGCATCTCATCTTCTCCCGGTGGATGCCGACCTTGTCCAACATGTCCGCCACCCGGCCGGGCACCTCATCGCCGGTGGCCAGGCCATGGGTTTTCAAAGCATCGCCGACGATATGCTCCACGGTCAACCGCGGATTGAGCGAAGAGTAGGGGTCCTGAAAGATAATTTGCATCTGGGCCCGGAACTTTTTCAGCTGGCCGTCCTTCAACTCGGTAATGTCCTGGCCTTCAAAGAAGATCTTTCCCGCCGTTGGCTCAAGCAGATGGAGGATGGTCCGCCCGAGCGTTGATTTCCCGCACCCTGATTCTCCCACCAGGCCGAGGATCTCCCCCTTCCGGAGGTCGAAACTCACTCCATCCACCGCGTAAACCTTCTCCCGGGGACCGAAGAGGGTGGTCCGCTTCAGCAGAAAATATTTTTTCAGATCGCGAATGCTTAAAAGGCTTCCGTTGTTCATCATGACTTCCGCGCCGCCCGGTCACAGGCCACCCAATGGCCGGGTTCCAGCTCCGATAAATCCGGACTCCGGAGTTTGCAGGCCTCAGCCGCCTCCGCGCAGCGGGGATGAAAATCGCACCCTGGAGGCAGAGCATAGAGACTCGGGACCACGCCCGGGATCTCCTGGAGCCGGGTTTGCTCCACTCCCAGGTGGGGTACGGAGGCAAGAAGCTGCCGGGTGTAAGGATGCATGGGTTTATGAAAGATGGAATGCACATCGGCCGACTCCACGATCTTCCCGCAGTACATCACGATCACCCGGTTGGCCACCTCGGCGATGACCCCCAGGTTGTGGGTGATCATCAGGATGCTCATGTTGATTTTCTTCTGCAGGTCGAGCATCAGCTCCAGGATCTGCGCCTGCACGGTTACATCCAGGGCCGTGGTGGGCTCGTCGGCGATGAGGAGCGCCGGGTTGCAGGAAAGGGCCATGGCGATCATGACCCGCTGGCGCATGCCCCCGCTGAGCTGGTGGGGGTATTCGTTCACCCTCCTTCGGGGATCGGGAATGCCCACCAGGTCGAGCATCTCCACCGCCTTTTCCTCGGCCCGACGGGAATCCAGCCCCTGGTGAAGTAAGATGGCCTCCTCGATCTGGTTGCCGATGGTGAAGACCGGGTTGAGGGAGGTCATGGGCTCCTGAAAGATCATGGAGATGCGGTTCCCCCGCACTCCCCGGATCTGGTCGGTGTTGAGCCGCAATAGATCGCTCCCTTCGAACTCGGCGGTTCCTCCCACGAGTTCGCCCGGCGGCATGGGGATCAGCTGAAGGAGGGCCATGGCGGTGACGCTCTTGCCGCAGCCCGACTCTCCCACCACCCCTAGGGTCTCTCCCTGGTCGATGTGAAAATCGACCCCGTCCACCGCCCGGACCGTTCCGGCCAGGATGTGGAAAAAGATCTTCAGGTCTTTGACGGTGAGCAGCCGGCCCATATCAGACCTGCTCCCGCGATCTGGGCTCCAGGGCATCGCGGAGCCAGTCCGCCACAATGTTGATGCAGGCCACCAACAGCATCAGGGCCAGGCCGGGGAAAATGGAGGCCCACCAGCTCCCGGAGAAAAGGACCTGGTAGCCGCGGGCAATCGCCAGCCCGATCGAAGGCGTAGTGACGGGCACCCCTAAACCGAGAAAGCTCAAGGTCGCCTCCAGCATGATCACCCGCGGCACCTGAACGGAAGAGAGGATGAGGACGGGGGTGATCGCATTGATCAGGAGGTATTTGACCATGATCGTCCAGGGCCCGAAGCCCAGGGCATAGGCTGATTCCACATACTCCTTCTCCCGGATGGAAAGAACCGTCCCGCGAACCGTGCGGGCGTATTCCGCCCAACCGGTGATGGCTAAAACAATGATCATATTCCCCAACCCTTGCCCGAAGATGACCATGAAGCACAGGGCTATCATGATCAGGGGCAAGGATAGCTGGACATCCACGGCCCGCATGATGATGGTCTCCCAGAAGCCGCGTTTATACCCAGCGGTCAGCCCCAGGGTCAGGCCCATCATGAGGGAAATCCCCACACTGATAAACCCAACTAGGAGCGAGATGCGCAAGCCATAGATGATGTTGGACAGGACATCCCGCCCCAGGCGGTCCGTGCCCAGGTAGTACGGGCTAACGCCCCTCTCGTCCCAAACCGGCGGTTTGAGGCGGGCTCGTAAGGTTTGCTCAAGGGGATCTACGGGGGCAACCCAGTAGGCAAAGATCGCGCAGGCCAGCAGGAAAAGGAGCACCCCCAGAGCGCCCAGGACCAATTTATTGCTCAGGAAAGAGTGCAGGAGCTGGCGTTCCGCAGGAATATACTCGAAACCCCAAAAACGGGCTTTGGGCGGGCTGTAGGGCACCTCGGAAGGAATATTCGGAATGGCTCGGGATGCAGGGTGAGCGCTCATTTTTCGTGGCGAATCCTCGGGTCCAGCCAAACATAGATGATATCTACGGCTAGGTTGACCGTAAGAAATATCGTTGAGGTGACCAAGGCCCAGGCGATGATGACCGGAAAGTCCATCACCCCGATCGCTTCCAGGAACAACCGGCCCATGCCGGGCCAGGCGAAAACTTTCTCGGTGACGATGGCCCCGGCCAGGAGAGACCCCATCTGCATTCCGGCGATGGTCACAAAAGGAATTAAAGTATTCTTCAGGGCATGCTTGTAGATTACCTTCTGCTCGCTTACCCCTTTGGAGCGGGCCGTCCGGATAAAATCCATGGTCATGATGTCGAGCATCCCGGCCCGGATCAGGCGGATAAAAAGAGCCAACCGGTAAAGGGCCAGCGAACCGGCAGGGAGAACCAGGTGGGCCCAGGTTCCCCTGCCGGAAGAGGGCAGCCACTGGAGCTCCACCGAGAAGATGAGGATAAAAGCGATTCCGATCCAGAAAGGGGGCGCGGAGATCCCGATCAGGGAGCCGAGCAGGCTGGCCCGGTCGATGGAAGTCCCCCGCTTCGAGGCGGCCAGGACTCCGATCGGCACAGCCAGGATCAAGCTGATCACGATCGTCGTAACGACCAGCTCCAGGGAAGCGGGCAGGCGCTCAAGGACCAGCTTCAGAGCCGGCTGGCCGTGGTGGTAGCTGACCCCGAGATTTCCCTGGGCGGCATTCCTCAGAAAGAGGCCGTACTGCACGATGAGAGGCTTGTCCAGGCCCAGGTTCCGCCTCATCTCCTCTACATCGGGCGGAGGAGCATCCGGCGGCATGAGGAGGGCAATGGGGTCTCCGGAGATGTGCAGGATGGCGAAGACAATCCCGCTCACCACGAGAAAAACCAGGCCCGCCTGATACAGGCGCCGCAAGATGTAGAGACTCATGAACCCTGTCCCGAATAAAACTGCAGGGGCAATCCAAGAATTGCCCCTGCGAATTCTTCCAACGCAATCCGACTCTGATAAATCATCGTAGGGGCGACCGGACTTCGGCGAGCTCAGCCGAGCCGCCGGCCGCCGCTACTTTCCGCCCCGACCGAACGGGCGGTTCATTTGGGCTAATTCGCCCTCTTCAATTGATAGGCGAATAATCTTTCGTCCACCCGGGCTTTGCCGCCTTTGATCCCCTTGGAGAATCCAAACACGTTTTCCTGGTAGTAGAGCGGGATGACATAATAAGTTCCGTAAATCTTCTCCGCGATTTCGTTTCTCAGTTTCTGCCTCTTGGCCTCATCCATCATCCCGTTGGAGATGTCCATCTTCTTTTCCAGCTCCGGGTCGGAGAACCGTCCCCGGTTGTTCCTTCCGTAGGTTCCTTTCAACTCCCGGAAGAAGGAGTTCATGGTCCCCTGCCAGGAGAGCGTTCCCCACCCGGCGAGGAAGAAGGGGGATTCGAAGCGGTCCACCTTCGGGAAGAAGACCGCCTTCGGGGTGGCGATGACCTTCAGCTTGATCCCAATTTTGGACAGTTGGGCGGCGATGGCCTCGGCCACCTGCTGGTCGTTCACATACCGGTCGTTGGGGGTGTCGAAGTTGGCCTCGAAGCCGTTGGGATAGCCCGCCTCCGCCAGGAGTTTCTTGGCCAGAGCCAGGTCGTATTTGGGGAGCTGGAGGGACTTATGAGTGTCGAAGGCGTAGGTGCTGATGATCTGCGCGGCTGGATAAGCGCTCCCTTCCATGACGAACTTGATGATGTCATCGGCGTTGATGGCATGAGCGATGGCCTTGCGGACCCTAAAATCCTTGAAGGGATTGGGTTTGCCCGCGGCAATCCCCGGGTTGGCTTTGGGCGCCGGACCGCCTTTGTCCGAGGAGATATCGAACATGACATAGATCGCCCGCTGGCTCATGCAGCGGCTGACGTAGGTATTCTTGTGCTTCTCCACCCGGGGGATGTCGGGGATGGAAACGCCCCAGCAGGCATCGATTTCCCCGGTCAGGAGAGCCGCCACCCGGGTGGCATTTTCCGGAATGGGGCGGAGAATAACCTTTTCAAAATCCACTTTTCCCCCCCACCAGTCTTTGTTGGCCGTCAGGGTGACATGGTCGTCTTTGACCCACTCCACGAACCTGTAAGGACCGGTCCCCACCATGTTCCGGGTCAGGTAGGAGTGATCCTTCTTGTCCCATTCCTGGGTCCACTTGGGGGGCATTATGCTGATATTCTCCAGCATGATCAAGGCTTCCGGGGTGGGCGTTTGAGTGATGAACCTTACGGTGTGGTCGTCCATGACCTTGATTTCTTTGTAAGGCGGCACCATGTGTTTGTACTGACTCTTGGGGTGCGTTTTGCAGCGCTCCAGGGAATATTTCACGGCCTCGGCGTTCATCGGTTCACCGTTGTGGAACTTGATCCCCTTGCGCAGCTTGAACTCCCAGGTATTGTCGTCGATCAATTTCCAGCTCTCCGCCAGTTCCGGAACGATCTTCAGGTTTTCATCAAAACCGATCAGGTTTTCGTAAACGTGCCGCTGAATCGTGGTGGTCGTGGTCTCGTTCCGCCCGTGGGGATCGAACGTGACCGCGTCCCCCTCGAAACCGATAACCAGGGGCTTCTGGGCCAGCCCGGTCTGCGGGGTCAGGAGGCCCACCGCGAAAAAGATGAGGATCAAACCGAAGAATGTATTCTTTTTCATCTTCCCCTCCTTTGTAAATCAAAATACTGGAATGATGGAAAAAACTGGAATGATGGAAGAATGGAATGCTGGAATGGTGGAACAGCGGAATACTGGAATAATGGAATGCTGGAATATTGGGTAAGAAAGAAAGGAAGTCTATTCCAACTGCTTTTCCCGTTTATTCCCATTATTCCAATATTCCAGTATTCCATTATTCCAACATTATTCCTTCTGGTTGAAAGCTTCCTTTACCTTCTCTCTCAGTTCCGCCAAGGCCAGGAAGTCGTAGGCGGTCATGGCCAGGAACTTGGCGGCCTTCAGCAGGGCGTCCTTTCCCCGGGGGCTCATCGTGGCTTCGGCAAAGATTTTAGAGTGCCCGGGAACTTCGGGGTCCACGATGGCCGCGGAAGGATGAATCGCCGGCAGGTAGAAGCTGAGGTTCCCGATGTCCGAGGAACCCCGGCGGCCGTCATCTTGGTCCACGGAAATCCCCAGGGCTTCCATGTTTGCCCGGGCGGCCTCTTCCAGGGGTGGATTTCTCTTGATCGGGTCGAAAGTCGGCTGGCCCACTTCGATCTTGTGTCCGGCGCCGGTGGCCACGGCGGCGGCTTCAATACACTTTTCAACCTTCTTATAAACCTCGTCCCGGTATTTGCGGCTGGCGGCGCGCACGTAAAATAGCCCGGCGGTATATTGGGGAATGATATTGGGGGCATCGCCCCCGTGAGTAATGATTCCGTGAATCCGGGCATCCGGCCGGATTTGCTGCCGCAGCATGCTGATATTGTTGTATGCCGCCACCATGGCGTCCAGGGCATTGACCCCCCGGTCGGGGGAAACGGAAGCATGGGCCGCCTGCCCGAAGAATTCCACCTTGAACTTGACCCTGCCGAACATCTCCTCCCCCGGCCGGTTGAGCCGGCTGGGATGGCACATCATGGCCGCGTCCATCTCCGAAAAAACCCCGGCCTCAGCCAGAAGGATCTTGCCCCCTCCCCCCTCTTCCGCCGGGGTTCCGACCAGCGCGAGGGTCCCCTGGACTTCCCCCAGGTTCCGGCCGAGGGCCAGGGCCGCGCCCACGCTCGCCGCGGCAATCAGGTTATGGCCGCACCCATGGCCCACGCCCGGCAGGGCGTCATATTCCGCCAGGAAAGCCACGCAGGGACGGCCTTTGGGCCGGATGGCGGGGCGGGCCAGGAAGGCCGTCTGGACGCCCCCCGTGCCTCTCTCCGACTTGAACCCGCGCTCCTCCATGAACCGGCTTAAAAATTCGCAGGCCTTGAATTCCTGGTAGCCGATTTCCGGGTTGTTGTACAGATACTCGCTGACCTTGAATAAATCACCGGCCAGCGCATCGACCTCCGCGCCTATACGTGATTTTACAGGGTCCATTTCTCGCTCTGGGGACGAAGAATTCCCGCGATAATGAAGTGGAAAATCGGGGGCAAATAAATTTCAGTATATTCGAGAGAGGTGGGAAGTCAAGGGTTTTGTCGGCTTTGCCCATCCACAGTTTTTTGTGCTCGTTGGGGTTCAGGCTGGAGGAATTCGGATCATCAGGCTCGGCGGGATCATCGTTTTCTAATCCCCTTCCTGCCTATCCTCCGCAAAGAGAGGCCTGCGGGGAAATAGCTCCAGAGGCAAGACGGGGCAAACCATCTCCCCTTGCAAATCTCCCCGGGACAGGCCCGACCCAATGAAAGAATAACCGCCTTAGGATGATGATCCGAATTCCTCCAGCCTGAACCCCATGGGCTACCCCCTCTCTCTTCCGGGTTTTTCTCGGCCATGGGTTCTTTCCGCAAAAACTGGGGGTGGGCAAGTCGTGGGGCGTTCTTGACTTGGCCCCGAAACTTTCATATGATTTAAGAAAACCTGGGGATTAGCTTCGCTTTTCAGTTTCATTCATCTCCTGCCGGGAAGTTGGGTCAAGGTTCATTGGGAGCCATCTTCCCCTCCGATCCGGAATCAGTACGAGGCGATCATCATCAAGGGTATCTTCTAATGTACCTCGACTTCTATGGCTTCCGGGAAAAGCCCTTCAGCCTGACGCCCAACCCCCGCTTCGTTTTCTTGAGCAAGAACCACCGGGAGGCCTTTGCCCATCTCCTGTACGGCATAAACAACCGCGCGGGGTTCATCGCCCTTACCGGAGAGGTGGGTTCGGGGAAAACCACGCTTCTCCGCGCCTTGCTCAACCAACTCGACGCGGACCATCACCGCACGGCCCTGATCTTCAACCCCAGTCCATCGCCCCGCAGGCTCCTTTGGCACATAAACCGGGAATTCGGGATTTCAACCTCCACGACTCCCGGTTCGGGACCCCTGGAGGCTCTCAACCAGTTTCTCCTCCGGGAGAGCGCCGGTGGCCGCACCGTGGTCCTGGTCATCGACGAGGCGCAAAACCTGAAAACCCAGGCCCTGGAGCAGGTCCGTCTCATTTCGAACTTGGAGACCGACAGGGAAAAGCTGATTCAAATCATCCTGGCGGGACAGCCCGAATTCGGGCAGATGCTGGAGAAGAAAGAGCTGCGGCAGCTCAGCCAGAGGATCACCGTGCGCAACCATCTGCAGCCCATGGACTTCCAGGATACGGTGGAATACATCAACCACCGCCTCGAGGTGGCTGGGGGAAAGGGCAAAGTTCATTTCACCCCCGGGGCCATGAAGAGAATCTACCGCTATTCCCGGGGGCTCCCGCGGCTCATCAACGCGGCCTGCGACCGCGTCCTCCTGGCCGGGTACACGAAAGACACGACCCGGATCACCTACCGGATTGCGGCCGCGGGGATTCGAGACCTGAAAAAAGGAAGATCCTTCGGGCCCTCCAAAACCCGCCTGGTTCTGATTCCCGCCCTCGCCCTGCTGGGGCTGATCCTGGCGACGGTCCTTTACATGGCGGGGCATGATTGGAAGGGTTCCCTGAACCCTTCGGAGCCGGTGGGGGCCGCGGAGCAGCAGGTAAAAAAATACCCCATCACGCCCCAGGTGGACCTCTCCCGGGCGATGGCTGCCGAGCTCGGAAACATGACCGAATCGGAAAGCGCCCGCAGGGCCTTCAATGCCCTGGCCGGCTCCTGGAAGGTTCAACCCGTTCCGGAATATCCCCCCTGGGATCCGGGCAAGGGAATGGAACGGGCGGCTCTCGACCGGAAGCTCCTTTTGTACCGGTTTTCCGGAAACCTGGGCGCCCTGCTTCGAATGGATTCTCCGGCAGCCCTCGAAATGACCCTCCCGGGCGTACCGGGGAAGCGCTTCATCTCCCTGGTAGGCAGAGAGATTGGAAAGCTTCTGGTCGATCCCCCCATCGCCGGGAAGAAGATCCTGGCCTTCGACGAGCTGGAAAAGCACTGGTCCGGCCAGGCTTTCCTTCTCTGGAAAGATCCCCTGAACCTTGTACCGAAAATATCGCCGACGGCGAAAGGAGACCCCGTCAAACAGCTCCAGGGTCTTCTCCAGGAGGTGGGGGTCTATAACCATCCATGGACCGGCGTGTATGACCGCGATACCCGTTCAGCCGTGAGGCAGTTTCAATCATCCAAGGGGGTCGAAGAGGACGGGATCGCGGGAGGGCAAACGCTGATGCTCTTGTACCGCTCCATCGACCGCTTCGAATCACCGCGACTCTCAGCGGGGAAAAAATGAGCCTCATCCTCGATGCCCTGAAAAAACTGGACCGCGAAAAGGTATCCCGCCGGAAGGGCATGCCCGATCTTGCCGCCGAGGTTCTCCGGCCCGACCCGGCCCAGTCCCGCAAGAGAACCCCCATGTACATTCTCGCTGTCTCTTTGACGGCCCTGGCCACGGCCGGTATTACCTATGCGATAATCGTAAAGCCCGGGTTTCTATCGAAATTGTCACCCCCCTCAGCCGGGATTCCCCCCGCGCCCGGTCAGCAGGTCGCGTCCGCCTCTCCGGAGACCGGCACCTGGGGAAAACCATCCGGCCCCGTTCCGGTCATTCCGCCTGCGCCCGGTCAGAAGGATGCGCCCATTCCTCCCGGGCTCGATTCTCCAGCCAAATCATCGCTTCCGGCGCCCACCAGTCCTCCGGCCTCCCGCACGAAGAGGGAAGCTGCCCCCGTAAAGTCTGGTGCCCCGTCAAAACCATCCCCCCCTGCCCCGGTCAGCCCTCCCGCGCCCGGGCAGCAAGTTGCGGCCCTGTCTCCCAAGCCCAGTCCGCCGGCAAAGCCATCGCCCGGCAAACCGGCGAGCCCGTCGGCATCTGTTCAGAAAGTTTCTCCTGCTCCTCCGGAGTCCGGCGTTCTAACCAAACCATCCTCTCCCGCCCCGGCGAGCTCCCCTGAACCCGGGCAGCAGGTCGCTCCTTCTCCCCCTTCCCGTGAACCGACCCGCGGCCTTCAGAGCGGAGCCAAGCCGGGGGCATCGAAAGTCCCGGCCAAGACCGACAGCAAGCCCCCCGCACTCTCCCCCGGTGACAAAGAGGAGGCCCCCAAGGGGACCTCCCGGGAAGCAAAAGTTCCTCCGGGAACTGCCCCGAAACCCGGAGAACAGGTCTCCGGCAGTTCCGCCGCGAACCCACCTCCGTTGAAAATTTCGGGGATCGTCTGGAATGAAGAGCCCCCCAAGCGACGCGCGGTGATCAACGGGTCCTTCACCACCGAGGGCTCCCTAATCGAAGGCGTGAAGGTCGTGGAGATCTTCCCCACCAAGGTCCGCTTCCTGCACCAGGGCCGGTATTTTGAAATATCCATCTTTTAGCCGCATCCTTTCCCCCTCTCGTCACCCATTCACTGGCACGCCTGAGTCCATCGGGGGGATGAACCCGCCGGGGATCGATAACCGCCAAAGGGTATATGGCGATCAGTCTCCGGGAATGAAGGAAGGATGGTTCAGGATAATTACCCCTGTATTTTTTTCAGCAGCCAGGCCATCCTCTGCCCGAGGGTTTTCGCGAGCTGCATCCCCTCTTCATCTTTTTCCACTTCTCCCTTCTCCCGGCCCACTCCGATCACCCGCCCGACGATGACCATCTCTCCGGCGAGAAAAAAATGGTTGATCGTGTCGAGAGTGTGAACCGCGCCCGATCGGCGCACGGCTGCCACCGCGGCGCCGACCTTCTTCTTGAACATCCTGCCGTTGGCCCTGGCCACATATCCGGTGCGGTCGATGAGCGCCTTCATTTCGGGCGTGACGTCATTGAAATAGACGGGCGACCCCAGGATGATCCCATCCGCCCCGAGCATTTTCTCGATGTACTCGTTGGCTGCATCATTTTTTACGGCGCAGCGCTGGTCCTTGTTTTCAATACACTTGTAACAGGCGATGCAGCCCCGGATCTCTTTCTCCGAAAGCTGCACCAGTTCGGTGGCGATGCCCTGTTTTTCAAGTTCCTTGAAAACCTGTTGGATGAGAATGGATGTGTTCCCGTCCTTCCTGGGGCTTCCGTTAAAACCGATAACCTTCATGGGCCTCTCCTCCTCTTCGTTTTCTTCGCCCAATTCCTGGGGTTCATAAAAGATAATCTACTTTATCAGAATGTCAACCCAGGCATTGTGCTTGCCTCCCTTCACTTTTGAGATGCCTATTCTTGTGGCCCGGGGACAAGGCCGTGGTTGGAAGGCAGGATCGGCGGGTGGCGAAGATCCGATGAAAGATCGCCTTCCCTCCGCAGAGAGAGGCGGGAGAGGCAGGGCCATCTGCGCACCCCAGGGCCGTTTCCGCCCGGGCCGATGAAAGAATCCGTGCCTCATCCTGCCGAGAACCACGGACTTGCCCCCGGGCCGGGCACGGCCTCTAAGCTATGGACATTGATCTGCTTTCTGGAAAGTGAAGGTGGGCAAGAGGCATTGTGAATGGGGGAAGATCTCTTGAATTGATAGGCGCAATTCGCCAGGTAGATTCCATATTTTGCTTTTAAATCGATTTGCGGCTGCGTATCATGGCGGGGTAGAATGCATCGGCATTTGGGGTTTTATCGCTTTGGCCAAGTATTTCTTCTAATAAATTAGAATTATTGTCAAAACAAGAGATCTGACCCCCATGACCCTGAACGGGGGGAGGCAAAAAATAGAGAAAGGATGGGTGTGCCATGAGAGGGCGAAGCAAAGATCATCCTGCCGCCTTGAGCTATTCAGGCATGCGAAATGCCGTTGCCAGCGGCGATATCCTGCTCTATGAGGGAGAAACGTTTTTCTCCCGGGTAATCAAAAAGGTGACCCGTTCCCGTTTTTCCCATGCCGGCATTGCGGTGTGGTGGAACGAGCGGCTGATGGTGATGGAAGCGGTCGGCCGGGGGGTTGTGGTGACTCCCCTTTCGGCCAGCGTCGGACATTATAACGGCCATGTGCACTGGTATACCAGCAAGCGCCTGCTTAGCGAAGAGGAGCGGAAGCGGATGATCATTTTTGCCCAGGAGGAGTTAGGCAAGGAGTACGCCCTCTTAAAAGCGATCTGGGTGGGAATCAAGCTGCTCTTCAACTGGAAACCGGAGAAACGGGATAAACTGAAGCGGGAACAAAAACTTTTCTGCTCCGCCTATGTGGCGCAGATTTACAATTCCATCGGTGTGGATCTCAAGCCCGGCCTCAGCGACAGCTCTGTCGTGCCGGAAGACATCGCCACTTCCCCGGAGCTCTTGCACCGGGGGGTTCTGAAAAGCCTGGCTCTGAAACGGTAGCAATATGCCCCGGGGATCTGCGGTTCGCGCTCTGCAGAGGCCGGGCCTTGATTCGGGCATGGCCTGATGATTCTCTTGAAGCCCGCGGCATGGCTGTGGGAGAGCAGGGCAAAGGGCATCCTGGGATGGGAAGCCACGAATCCCGGGATGCCTTTTTTTTAAAAGGATTTCCAAAGATATCCGATAAGAAAAATAAGGGGTTGTTGCAAAATAACGTTTAGGTGACGAATATTGTCAACTAACCTCAGCCAATTCCCAATATATTTCAAAAATGCTTAAAACTAATAGGGAATTTTTAGTTAGGACATGGCATGGCGTTTGCCAAGGCATTTTCAGTTAGGAAGAAGAGAAGGAACCGGTTCTTAATGACCATGGAACACCCTCGAAAAATGAATTATTCATTCCATCGCGATTGGAGGGGGAAACCGATGTTTAAAATCATCACTGAAGACGCTGACTCTCAAATAGCTAATTTCTTTGATTGGGTCGCTGTCTATGCAGGGATGGCCCCGGCCAGATAGCAAGACCAGGATGAGGAATATATTCACTCTGTTCATTCAAAATATTATTAACCTGAGGAGGGTGGCATGTTAGGTGAGACAAGACAAAGAAAACGAATCAGAAAATATTTAAGGAAGCTTACAACCGAACGATCTGCTTCCTTCCGCGTATTTTATTTTCTAATGCTCTTTTTCCTTACTCTTTTTGCCTACCAGGCCGCGGCGGAGGACTTGTCCGTCCGGACCATTGACCATGGGAAACTTTCCCAGGGGTCCATCGGGCAACCTTCGGCGGTCAGTGGAACGCAAAAAGGCTCTGCCTCCTATTCCTTTCCGATGCCTCTACCGAAGTTCTTTATCGATTTCCCTTTGACGTTATCCTACGACAGCGGCGGCGCCAATGCCCCAGGCGGAGAGTTTGGGGCCGGCTGGAGCCTCTCCTTACCGGAGGTAAGGCGAGACATCGCCAATGGCTTGCTTTTCTTCAACGGGCAACTGCTAATCTATACGGGCATGAATGGCGATTACCAAGAATATCACACCGTCGTCGAAAATCATCAACGGATTTTCTTTAACACCCGGGATGGGCGATGGGAAATTACTTCCCCCGACGGTACCAAAATGATTTTGGCCGCCACGGCTACCTATTCGGCAAACCGATATATCGAGAGATGGCGCATTAGTTCGATCCGGCTTCCCCTCGGCCACGAGATTCAGTTCAAGTATGGGTCCGATTATACCTCCACCTCTGGATATTGTTACCCTTATCTTGCGGAGATTTCCTACCTTCCCCTGGGAAAAGATCCCTATCCCGTGGCTACCTTTGCCGAACCCGTGCCCAAAGACAGCAATGAGCTGGCCTATCTGAACACCCATCTAGTTCCGATCACTCATCGGATTGAGGGTGTGACCGTGAAGCGCGGAGATACACGTCGATCCAAATATGAGTTTCAGTACCGGCAGAGCCAGGCCTCGAACCGTTCTCAGCTTTGGAAAATCAAGGAATTTGGTACGGATGATGCTGTTTCCCGGGACACTGTTTTTGAATACGGAGCGTCGATGGCGGCGGGCCTCGGAGAACCCTTGGCAAGAAACTACATTTATGGCAATACTCGGATTGCCTTTCATCACACGGGTGACTTTAATCTCAATGGCACCCAGGATTATCTCGCCCTGGAAAGTGTCGGAAATGTCAAGTTGGTCGATGGAGCCAAGGCCTGCCCGGGGGTAACTCCCTGCAGCGTTCCCTACGAAAACTGGCTTACCGTGGGGGGGTATTGGGACGGCAAGAATGGGCTGGCCCGTGTCGGGGACATCAATGGAGACGGGCTTTTGGATTTCATGCTGATTACCAGCGCAAAATATTCCATGGGCGAACCTTGGATTAGCCGCATGAAAAAGATATTTTTTTGGCTTTCCAACGGGGAAAATTTCGTTGACCGCATGTATAATGCTTTTCCGAACCAGCCGGTAGATTGGTATATCAATGACGACGGCAGCGTATCCGATGACTTTTTCCTTATGGATCTCGATGGCGATGGAAGGGCCGATCTGGTATGGATCACGAGCCTGAGTAATCGAACTCACCAATGGGCTCGCAATAAACACCCGCAAGAACAATTTTTCGCGGTGAATGAATCGCCCTTTGAACCTTTTCAACCCATCCAGGGACTTCAGTGGGCTCGTGGGCATATGCACACGGGGGATTTCAACGGGGACGGCCTCGTCGACTTTTATGACGGCTATTCCAAAGTCATGTATCTGAATCAAAGAGGTAGTTTTATTAAAAGGAGCTGGGGCGATATTTCCGTGCCCTCGTCGGGGGTAGCCGTGGGGGATTTGAACCGGGATGGTTTGGATGATTTGGTTTTCATCGGGTCTAAATCTACGGGTCAAGGGTGCGAATATACCGTTAACGTGGCCAAATCGGGCGGTACGGGCTTCCATCCATTCGCTCCGCTGGGATCCAAAGTGGTAACCGATCGGCTTTTCACTTCCTGGTGTGGGACCCCCTTTAATCTCTCTTTGCAGGATGTCGATGGGGATGGCGATTTGGACTTTGTCATTACCTATCAGTCTTCAGGTATTATGCAGCTCATCATCCCCAATACTTCTGCCGATGGTCTGGTGAATCAGGATCTTCTGGAAAAAATCACCCTTCCCACAAAGGGTAACCTTTCTCTTGAATACGTGGCCGCCAAAAGCGAATGGAATACGGACTTGAGTTCCGGCATCCGTCCCTGGCGCCTGGGCTCCCTTGGATTTCGTCCGGTATTATCGAAAATAACCATGGATGATCGGATGGGGAACGGAACCTGGATCGGCTATGAATATGAGAACGGCTATTATGATGTCGTTACCAAGGAATTTCGCGGTTTTCAACGGGTCATAAAAACTTTTCCCCCCCACCCCGAGGACTTCCGCGAGGACTTTTCCAATGTTGATGTCACCCGCTACTTCGCCGATGGCTTGAAGGAATTCGCTTGGTATCACGTCTGGAATCAGAATTATTACAAGCTCTACGATGGATTGGCCGGTAAAGTATATTACGAGGAGTTCAGGGGGGAAGATCGCAGTTCTTATCTGCATCGGGAATATCTCTACGACTCTTCGGCGGACCCCGGCACGGGCGTATTCACCACCCATCTCAGAGAAAAGAAAATCTATCCTTGCAGTGATGTGAGCGGGGGCGACTGTGAAGTGGCCAGCACGGAATATGAATGGACAAATTACGGGGCCATCAAGCGCATCTATCATTATGGGTTTCATTATGGGGTCGAAAAGCAGGTGAAAAGCTCAGCGGCCTACGAGTATGCGGAAAATGTGGGTAGCTGGATGGTGAACAAGCCCTATGAGAAAAGAATTCACAAGGGAAAACTAGGAGATCTCTCAGTCAAGGAAAGGTATGGCTATGATGGAAAGGCTGTGGGAGTCCCTCCAGACCAGGGTAAATTGACGGAAAAGACCGTGGAGGATGGGACGGTTAGAGGAAGACTGCTCATGGGGTCGAGCGCGGTGACTACGACCCGGTACGAGCATGACCCATATGGCAATGTAAAAAAAGAAACTTCTCCAGAGGGGAAGGTGACCTTGTGGGATTATGCCCCAAATGCTTATCTTTTCCCTTACACCAAGACCTTGAATGTGGGAAACAAAAAGCTGACCACCACTACCCTCTATAATTTGACCCAAGATCGGTTGATTACCGAAACGGACCTTAACGGGCATAATACCGAGTATCGCTATGACCGCTTCGGGCGGATTGAAAAGATCATCCGCCCCGGCGATTCCGAAGCCAGCCCTACCCAGAGTTACTATTACCAGGACCTCGCCGTTCCCAACTATGTGCAGAAAACGATCAAAGGGGTTGATCCAAAATCGACCATCGAAAGAACCTATGTGGATGGGCTGGGGAGATTTAAGGGAAAGGTAGCAGGGAAGGGGGTTATGGGGCCCTACGATAGCCTGTGGGTGCAGAGCCAGGTGACGACTTATACTGTCAACGGCCCAAAGAAATGGGTATATGAACCTTTCGTGAGCCCTTCACCTGACCTGGTGCCGGCCCCGGCGGCACCTTACACCCTCCACGTCTATCGCGACAACCGAGTGACCGTAGTCCACCACCCGGATGGGAACAAGACCCGTTACTATCACCTGAAAGATGGAGTCCGGATTACGGATGAGCGGCAGATTAATACCTTCAAATACCACGATGCCTTTGGCAACATCCTTCAGGTGATTGAGGATGGAGGTACTTGGGGTGAGGGAGGTAAAGAAACCCAAACCACCCATTATCAGTACGACGAATTGAATCATCTGGTGCAATCCAAAGATCCCCGGGGTCTCATAACCGAATATCAATACGATGCGTATGGCAGGATTCGAGGCATCAATGCACCGGATACCACCTATTCCAAAAGAAATGGATATAAGGTTTGGCATGACTATGACGGGGACGGCAATCAGACCTATGCCTGGATGGGTTCGGAGGTCATCAAGAATGAATATGATGATCTGGGCAGGCTTTTGAAAAGCTCAACGTCGAAAAACAAAGGGTCTAGCTTCACTCTCGAAATCTTCAATGAATATGACGCTTTGCCGATTGCCCAAAATTCGCTGGGCCGTTTGTCCAAGACCCAACGGGCCAATGGAAGTGTCTGGTACCGGTATGATTATGATGAAAGGGGCCGGGTGAAGAATCAGGAAGTTCGGCTCGACGGAAACCAGTTTACCATGCGTTATACCTATGACCGCGCCGACCGGTTGCTTTCGATGACCGATCCCCAGGGGAAGAGGATTCAATACACGTATAACCGGTTGGGCCAGCTCAGCACGGCTTGGGATGAAACCGCGATTACCTATAATGGGCAGACGGTCGTGAAAGCCTTTGAGTATAACCCCCGCGGGCAGACCACGGACATTTTCTATGGACATGGTCTGCATCTGCAGTATGACTATAATCCGAGGGGATGGATGACGGCCATGAAAGACGCGGGAAGCCTGAACTTATTTCTGATCAATTATGAGGAACATGATCCATCGGGTAATCTTCGCCACGTGAAAGGGCAACTGAACAACTACCCCTTCGACTATACTTACACCTACGATAATCATAGGCAGTTGAAGACCGCTTCCGGAACCTCCGGAACGGGGACCGTTCAACTGGTTTATAAATATGATGGCTCAGGTAATTTTAGCGAAAAAACAGAGCTCGACGGAATCAATTACATCTATAAAACCCTGGAAGGGACGAACAAACTGGACACCATTACACCCTCGGGCGAAAAGTTCTATTACAACTCACACGGTCATCTCCTCTATGCCACGAAATCTGGAACCCTCGACTCTTTCGGCTATGATGCCAGGGGCCGGTTGGTATCTTTCAACCGAAACAATCAATCCGGTCAGTACACCTATGACTCCAACAGTCGCAAAGTAAAGGCCACCAGCGGAGGGCAAACAACCTATTACGTCTATGATCCCTCGGGGCAGCTCGTTGCCACTCGTGAAGGAGCAGGGGTTTGGACAACATTTATTTATGGGAATGGGCAGCGTTTGGCGCAAGCGGATCATAATGGTAACTTGCAATATTTTCACAATGACTATCTGGGCAGCGCGCGACTGATCACGGAAGGGCCGCCATTTTCGTGGGCCCCTTCCGACCTCAGTGTCTCCCTGAGCGGGCCGAGTGCCCTGAGGATGGGAGCAGTAGGGCAATTTACGGCTTCCGTTTCCCCCCGCTCTGGGAGTTACTGGTATGATTGGTATAAAAAAGTGGTGGATGATTCTCCCAACGCCTGGATCTCTGAAGGAATGACTTCAGTTCCTGGAAAAGCAATCCGGATGCTGGATGATAATATGGTCGTGAAGGTTAACGTTTGGGATTGGGAAGCCCTCGGTTATGGTTCGGTTACTCTTCGGGTGAACGTGGAATATCCGAAGCCCAAGCCCGGGGGTGGGGAGTCTGGGACTCAATCCTCAAAAAAAGGGGGAACCAATCCCGCGCCCACAGTGACGGCTAAAAGTGCCGGCTCCAGCAGCAAGACTGGAGCTCAAGCCGATGGGATTACCGTAGTCTGGTTCCAGGATTACCTGCCCTATGGGCAGCGTTTGGCCGGGACCGAGGCGGGAAACGATTTTGCCTTTACGGGTAAAGAACGGGATGGAAACAGTGGCCTCTATGATTACGGGGCCCGCTGGTATGATCCTTCCCTTGGACGATTCATTCAGCTGGACTCCTATCTGGGAAATATCGCCTTCCCTCAAACGCTTAATCGGTATGCCTATGTATTGAACAATCCGCTTCGCTACGTAGATCCAACGGGGAATCATCCTCAGGACCCGGCCAGAGACGAGGTTGTCGTGGAGGCGGATCGGGTGAAAAACGATATCCAAATCGACTCTACAGAAGCCAAAAGCTGGGAGGGCACGCCGTATAATAACATCGTCAAGGATAAAGATGGCAATTGGGTGAATGAGGGAGTGGACGAAAAAGGAACACGTGTCGATTGCAGCGGATTTATTTGTAAACTGCTGAATATGGCCTGGAAAATGTCCACTACCGGAGGTGATCGGAATTGGAATGAAATCGCCGATACTGGATCGATGGAAAACCCTGCTAAATTTAGTCTTTTAGATAGTGCCAATAAAGAAAGGGAACGTTACGAGGCTTACACTCTCAAGAAACGAGCGACGGCCGATGAATTCGTAAAATTAGGGGTTCCTGTGTTGGCGGTTTGGGATAAACCGGAAAATGGTAGAGTCGGCCATATCGGTGAATATTTAGGGAACGGCAATTTCCGAAGTGCAACTACAAAAGGGGGGGTCTGTGTAAGAAATATCGATACCAGTGCAGGGTGGAAAGATCGTGGCGAACCCCAATTCATTTTTATCTTTAGAGAAGTGACAAAATTAAAATAGAAGGGGTATCCAGTATCTTGCATGTTTTGAATAAAAATGATTCTGCCCCGGTCGTTAAGTAAGTTCGGACGTTCTTTCCTAGTCTGTATAAGCAAAAGGGGATTTGCCGTTTATCTTTTCTATCATGCCGGAGGAGGAAAAATGAAAAAATCAAAGCGTATTTTTGAACTAACCATTATTCTATCGATTTTTTGGGGGGCCCTTCTTTTTACCATACCCGAGGCTTCGGCAAGACCACCGGATTGTTCAAGTACATGTACCGGGGACAGCTCATGCGAAGCATCCTGCTGGGACAATCAATTGGGCAAAAGCATTACCTGCGGCCAATGGGGGCTTTGCAATCCCCACACGGAATCCTCGATCACCATCGATAAGGCCTACCCCTATGCGTTCCCAGACCCCTACGGCTTCGGGCTGCGGATGGAGTATCGCATCGTGTTGGGCCTAGGCCATGGGGCGGTTTCGGTGACCACCCAGTACTCCCCGGACGGAGGGGTGACCTGGTACACCGACGAGGAAAACCGTCCTCCCAGTTACAATTGGGACAACATCCACGGAAATATTGAATGCGGGTCGGCTAAATACAATCTCCCGAGCAACCACACCTATACCCTCCGTACGATCCTCCATTACCGGGATGCATCCGGAACGCTCAATCAAATTTCCTCCAACCTCGTTACGGCTACTGTTGAAAATTATAATCCGCCAGTTCTGTACAACAACGTCGGCCACATCCCTGAGTCAGTCCGGGTGAATTGGAGAAATGCCGGGCTCCTGCCTTCAACCCGGTCGGGCCTTGCTCCGGAAACCCCGGAAGCAGCAGATGTTCATATTGATGTGACTTCGTTGCCAGGGTATGTGCCCGGAGTGCCCATTGATGCCCAGGTTACCGAGGCTTTGAACAGAGCACGGCTGAATTGGCGCAATCAGGGTCAAACCTCGATCATCTATTTCCCTCCGGGGACCTATCGGATCAAATCCCCGATTGTGTTGGGACCCGGGGACAGCAATATCATCTTCCAAGGAGCGGGAACAGAAGGAGCGAATCGCACCTTGATCGAATGTAACGTGGGCCAAGACGGAAACTGCTTCGACATCTATGGATCACCACAATCTTCGGCATACAACCTGAATACACGCGCCCGAGGCGGTGATGCTTCCCGGGATATCCTCAAGGGAGACCGGGTGATCGTGACGTCGGTTCTGCCCCGTTGCCCGGAAGGAACCAACGGCGATAATTGCTTTGCCGCGGGGGATTGGATTCATTTCTGGGAAAATAATTTTTCAGCTGAAAGCGGCGCTGTCGTGGGGCAAATCACCCAGCTAGAAAACGTCTCCCCCGAATTCCGGATGAAAGATGAAGCCTCTAAGAGCTATTCAGTCAGCTTAAACCTCATGGTGCAAAAGTTTCAACCGGTTACGAACATTGGGATTGAAAACCTTAAAATCTATCGAATCGATTCTCCCAAATCGACTGAAAACGCCTATGGGAGCGGAATCAATATCAAGTTTACCTATGCGGTAAACTGCTGGGTCCGAGGGGTAGAGTCCGAGCTGACTACCCGGCATCACATTCTCATCAGCAAGAGTTCCCACATTGAAATCAGCGGCTGCTATCTCCATGTAGCCCGTTTTTATGGGGGGAATTCTTATGGCTATGGGACGGTTTTGGGAGAGAGCACGACCAACTGCTTGATTGAAAACAACGTTTTCCGAAGAGTCCGACATGCGATGGGAATCGGCACCGGTGCCAATGCCAACGTTTATACCTTCAATTATTCGCGAGAGCAACATTCAACCTATTATGTGAAATATCTGGGCGACATCGTTTTGCTACCCCCGATCAAGAATGGACCCACATTAGCGATAGAGATGGACCCACCCCGAAGTTGCATGTTTTTGAGTTTGGGAGGAGATAAGACCGGTTTA
>Ga0315294_10000490_pt1 | contig 42568 bp, 35 predicted proteins | sample YL17G13_40_MG_FD_203626 | JGI IMG/M metagenome (GOLD analysis project Ga0315294, IMG submission 203626) | Sediment microbial communities from Yellowstone Lake, YNP, Wyoming, USA - YL17G13_40 | ecosystem: Environmental > Aquatic > Freshwater > Lake > Sediment | place: USA: Wyoming | collected... | reverse complement strand
GCACCAACATGCTCTTTTGCCGCGTTTCTTCGCCTCGCATTTGCCCCTCCAGCTTTTGGCTTTTTATTAAGATGCAATAAAAGCGGAAAGGGTTCGAAATAAATTCGAGTTTTTCAACAACCTGCTAAACACTTTTCCATCATCTCCTCATAGCTTCCACAATTTTCAATTTTCAATTCGCTATATACTTCATGGTAAATTCGCAGGCATTTTTCGGCGTAAAAACCGGCTTTGTGCATGGCAATTTCTTTGTCCAAAGCTTTCTTGGCCGAGCATATTGCTAACTGAGCGTCTTCAATCTTTGATGAGCGGGGGTCATTCCATTCATTCTGAATACGATCTACATATAAACAGATTTGACGATATTTGTCAGCAACGCCTCCCGTAATTTCATAGCACCATATGCTAAAATCTTGGAGGAAGAACGGGTTGGATTTCAATTCTTCAGGGAATTTTGCAACGTCAGCCCAGGTCCCTTTCACGGCATGATTATAAAACCAAGTCCACAACAAATGCCATTGATGTTTATCCTTACGGGAAGTCTGCGCCATTCTTCGTAAGATGGCAATTTTGCCGATTTCTTCCTCGCATACAATGGACAAACTGATGCAGCGTGCATACTTAGCTTTGTCAAAAAGGATCAAGGCTTCTTCATATAAATCTTTTGCATTACAGAGGCATAGCTCGATTCCTCTGGCGATTGTGGGAATGTCGATGGGATCGTTGCGCCGTTTGAAGATTCTCTCTCGTGTTTCCTTCAGTTTTGCATAATCGAGTCCCAACAGTTTTGAGAATTCAATCAAAAACTTTTCATCTGTTAATTTGCCCATGAATTTATTAACTCCCTATTCGAATGCGTTCTTCTACTTGTGCCTTTTTCCTTTGAGCCAACTCAGGCAAGTTGGTGGTGGTTTCTCTGCTCCCTGAATTTTGCATAATGCTCTATTCATCGAGTAGAGCATTGCGAGGATGTTTCGTTCCTCTTTTCTCGTTTCTCATTCCTCAAGTCAGACGTCCTGGGGCAGCGGGTATTTGCCTTGCAGCATCTGGGCCTGGATTTGCTTCCAGCGGTCGAACATCTGGTCGGCGATGGTGAGGTCGGTCTCGTTGTCGGTATCGATGGCAGGTCCGGGCCCGATGGTCTCAAATGCTCCGAACCTGGTCTGGAGTACCTTGGCGGCGTACTTGAGGACATTGGGGAGGGCAACGCCCCTGCGCAAGATGTTCCGCAGCCGGCGGCGTCCTTTCATGTCCTGCGCGCGGGTGGCGTGGAGGGTGAGGAAATAGTAAAGTCCTTTGAGTCCGGCGCCGGCGCGGATGATTGCGAGTATGCCTTTGACCTGGTTGTAGAGGTCTTTCTGGTAGCGGATGCTGTAGATGAGCGGGATGAACTCGTCCATGACGTATCCGAGCTTGAGCGGTCTCATCAGGAAAAAATTGGCGTGCCGGAAAATGACCTCGCGGAAGACAAAATAGGCGAAATCGATTCCGGGTTCACTGCCATGGGGAGCAAAGGGCAGCAGCAGTTCCTTGCGGGTGACCCCGAAGATCATGTCAAAGTCCGTGACCGGGGCGTTCTTGATGAAATGGTCAACCTCCAGAGGCTCCAAAAGCGGGATGTCGCAGGTGACCGCGAGGATGCACTTTTCCGCCTCGGGCGAATCCTTGAGCAGGCGGTAGTCGCTCCCGCGCTTGTAGCTGGGAAAGGTGTGGAGCGAGCCGTACCAGAGGTTGTTGAGGATGGTGTCGCTCTGCTCCACGTAGCTGACCGGTTTTTGGTATTTGAACTCGGAGAGCAGTTCGCGCAGGCGCTCGCCCGGGCCGACAATGTGGATGGAGCGGATTTTGTCCGCCTGGTCAAGCGCGGAAATGACGTAGCTCAGGAGCGGCTTTCCGCGCAGGCGCAGGAAGGCCTTGTTGGTCCCGTAAAGCAGCCGCGCCGCGGAACGGTCGCCGGCCAAAACCACCGCGTCAATCCCCATAAGCCCCTCTCTCGGAATCTATATCCAGCAAAATAAACTATCTTATGGGGTCAGGCCTTGGCTTCGCGGTCCGAGCTTCATGGTTAAAGCCTGACCCCCTATCCGATTTTGCCGCCGCAGCCGGGGCAGAACTTGGCGCCGGCCGGAACCTCCGCCTTGCAGTTCGGGCATTTGCCGGAGGCGGCAAGCGCGGCTCCGCAGTTGGAGCAGAACTTGGCCGAGCCTTCGTTCATGTTCCCGCAGCCCGGGCACTTTTTGCCCGATGCGAACTGCGCCCCGCACTTGGCGCAGAACTTGGCGTCCGGAGGGTTCTCGCCGCCGCAACTCCCGCACTTTATTTTCGCCGCGGCCCCGGCCACCGCGCCCATCACCATGCCCGGGACCATCATCCCCAGGCCCGCGCCCACGCCCACGCCCATGCCCGCCGCGGCCGCGCCTCCCGCGCCTCCCCCGGAGCTCGCGGCGTCGCCCATGGCCTTGGCGGCCTTGAACTGCATGAACTTGCCCATGTCCCCGGCCGCGCCCATGGCCGAGCGGTCGTCGATTATTTTCTGCACCTCTTCCGGCGGGGTGATGCTCTGGACGAAGAAGTCGATCAGCTCCAGGCCGTATTTGTCAAAGTCGCCGCTCACGCGGGTCTTGGCCGCAACCCCCAGCTCGTCATAAATTTTGGGCAGGTTGAAAATGGTGTCGAGGGTCTCGCCCAGCAAGTCGTTCAGACGCGAGACGATCACGTCCTTCAGGTATTCGTGGATTTGATCGGAGACGTAAATCCCCTGCGTGCCCACGATGGTGTTGATGAAGAGCAAGGGGTTCTTCACCTTCATGGTGTAGTTCCCGAACGCGCGCAGCCGCACCAGCCCGAGCTCGGAGTCGCGGAAGGCCACCGGGTCGCGAGTGCCCCAGCGCAGGTTGGTGAACACCTTGTTGTTCACAAAATAGACTTCCACCCGGAACGGGCTGGTCGTCCCGAACCCGAGCATGCTTGTCAGCGCCTTGGTCAGGAGCGGGATGTTCTGGGTGCTGAGCGTGTGTCTCCCCGGACCGAGCACGTCCATGGCCTTGCCGTCCCGGAAGAAAACCGCGGACTGGCTCTCCCGAACCACCAGTTGCGAGCCGTACTTGGTCTCGGCCGAGCCCGCCTCCGGAACACGGTGCACCAACTCGTTACCGCTCTCGTCAAAAAACTCGATTACCTGCAAAAGCGCCATTTGCTCACTCCTTTCTCATGCCTTCATTTGCCGAGCTTGCGTTCCCGGGCATGGGCGTCGCGCTGGTCAAGGACGGTTTCAAATTCCCGTATCTTCTGGTCAAAACCGGAAAGCGCGGGCTTGAGCTCGTTTTGCGGACGGGACAGCGCTTCCTTCAGGCCGGCGCTTAAGTCGTCAACTCCCGCGAACAGTTTCTGGTCGAACTCGAGCATCCGGTTAAGCTCGGCGTCGGCCATCTGCTCGAGGTCAAAGACCCCGGTGTATCCCCGCGCCGCGAACTTGATGCTGTCCCGCACCTTCTCCAGCTTGTGGGTCGAGCGGTCAAGGAGGTCCAATCCGGCCAGCTTGCCGCCGTCAACCATGCGCTGCTTAAACTCGTTCAACTGGTCAACCAGGCCCTGCAGCTTCTTGACCAGCTCCTCCCGGATCACCTTGTCAACGTCCCGAGTCTCTTCGCGTTGGAGATACGTGCGCAGCAACGGCACATACTTGCTCGCAAAACTTTCCAATGACTTCGGCCAGGTCTTCGCCATTTGCACCCTCCTCGGCTTTGAACTGCGTCGCAGATAATTTTAGCTTGCCCGAGCGCAAAAGTCCATTTTCGGGACTAAGGGGTCTGGCCGGTCAGGAATTCTCGGGGTCAGGCCTTAACAACGAAGCTCGAACTCCGAAGTTAAGGCCTGACCCCACCTGACCGGCCTGACCCCGGGGTTTCCGGTTAAGGCCAGTATTTCGCCCCATCACCCAGCGGAGCGCCGTTCTCGCCGCCGAAGATCACCATCTTGCTCCCGGCCCAGACCGCGGTGTGGAATCGGCGTCCGGCCAGAGGGGAGATCGAAGTCTCAGCCCAAACGTCAGTCGCCGGGTCGTAGATGCCTCCGGAGTTGAGAAAAATCCCTGCGCTGTTCACTCCTCCCCAGACGATCATTTGCGTCCCGGTCCAGAGCGAAGAATGGTTGATCCGCCCTTCCGGCGGACTCGCGTCCATGATCTGGGTCCAGGCGTTTCCGCTTGGATTGTAAATGGCCCCGCTATTGAGGAAAGGCGTTGATCCGTCTTCGCCGCCCCAGATGATCATCTGCGTTCCTGTCCAAACCGCGCTGTGGTCTGTTCGGCCCGAAGGCGCGTTGATTATGGGCAAGGCCTGAGAGGTCTTGGTGCTCACGGTATAAATTACGCCGTCCGCAAGGTAGTTTGAGCCGTCATACCCGCCCCAGACCATCATATCCGTCCCGGTCGAGACCGCGCTGTGTCCCCTCCGCCCGGTAAGCGGGAGCGTGATCGCAGACCAGCCGCCGGAGGAATATTCCGCGCCGGTATTGAGATGCGCGCCGTCAAACCCGCCCCAGATCACCATCTTGCCCCCGGCCCAGACCGCAATGTGCCCTTCTCTCGCCGCGGGCACCCCGGTCGCATTCATACCGGACCAGTTGCGGGTCAAAGCGTTGTAAACCTCGCCGGTATTGAGATACGCGCCGTCATACCCTCCCCAGATGATCATCTGGCTCCCGGTCCAGACCGCGCTGTGCTTATTTCTGGGGCTGGGCGCATTCAGATGCGGCAGCGGACTCCAGGAATCAGTGGCCGCGTTGTAGATGTAGCCGGTGCTGTAATAAGTGGCCCCGAGCCCGCCCCAGACTATCATCTGCGCCCCGGTCCAGACCGCGCTCTGGCCGGATATGGCCGGAGGCGCGCCGTTGACCGAAGGCGCGGACCAGGTGTTGATTTTCCGGTTGAGGCATCCGCCGCTGCCCAGAGCCCTGTCATTGGCGTCGCTTCCGCCAAAAAAAATTATCTGAGCAATCGTGTCGCCGGTCCAGACCGCAGTCGCGTCCGACCTTGCGGAAGGAGCGTCCGTGGTTGAAAGCGCGGTCCAGGTGTTTGTAACCGGATTGTAACCCGCGCCGTCATTGTAATGAGGCCTGTAAAAACTCCCCTGGCTTTCTCCGCCCCAGACAACCATGAGTCCCGGAATCCACACCGCGGAGAACCCCCACCTGCCGGAGGGAGCGCCGGCCAGGCTGGTTGAGGTCCACTTATCAACCCCCGGATCGTAGATGCCCCCGCTTTGCAAACCGCCCCCGTCATATCCTCCCCAGATCAGCATCCCCTTGCCCGGAACCCAGAAAGCCGCGTGGCGAGACCGCTTGGCAGGCGTGTTGGTGGTGGCGCCGTTGACCACCATCTCGGTCCAGGAATTGCCGGCAATATTGTATCTTGCTCCGGTGGTGGTTGTGCCCATTTGGGCGTATCCGCCCCAGACGATCATTTCATTCAGAGTGTTCCCGTCCCAGACCGCGGTATGCTCCCGCCGGGCGGCAGGAGCGAGGGTTGCGTTGGTTGCGGTCCAGGAATCGCCGGCGAGGTTATACCTTCCGCCGCTATCCAAATTCACGCCGTTGTGCCCGCCCCAGACGATCATTTCCGAGCCGGTCCAGATTGCGGAATGCCATTTGCGGCCTTCGGGCGGGCTGCCGCCCATGACCGTCCAGCTATCGAGCGATGGATCGTATTTTGCGCCCCCGGCCGGGTAGGTGGTGACCGGGATGTCGTTATACCCGCCCCAGACCAGCATCCGGCTCCCGGTCCAGATGGCGCTGTGCGCCCCCCGCGCTGATGGAGCGTCAATGGAAGAAACCGCGGCCCACGAATCGGTCAGCGGGTCATACCTGGCCCCGTCCGCAAAAAACATGTTGCGGTCCTGGCCGCCCCAAACAACCATCACGCTCCCGGTCCAGACCGCAGAATGCTCGGTCCGGGCCGAAGGCGCGAACCCGCTGAAAATCGGCAGCCAGGTCCTGGAGCAGTTTTCATGGATTTGGGCGTCCGTGTCGTCGCAGTCATCGCCCAGGGCGCAGTTGGCGCCGTAACTATCCCGGTCAAGGTCCACGCAAGCCGGGCCAGAAGGCCCACCGCCGCCTCCGTCGTCCCCGCCGTCTTCGCACCCGGCAAAAAACAGGCCCAGCGCCAAAAACCAGGATACCAATATTGACCGGCAAAATTTCTTCCCGTTCATGGCCGCTCCTTGAAACGCGCCCGACCCCCATCAACTACGCCTCAAAATAGCTCTTCTCTCCCGCCAAGTCAAGAAAGCTCATTGCGCTTCAAACCGGTTCCTTAAAAATACCGCCGCTTATCCGAATCGTCAAATTAGTAACTTTTTACTTGACAACTGATGCCGGTTTCTATATATTTTCAAGTAAGGAAAACAATTCGGTTTTCCTCGCAATAAAGGGGGCGAAAATGCTGAAGCTTGTGACTGCAAAAAAGCTTCGGGGATTTCTGGCTTTTCTTTTCTTCCTGATTCCCATCCTCGCCCATGCTCAGAAGCCGGGGTCGTTCTACTGGGGCGATTCGGACATGGACGGAATCATTTCCGGCAACGACTATGCGACCCTGGTATCCGTTTACATGGACAACACGCAAGACGACGCTGATCTCTACTTCGGATACCCGCAGTCCAGGTATCGTCAAGACCTTGACGGCGACGGCTTGATCAGCGGCGCGGACATCAGCTTCCTCGAAAGCTGGTTTGTGGGAGACTGGAACACCTACGGCGCGCCCGCGACTTTGGAGTGGGCCGGCCCCGTTTCCGGCCTTACGGTCGGGAACCTTCCCGGCGATTCGGTGGCGATCAGCGCGATAAGCTACTCCTCCGCGGGCGCGGGCCACTATCCCAGGACCGGGTTCGGCATCATCTTTGGCATCGCCCCCACCAGCGACTGCGGGGTGGGCGACACGGCCGCGGAAATATTCGGTTTTGATCCCGCGGGCGGCGAAACGGTCTGGGCCTGGCGCAACCCGCTCGGCTATGACTACCAGCCGACTTTGCAGGCCCCGGAATTAGGCATTGCATCGGTCAAGCTCAGGGCCACCGGCTGCACCAACGGCCAAGTCATCCGCGTCAAAGCCTACATCCCCGGCGACATGGAATACCTGGTTCCCGGCCAAAGGTTCCCCACTCGACTGGATGCGGCGAGGCTTTTGGAGATCACCGTCATCGACATCACGCCTCCGGAGACTTTCATCAATTCCGCTCCGGCAAATCCAACCAATTCGAAAGACGCGAGTTTTGAATTCAGTTGCAGCGAGACCGGGTGCGCGTTTGAATGCCGGCTTGACGCCGGGGGCTGGAGCGCGTGCTCTTCGCCCAAAAATTATTCTGCTCTTCTTGACGGTCTCCACACCTTTGAAGTCCGAGCCACCGACTCCTCCCTCAACACCGACCCCACGCCCGCAACTCTCATCTGGCGAATCGATACCATTCCTCCGACGCTAAACATCTATGAACCTGCGATGAACGACGGGATAACGAGTTCATATTTCGGCGCGATCACTTTATATTCAGACACAGGCTCAGGAGTAAACATCTCTTCTTTCGTTGCAACTTTGAACGGTGTGGACGTTACGACCAGCTTTACGACCGAATCGGGTAGCGCGACAGGAACGGTCTCGGGCAACCTGGGGCCGAACCTCTTGTCCGTGACCATAACCGATTATGCCGGGAATATTTGGCAGGATGCTGTTCCTTTCTTTTTAAGCGCCTCGCCGACGCCGCCTATGGTTACGATCATTTCTCCGGTCGACGGATCGGCCAACAACATCGATTGCCCGCTGATGCAAACGGAGTTCCATGATCCAATAGACGGGCTTGACGTATCAACCCTGGAAATAAAACTTGATGACGTCGATAGGACTTACATGTTCAGCTTCGAGTCGGACGGCGACACGATTATTGCGAACTGGCAATTGACTCCGGAATGGGCGCTTTCGGTAGGCTCTACCCATGTAGTTACGGCGAGCGTTGGCAATTTCTTCGAGCAGATCTCCTCAGCAACCTCCGCGTTTTTTGTCAACCAGGCGCCACTGCATCCTGCGATCACCGGCATTTCCCCCGTCTTCGCAATGCCAGGAGACACGGTCTGGATATTGGGACAGAGGTTCAGCGCTAATCCTCCTGAAAACGTGGCGCTCTTTAGCAACAATAAAATAGCAATCATATTGCAGGCCTCGGAAACCCAGCTTTTGGTTGAAGTGCCGCAGGACGCTTGCAGCGGGCCGGTAAAAGTGATCGTCAACGGCGACCACTCCAACCTTTACAATTTCATAGTGGGCTTGAACTACGGCTTCGTTGCGAACAACGATAATGCCTTTGTTTCCAACGGCGCCACCAGAACGGTTTCCGTAATCGACTTTGACACATCCACTCCGGGTACGGTCATCAATCAGATAACGCGGCCGGACTTCCTGCGGCCATTTGACGTGGCGTTGTCGCCTGACGGTAAAATCGCCTACGTAACGGACAATACCGCGAATCTGCTGGTCATCATTGACGCCGTCGCAGCCGCCGACACCGTGGCCGGCGCGATTCTGGATTCCGCAACGGTATCTTCGCCCAGAAACGTGAAGGTTTCGCCCGACGGCCTGGAGGTTTTTGTGGGCGCAGGTTCGGGGATGTTGAAGGTTTTCCGGAACCACGTTGCCAACCGATACATCAATATAGGCGGAACGGTAAATGAGATCGCGGCGTCGCCTGCCGCGCAAGTAATATACATTGTCAGCTCCAGCGGCTCGGGGGCCGCGGGAAAAGTAAAATATTTTTCGATCGATAAATCCGCCTCCTACCTGAGCGGGAACACGGTGCAGGGGACAGCCTACCGAGGCCAAACCGGAGCTGGCATTAAGCCGGACCAGAGCGAAGTATATGTTGCCAACAATTTTTCCAACGCAAGTTCGGACGCCTATTCCTTCTCCGTGCTTGATGTCAATTCGACTTTTTTTGAGCGGGCGCAAACCGCGATCGTGCAACCTTCCGGCGATGCTCACGATGTATGCAAGCCCTATGACGTTGTTTTTGATCCCCTGGGACAGATGTTGTATTCTTCTTTTAGCGGAGGCGGCAATATTCCCAACTGGGCAACCAATAATATCGGTGCTCATAAGTGGCGCGCGGCTACCGGTAACTTCGAGGCCGCCAGCAATTCCGATACGGTCACGCCCACGCTCACCCCGCGGGGAATGGCGTTCGCCCCTGGCGGACATCTGTTGTTTGCGGCCAATTTCGGCACAGGTTCGGGCGCGGGCAACGGCAGCAATTTGACCATTCTCGATCATGACAAGGTCAAACTGGCGATTGATAATGATGCAAGCGACGCCCGCTACAACCTGAGCGGAACCAACGCAAGAAGTCTGGACTGGGTCAGCGCAAACATTCCCGAATACGCGGGAATGGTAAAATCCACCGGCCAGAATTTTGACGGCCCGCAGAACATCGCCTTCCAGGAATTCCCGGTCATCATCACTTCCAGGGCGGTGGTGCACCTGGCCCCCGGCGGGCAGGACCCGGTCGAGGCGAATCTCACGCTTTCGGTAAATCCGGTTTACGGGAATACGGTGGTGGTGGGACTCGACTCAGGAGCGACCGCGACGATTAAGGACGGCGAGACCGGGGATTTCCATGAGATTCTCCTGGGGCCGGGAAGAGACGTGTTCAACCATTCCAACCTGGCCAACGTCAGCAATTTAACATTGAGCGCAAGGACACCCGGCATCGGCGAAATTATCGCAACCGCCCACGGATACCCAAGCAACGTGGTCTTTGTAACCGTACCGCCGCAAGTCTTTATTCGGATACTTTATGCAGAAGCCTGCCAGTCAGCCAATGATCTAACTCATCGTTCACTGGCCGCGGTCGTAAAAAATAGAATACGATTGACAACGGGATTCTTTGCCAATCCCAATATTGGCAGCGGGCTGATGTTTGGCTTTCCAAATGATTCCCAGGTAACAGCATCCAACGCCGGCGAAGATTTTTGCGCGCAGCAAATCGATGGATCTTTCGATTTCGGCTATGATTCCAAGACCAACAACACTCCCCGGTATCAGGAATCCGAATTTTTGAGCAACGTGCCCGCTGCGGGCAAAAGCTGTTATCATAGCTCAGTGAGAGCCGCGGGAGACGCACTAGTCGATCTCATGCGCACTTTGACTGAAGGGGATACCCTCTGGAATATGCCCCAGCCGGATCCGAATCGACTTGACATCGCCCAAGACCCAACTGGAGGATCGTTCTTTTTCTACAGCCCCAATAATACGGAATGGGGCGACACGGCTCATGCCAATAGCATTAAAGGCACACTTGTCAGTGGAAGCACTATATTCCCATCCGATGGAAACTTTGAATCTGATATAGTATGCACTCGCATGGCACACAACTTTTGCTCTGGTCCGAGCAATAACAAAGCAAGTTATCTCCAAGTTGTGGTAGTTGATGGGATACCAATAAATGACTGCGCTGGAACAACCAAAAATAAGGCTCCCCAGTTCATATTTTTAAGATGGCGAAATAACGACCAACCAGCCGTTCTAAAATTGCCATGAGCAGCCAGGTAAAGGAGGAAACCATGAATGCGTTAAAATATGCTTTATTTATCGCTTGGATAGTATTTGGGTGTTCGGCACATGCTTCAAATGGAGTTGATCCGTTTGTTGATTTTAGAAACGGCTTAGCGACGTATAATTCGAGCCTCTATGATAGGAATTTTACAAATAATGACGCTCTCGAATGGTGGGCTTTGGAGGACAGATTCATCCTGTCAGTTTTCAACAGCCTTAAAACGGGACAATCAATCAAGGATTTTTTTGCTCCTTATAATGGTAAGACATTTAAAGGGTTGGATATTGCGGTGTATGACGACAAGAATCGCGGTTACGAAATTGACATAGGATTATCCATTCTTCGGCCATCTTCAAATGAGAGGCAAAACTTTGGTATACAAATACGGCCGTTAAATGGCGATGACTCTGTATTTTTCGTCGATTATCGCTGCGTCTGGCGGGAGATCCCCAGATCTAAGGGGCCGTCTTCATTAATTGGAACTTTTCGCATATTGGAAAAGGATGCCCGATATTCGAAATATAGAATTACTGCCAGGAATGAGGAAACGATATTTTTCAAACAGTTTGTAATTCCCGGGAAATTAAGGCATGGGCGGTCGGAAGCGATTCCTCCTTATAGATGGGGTGGCGTATTGGCGGAAGGATCAATTCTCAACTCAAAATCGGGCATCGTTTTCGATGTCATATGTTCTTTATGTCCTACTCAAGAACCCTGCTACCATGATATTACGGTTACCTACATTTACAGGGGCTGCAAACTATTAGCTAAAAAATATCACGAATACGACGAGCGTCATGGCTATGACCGTAAAAACGCCAAATACATTCCAAAGGACGTGACCGTAAATCTGGTGCCCTGATTTCACTGTGGATTGCGGCAGCAACAGTAACAACATGACCATTCTCGATCATGACAAGGTCAAACTGGCGATTGATAATGATGCAAGCGACGCCCGCTACAACCTGAGCGGAACCAACGCAAGAAGTCTGGACTGGGTCAGCGCAAACATTCCCGAATACGCGGGAATGGTAAAATCCACCGGCCAGAATTTTGACGGCCCGCAGAACATCGCCTTCCAGGAATTCCCGGTCATCATCACTTCCAGGGCGGTGGTGCACCTTGCACCCGGAGGACAAGACCCGCTCGAGGCGCGTCTCGGAGTCATAGTGAATCCGGTTTACGGCAATACCGTCGTGGTCGGCCTTGACTCTGGAGCAACCGCAACCATCCAAAACGGGCATACCGCGAATTTCCAGCCAATCTGGCTCGGCCCGAACCGGAACGTTTTCCAAAGCTCAGCGACGACCGGAGTGAAGGAACTAACCCTCAGCGCCAGGACCCCGGGAGTAGGAGAACTGATCGCAACCGCCCACAACTACCCCAGCAACGTCGCCTTCGTGACCATTCCGCCGCAGAGCCTTATTGGAATTCTCTATGCAGAAGCCTGCGATTCGGGCGGAGACATAACGCACCGGGCTTTGGCCGCGGTCGTCACGAACCGGATACGGCTGACAAGATCCGGCTTCGATCATCCCAGTCCGAATGTGGGGACTGTTTTTTATGGATTCCCTCACAATACCCAAATTACCGCGTCCAATGTTACAGAAGAATTAGCCGTGGGCCAGATTTCCGCTTCGATAATCAAGGCTCAATTTGATTCTGTAACGGATGGTTGCACAGCAAGTATGCCTCAAAGATATTGCAAAGCTCAAAATTGGAATTGGACCCCGTCGACTTCTAAATCCGTTTATACCAATTCGGTGTCCGTTGCCGGAGACGCCACCCTTGACCTTTTGAGAACCCTCACTCGCGATGCATCCATGTGGCAAATGCCTCAGCCTGATCCTAATAGATTAGATTTATCCGCCGATCCCACCGGTGGATCATTCTATTTCTATAGCCCAGATAACACCCAGTGGGGCAATACCGCTGCGGCAAACAGTATTAAAGGGACCCTCATTAGCGGTAGCACAACATTCCCTACTGCCGGTGATTTTGAATTCACTGTTTGTAAGGTTGGCGGAATGGCTCCTGCTTTTTGCGATGGCACACCTATACAACATGCCCATTATCTTCAGGTTGTCATCGTTGATGGTCTGTCCCTAAATGACTGCGCATCGGGAAAAAATAATGCACCTCAATTCATTTTCTTGCGATGGCGAAGCAACAATGAACCCGCGGTAAAGACGTTGCCTTAGCTAAGCCGAAAAGGAGGACAAAATGAAAAATGTTATTGTATTTTTTTCAATCTTTCTCTTAATCGGGAACATATCTTCAGCAATGACCCCCAAACTGTTTATCGACTTTGCAGATGATATTGACCGATACGACCAAAGTTTGTTTCAAAAAGAAATTGACTATCAAGATGTGCTCGAATGGTGGAATATGGCTGACGACTTTACCTTGTCTATTTTCAATGACTTATGTGCGCCGGTATCGCCATATCAATGTTTCAAGGATTATAACGGTAAATATATTGCGTCCGTTCAGATCGGGCTTGAGAAAACAAAGACCGGTTATTTAGTCGGCTTTCGTTATAATGCTGCAACCAGGCCGCCCTACAAGCCCGATCAGCCAATTATGATATGCTTTACGCCGCTAAAACCAGATTATTCGATCATATATGCTGAATATAGCCGTCTCTGGTATACCTCACCCAATCCTGAAGATTGGAAAAGCACGCCAATACAGAGCATGGGCACATTTAGAGTACTAGGTAAGAATATAGAAAATAACAAATATCAAATAATAGCTATGAATGAGAATACAAACTTTTTCCATAAATACGTTCTTCCCGGTAAATTTAGGCATGACCGCCTGCCACCTAATCCTCCGTATATGTGGGGAGGCATTTTGATCCCTGGCACAGTTAAAAGCACAGCCCATGGAATCACTTTCGACCTTGAATACTCTTTATGCCCAAATCGCGCTCCATGCTACCACGACTTGACCGTAACCTACATTTATCAAAACCGAAAGCTTTCAGCGACCAAGTATCACGAATATGATGAACGGCACGGTTACGACCCCAAGACCGGCAAATATATTCCCAAGGACGTAACCGTAAATCTTGCGCCATAATCTGATTTTGAAACTTGATTCGAACGCAAGAACCGACCGCGCGGCCACCAATCGGGCCATCGCCATCAACATCACCTACTCCGACACCGGCGCCGGCATTGACCTCAATTCGCTCCTTGTCTATCATAACGACACGGACATAACCTCCACACTAACCAAAACTTCTTCTTCCGCCACCGGCTCTGCAACCGGAGTTGCAGGCGGCAACGTGTTCAACGCCTGGATTTCCGACGCCGCCGGCAACCAATCCTTTGACTCCGCGCTCCTCCTCATCGAAGACGGCGCTCCGCCGATCATCACCTTCATCAGTCCTCTTGAAAGCCAGACGGCCACGAGCGGTTCATTGCGTTCTTGCCTGCTCCGCCGAATTAGCTTGCGTTCTCCGCAGCCCCGCGTAGCGCGGGGCGAAGGATGAAAAGGATGAATCGGCTGCGAAGGCTGGATGGGTCTCGGCAATGAAGAATTGGTTTTGACTTTGGCGTTTGAACAGGGCTAAGCTTTGAGGGTAGTGGAGCTCAAGGCTTTTCAGCGTTTTTTGTGGGAGCACGGCTGGGCCAAGCGGGTGGTGTTCGGGACGCTCCGCGGTCTGATCTATCTTTACCGGATTTACCTTTCCCGGGTTTTGGGCAAGCCGCGCAGTTCTTACATGGTGGTTGACCGGGACCTCCCGGGCGGGGTGCTCAAGCTCAGCATTTTAAGGGGGATTGGGGTGAAGGAAAAAGAGATGATGAAGAAGCCGGTGATAGCGATCGCCAATTCTCACAGTGAGTTGAACCCTGGCCACCGCCACTTGCGGGAGCTGGCCGCGGCGGTGAAAGAGGGCGTGCTCATGGCCGGGGGTCTTGCGTTTGAGTTCAACGTTCCGGCCCCGTGCGACGCTCTCGGCAACGGCAACTCCGGGATGCGCTACGTGCTTGCGCAGCGGGACCTGATCGCGGACCTGGTCGAGACCCACGTGCGCTCGCAGTGGTTTGACGGCATGGTCACGCTCTCCAGTTGCGACAAGATCAACCCGGCCATGCTCATGGCCGCGGGCCGGCTGAATATTCCGTCCATTTGCGTTCCCGGCGGGTTCGGGGTCTGGGGCATAAGGTTCGCTCCGGACGAAAAACCGAGCACGGACCAGGCCGACTACGACGCCTTCTCCGACAAGCTTTCGACCTTTCGTCTCTCAAGCTGCGGCTCGTGCGAAGTGATGGGCACGGCCAACACCGTACAATGCCTGATGGAGGCCCTGGGCATGGCGCTTTTGGGCAGCGCGGCCATGCCCGCGTTCCACAGCCTGAAACCGGTTAAGGCGCGCGAGGCCGGGAGCCGGATCGTGGAGATGGTGCGCGAGAACTTTGTCCCCGCCAAAATCATGACCCGGGCCGCGCTGGAAAACGCGGTGATGGTTGACCTGGCCATCGGCGGGTCCACCAACTCCTGTCTCCACCTCCCGGCCATTGCCCGGATGCTGGGGATTGAACTCCCGCTTTCGGTCTTCAACGAGTTCAACCGCGGCGTGCCGACCCTGCTTTCCATCAACCCGAGCGGGCCGCACGGGATGCTGGATTTGTTCCGCGCCGGAGGCGTGCCCGCGGTGATGAAAGTTTTGGCGCCGCTGCTCCATTTGGACTGCCTGACCGCAAGCGGCAAAACCCTGGGCGAGGAATTGAGCAAGGTCAAGCTCTCCGGCAACGGCGTGATACGCTCGCTGGAAAAACCCTTCCACCCGGAAGGCGGGACCGTGGTTTTGAGCGGGAACCTGGCGCCGGAGGGGGCGGTGGTCAAGCAGTCCGCGGTTGCGGAGGACATGAAAGTTTTTGAAGGCGCGGCCCTGGTTTGCGAGGGCGAGGATGAAGCGGTTCGGGCTCTGACCGGGGGAAAGCTCAAGTCGGGCATGGTCCTGGTCATCCGGTACGAGGGTCCCAAGGGCGGGCCGGGCATGCCCGAACTCCTGACCGTGACCACCATGCTCGAGGCGCTGGGGATGCACAAGGTGGCGCTGGTGACGGACGGGAGGTTTTCCGGGGCCACGCGCGGGCCGTGCATCGGGCACGTGTCGCCCGAGGCTTATGTCGGCGGTCCGCTGGCCGCGGTGAGGGATGGCGACCGGATTCGGATTGACATTCCCGGCAGGGAGATTGAAATCAAGTTGAGCGAGCAGGAATTGAAGGCCCGTCTTTCGGGCTTCAAGCCGGTTGAGAAGCCGGCAATAGGATACATGAGCCGGTACCGGAAGCTGGTGGGCAGCGCGGCTCAGGGCGCGGTGCTGGAGTGACGAACAAGAGAAAAGAGAAAAGAGAAAAGAGAAACGTTGTCTGCGGACAATCCCGCGTTGGCGGGACGCGGCACGAATAAAAGGAGAGTGAGAGATGGAGCAGGCGGTTGAGCGGAAGCAAGAGTTGGTTGCGAAGCTGAAGGAGTTCGATGCCCGGCATGATTTCTGGCTGATGAAGACTCGTCACGCGATCGGCCGGCTGATCATGCGCGTGGGAGGCAACCCGGTGAGCCGCTGGGTGATGGCCAACGTCACCACCCGCATCCTGGCTTTTCTGATCGTGCGCTTCCGGGCGCTCGGGATAGAAAAGGGCGGGGACGCGCCGGAGATAACCTTCCAGTGGCAGAAGCTGGCGGTTTTTTTGCGCATCCCGCAGGAGATCGTTTCGGCCGGCTCCGACCGGGTGGAAATGGTCCACCACGAGTGCACCATGGGCCTTGAGCCGTGCGAACGCGCCAACAAGGTCTGCCGGGCAACCATGAACATGGACAAGCGCCTGGTCCGAAGGCTGGGCGGGAAGATAACCGTGCTCCACACCATTTCCGGAGGAGCGGGGGAGTGCAGGTACATCATCGAAAAAGTTTAAAGTCTAAAGTTTAAAGGGTAAAAGTGAAAATTCTAAGGCAGGGGTGCGCCTGTCCTCCGTAGCCTCTGCCCGCCTGACCCCCCCTGGGGCGAAGGAGGAAGGGCGCAGAGAGTTTTTTCCTGAAATTTGAAATCTGAGATTTGCTCCGTCCTCCGTAGTCTCTGCCTCGCTTTACCCACGCGGAACGAAGGAGGAAGATCGCATGGCATTTTAGCGCCAATGCGTAATGTCAAGACCTGACCCGAATGGCGCTAATTTAAGGTTGAACCTGATAGCCAAGCGCTTATGGTCATCAACCAAATAATTTGATCGGGAGTTCGGGTTTCGATAGCCCGGCGCTTCAGCGCCGGGGAACCCGGCCGCGCCCCCTGCCGCTGCGGCCCGGGCCGCGGCCCGGGCCGCAGCAAGGGTTTTAGGCGGTCGCCGTTCCCGGCCATAAATGGCCGGGCTAGGAAACGCAAGACCGGGATTGTCCATGAGCTTAACTTAGCGCCATTCAGACCTGACCCCAAAACTTGTAAAACTTGTCACTGCACGTCTATTCCTTTTGCGTTTCATTCGGCATATTGATCAATACTTTATCGATGAGCTTTCCTATCTCTCTGGCCGACTGAATATTCTGCTCATGATCCACATCACCTTCCGGACATTTTGCTATATCGCCTTCTATGGCAACCAAATAGCCACTCCGGATAAATACAATAATAGGCCAATCGCAGTATCTATTCTTGATTCTAGTGTTACAACTATGTCCGATATCGTTTTCTGTGAACCCCCAAACCGGATCGGTCGCAGTCGTAAAATAGCCTAGAGCCAGCATTGTTGCTGATTTTTGCAAAGCTTCTGTCTTATATTGATATACATGAATCATATATTTGCTTTTTTTCCAAACTACGGCCAGGTTCAGGTACCTCGGAAACGAGTCAGAGTTACTAATGACCTTAGTTTTCGATAGCTTGGAAGTTCTTATTGATAACAATATTTTATGGGATAACTTATCTTCCGGGTTGCATTTCGATAGAACGAACATTGCCCCGATAACAATCGCAAGCCATTTAATAACTTTCAATTTGCTCATTGTAACCATCACCAAACATGTATAATCGTTAAGTCTCAAAACAAGGCCATGCCCCAACTATTTCCAGGTCACGGTGATGATGGCTGAGGGCTGGGGCTTGTTGGCGTCCATGTCGGAGATTTTAATTGAAACTTCTTTTCCGCCGTTGAGTTCCGCGATGCGCTCCATGCTTCCCGCGACCTGATGCACCGAGGCCTCGAAGAAGTCAATGGGGTGGTCGTATTTGACGGAGATTTTGACCGAGCTCGGCCCGGTCTGCTCGACCACAATCGCCTGGAATTTGGGGTCATCGAACAAGAACCACTGGTTGAGAAAGGTCTGGCAGCTCTTGAACGACCCGAAGGGGTCCTCAAAGGAGACCAGGTTTTTGTAGAATCGTTTGCCGAGGTCTTCGATCAGGAATTTGCCCCAGATCCAGGCGTTTGGGAGCTTGCCCTGTCCGATCTCCTGGAAGATTGCGAACCCGGCGCGCTCGTAGGTGCCGATGTCGTACCATTCGCTGGGCATCACGGTGCCGGAGATGATTTTGAGGTCGCCCTCATTGAAATATTTTTTCCAGTCGCGGTTCTTGTTCTCGCGGATGATTTTGGCCAGGTCCAAAAGCAGCGCGCCCTTGATTTTTGACATCGGCCCCCCCTCAAGGCTCATGGCCTAACCGGCAAGCGGTTGCGCCATTGGATTATTCCATCCAATCTGATACCACACCCGGAAATGATCGTCAAGCGCGGTTTTGGGAGTCAGCCCTTCCAATTCCTGATCCCGGACTAATGATACAAGTCGATTTCGCTGTGGTAGCCGTCGGCCACGATGACCTCTTTCATGTTGTCGGCGTCGACCAGGATGGGCTGGAGCAGGATGGAGGGGACCTCGGTTGCGCCGTTGGAGATGAGGTGTTGGGAGCCGGGTATTTCCTGGCCTTTGAGCAGGAGCACCGCGGCCTCGGCTCCTCTCATGGCCTGGAGGTAAACCTGCATATACACGGTCATGGCCTGTTCGCCCCGGATGATCCTCTTGCAGGCGTCGAGCTCCGCGTCCATGCCGGTGACCAATGTCTTCCCGGCCAGGCCTTTTTCCTTGAGCGCCCGGATGGCGCCTCCGGCGGTGCCGTCGTTGCCGCAGACCAGCACGTCCGGCTTCTTGCCCATTTCCAGGAGGTTGCGGACGATCTGGTAGGCGTTTTCCGGGGACCAGTCCGGCGTCCAGGACTCTCCGATCAGGCTGACCGCGCCCTTGCGCAGGTGCGGCTCGAGCGCCTGTCGCTGTCCGTTCTTGAGCCAGACCGCGTTGATGTCGGTCTCGGAGCCGTAGAGCAGGAAATAGTTTCCGGCCGGCTTTTTCTTGAGCGCGTAGTCCACCATCTTTTTTCCGACCTGCTCGTAGGCGTAGGTTATGAACAGGTCGAGTTCGCAGTTCTTGATCAGGCGGTCGTAGGATATGACCTTGACGTTGCTCCGGTGGGCGATCTCCACGGCCTTGGCCGCCCGGACCGAGTCCACCGGCACGATCACCAGCACCTGGGCGCCCTTCGAGACCAGTTCTTCCGCCATCCTTATTTGCGCCTCGGCGTCCCCGTCCGCCACCGCGTCCAGCACCTGCGCACCCAGCCGCTCGCAGCGCTTGATGAATTCCTGGTGCTCCCGGCGCCACCTTTCCTCGCGGAGGTTGTCCAGCAGCAACCCGATTTTCATCCGGGACTTGACCTCCGGGAGTTCAAACCCGGACATCTCGCCGGCCAGCACCAGCGACTGGTCGAGCACGCTGACCGCGGTGTTTTCCGCGTTCTGCACGCTGATGGCGATGAGGTCCGCGGCCTTCCGGGTCTGGTCCATGGCTTTGACAATGCCGGAGCTGGCCTTGGCCTGGTCCTGGCTGGCCTTGCGGATCAGCTCCACCGAAGCGGTCAGGTCCTCCATGGCCCGCGAGACCCGCTGGGAGCCCGTGGCCTGCTCCGCGGTCGCGATCTTGACCCGCTCGGTCAACTCCCGCATCTTCTCCGCGCGTTCCTTGACGTAGGCGCTGGAGTCCTCCTGCTCGCGCATCGCTGTCTTGATCAACTGTGTGCGCTCGTCAACCTCCGTGCTTGACTGGAACACCTGGGAAGACACCCTGGCCTGCTCTTCGGTGGCTTGGGCGATTTCGCGGGAAAACTTGGCGGACTGCTCCAGGCCTTCGAGCACCTCGGCAATGGCCTGACGCGCCTCCTGGCTCAGTTGTATGCCCTGCTTGGCGCTCTCGTAAGCCTGGGAAATGCCGTCCTGGCTGTGCTTGATCGCCTTGCGGGTGCGGTTGACCAGCGCCTCGATCTCCTTGGTGCTTTCCGAGGTTCTCCGGGCCAGGTCCTTGATCTCGGTGGCAACCACCATGAAGCCTCTCCCGTGTTCGCCGGCCTTGGCCGCCATGATCGAGGCGTTGAGCGAGAGCAGGTGGGTCTCGGAGGCGATGTCGCTGATCACGGTCACGATGCTGCCGATGGCTTCCGACTGCTCCGCCAGTTCGGCCATGGTCTTGGTGGAGTCGCTGACCGTGGACTCGATCTTGTCCATGCCCTTGGACCAGCCCGAGATCAGCTCCCCGGCCTTGACCCCGCGCTCGCGAGCGGTCGCCGCGTTCCGGGCCGACTCCTCCGCGTGCTTCCGGATTTCCTGGGTGTTCTGGTCGATCTCGCGCATGGAGACCGCGCTCTGGGTGGATGCCGCGGACAGGCTCTCGCTGGCATTGGCCACGCTCTTGATGTTGGACGCCATTTGGGAAATGGCGGTGACCAGGTCGCGGACGAACCCGGCGAGTTCCCCGGCCAGTTCCGAGACTTTCTGGATGTTGGTCATCATCTGGAAGCTGGCGCTGGAGGTTTCCTGGGACAGGTTCTTCAGGCCGTCCACCCGGCTGTGGATCTCGCGGATGCCCTGGTCGATCTGGGCGGTGCCCGAACCGCACTCCTCCACCGAGGCCGACTGGCTCTGGGCGGCCCGGAACAGCTTTTCGCTCTGGTCAATGATCTGGCGCGAGAGTTCGCCCAGGTCTTCGGTCAGCCGGCGGGTCTGGCTCAGCACGTTGACGACGTTGGCGTGGAAGTCTCCCAGCGGCACTTCCAGGGTTTCGCCTCCGGCCTCGATCTCGAGGTTTTCGGGCTGGGCCGCGAATTTGCCCTGGCTCGCGGCCTGCAGGTATTTTTGCAGCGCCCGCGCCTGTTGGGCGGTAATCATGTAAAACCCGGCCATCCGCACGAACAACACATGCGACGCCGCGAGCGCGATGCCGGAACCCGCGAGCGAGGCCGCAAGCACCACCAGCAAGTTGCGTCCGGAAATTCCGCGGGTGGCGGACAGGACTGCGGTCCCGAACAGCGCGAACAGGGCCAACGATGACAGGAATACGACGACCCTGATTTTGAGCTTGATATTGTTCATTACTTTTGCCGGCGCTCCCGGTTCTGCATTCAATATCTTACAGTCTAATGCCGCCTATCTCAAGCGGAAGACACGGCCGCGGCGCGGGATGAAAATTCGCGCCCGGCTCGGGCCCGCGACTGACGCGGTGTCTCATTCGGCGGCTTTTTCCCGGAGGGTGTACCCGTGGAGTTTTACCCCGGTGTCTTTGAAGAACCGCTGGAGAATTTCATCCAGGGCCTTGGTTCTGGCATCCGCGGCCGGGTAATTGAACACGATGATGTTGCAGTCCTGGTCGTATTTGATCTCCAGCCTGACCGTCATGGCGCTGATGAGTTCCGCGGCGACGGGGGTTTTTTGCTTGACCCCGGCCTTGACCAGGGCATCGATCAATTGCGCGAACTGCTCGCGGGTGACCGGATACTTTTTCGATAATTCCTTTTCCTGGTACTTGAAGCGCCAGTTAAAGACGTGCCGGATGATTTTTTCCTCAACGGCCACCCCTTCCGGCGATACGCTTATGGCGCTCCGGTAACTCTGCTTTTTGGCGAAATTGACCGACTCGTTGCTGATGGTCAGTTGATACTTGTCCAGTTCGATCCCGTCAACCGGTCCGACCGGGCAGGTTTCAAAGACGCCGTTCCCGGCCGCACCGGCCAAGCAAAAGAGCGCCGCGAGGGAAATGTAGAATTTTTTCATGGTCCCGACTCCTTTGATGCTGATTCCTTCCGGCATTGCCCGCATTGGAATTGATACCCCCTCTGTTCCAGCGCGGACCTGAAGGGCATTCCCCGGAAGGGGTTGCCGTAGCCGCGCCGGATGACCTCCATGTCGTAATCGGTGATCTCCTTGCTGCTGATCCCGGCTATGAACGCCGGGTCGTCCGCCATTTTCAGCGCCTTCATGCCTTTCCTCGCCGTGAACTTGCACACCCGGTGGGAGAAGAGCACGTCCTCCCATTCGGTGCGCTCCCGGGCAAAATGCTTCGGCTTGATCTCAAATTTATAAATCCAGTGTCCCAATTCATATTTTACATTCAATTTCAGGTCGTAGGGAGTCCGGACCGTGGAAAACGGAATGGTGATTTGAAAAGGCTCCTGCTCCGCAAGAGCATTGGAGCAGGCCACTTCGCCCGGCCGGCCCGGCACCACCTTGACCAATACTTTGTGCCCGTCCAGATACTGCTTGAGGTCCTGATTCCGGGAAAGGAACCGGGCCAGTTCCTCTTCCGCGTCCTCCATTGACGTGAAATCGTCGCTCCAACTCATGCCGCCCTGGGAGGGCTGCTCGAATTCAACCGGCTCCAGGTGTCTTGCGCGCTCGCAGCCGGAGTCGCCGGCGCAAAGCAGCAATACCAGGACCAGAAGCAAAACCATCGCGGATGCCTCCGTGGGGTCAGAGCTTCAGTTGTCAGTTGACCTTGCAGATTGACAAGACCGCGGTCATCCGGCAAAAGTCAAAAGTCAAGGGCCCGTTGCCCAAAACATTTTTCCCCGCCCTTGAGGGGAGGGGATTAAGTCGGAGACACTCCGAAGCCTCTCGTCCTCCGAAGCTTTAGCGAAGGATGGATGGCGAAGGAGTGGGGAGGGTGATTATTCATAAATCAAATCAGTCACCCTCTCCTAAATCCTCCCCCCTCCGAGGGGGAGGACTGATTTGGGCCACAGGCCCTCAAGGTCTGACCCCTTTGGCTCCTTTGGCTTTGAGCACCTGGCTCAAGACCTTTCCGATAGCTTCTATTTCGTAGGGTTTGATCACCATTCCTTTGAACCCGTATTTTTGCGGTTCCGCCAGCACCGGGTCGTTGGAATATCCGGAGGACACGATTGCCCTGATATTGGGGTTTGTTTGGAGCAGTTTTTCGATGGCTTCTTTTCCGCTCATACCTCCGGGAACGGTCAGGTCCAGGATAACCGCGTCAAAGGGCTTGCCCGCTTTTTGCGCTTGGGCGTAAACTTCCACGGCCTCGGCGCCGTCTTTGGCGAATTCCGGCTCATAGCCCAGTTTGCGCAACATCTTTTCCGAGGTGTCCCTCACCATTTCCTCGTCGTCCATGACCAGGATTCTTCCTTTGCCCATGACTATTCCCGCGGCTTCCGGGACAGCTTCCTTCCTGGCCTTGCCCGCCGCGGGCAAGAACACATAAAAGGTCGCCCCCTTGCCGGGAGCGGATTTCACGCCAATGTTCCCATTATGTTTTCTGATGATGGAGTAGGATATGGTCAGCCCGATCCCGGCGCCTTTGGGCTTGGTGGTGAAGAACGGGTCGAAAATCCGGGTCAGGAGTTCCTTCGGTATCCCCACCCCTTCGTCCCTGATCGAAATTTTGACGTATTTCCCGGACGCGAGTCCGTAACTGTTTTCCGGCTGGAGCACGGTGTTTTCCGCCTTGACCGTGACGATGCCTCCTCCGGGCATGGCCTGGTCCGCGTTGATCAAGAGGTTGCTGATCACCTGGGAAATCTGTCCGGTGTCCGCTTTCACCATCCATAAATCCCCGGGCGCCACCACCTGGCAGCGGCTCTTGGACCCGCGCAGGGCGAAGCCGCAGGAGTCGCGGATCAGTTCCGCGATGGAGATCACTTTTTTGATCGGGGCGCCGCCCCTTGCGAAAGTGAGCAGTTGCCGGGTGAGGTCCTTGGCGCGCAGGCCGCCTTTCTCCGCGGCAATCAGATTTTGATAGAGGGGCGAGCTGGGGTCCATTTCCATTTTCATGAGCGAGAGGTTGCCGATGGTTGAGACCAGGATGTTATTGAAGTCGTGAGCGATGCCCCCGGCGAGCACGCTGAGCGATTCCAGCCGCTGCGCCCGCTGGAGTTCCTCCTCCATGCGGAGCTTCTCGGTCACGTCCCGGAACACCAGCACCGCGCCGCAGACCTTGCCCTGCCGGTCGCGGATGGGCGCGCCGCTGTCGGCTATGCTCCGCTCCGTTCCGTCCCGGGAGATCAGCACGGTGTTGGCGGGCAGCTCCCCGATTTGAACGTTTTCCAGCGCCTTTTGCGCCGGGTTTTTCCTGCGAAGACCCGTCTCCTGGTCCATGATGTGCAGGACTTCCTCCAGCGGCCGGCCCCGGGCGTCATCCTGGGTCCAGCCCGTCAGCTGCTCGGCAACCGCGTTGAGCAACTCCACCCTTCCCCTGGTGTCGGTGGTGATCACGCCGTCGCCGATGGAGCGCAAGGTCACCGCCAGCCTTTCCTTTTCCGCGGCCAGCGCCGCCTCCGCCTGCTTGCGCGCGGTGACGTCGCGCCCCGCGACCAGCACGCCGGTGACCTTGCCCGACTCGTCGCGCAAGACCGCGCCGTTGAAAAGAAAAGAAACGGTCTTGCCGTCGCGGGAACGCAGGTCAGCGGCAAAATCTTTGATCTGCCCCTCCCTCAACACCCGCTCGAACGCTGCACGCAGCTTTGTAATTTCGCCTTGATATTTGGAGAAGTAGGTTCCGACCAGCTCTTGGCGCGAATATCCGGAAATAGCCTCGATGGCGGCGTTGACGTCCGTTATGACGCCTTTGGTGTCCATGAGGATATGCACGTCCGGCGCTGTTTCGAACAAGGTGCGGTTGTATTTGGACATGGCCTCGATCTCATCGGCCATTTTTTTGACGCCGGTTATGTCCGTGACAAACTTGACCGCGCCCAGATATTTGCCGTGATCCATGACCGGGTTGGCGCGCACCAGCGCGTCCATGATTGAGCCGTCCTTTTTCCAGTACTGAAAGGCAAATGTCTCGGTGATGCCTTTTTTTCCCTTCTGGAGTTTATCCCTCAGCCTTGGCCGCAGATTCCTCGGCACAAACGAAGGAAGGGCTTTCCCGAGCATTTGCTTTCCGGTGTAGCCCAGCATTTTCGCCATGGACGGGTTCGCGTAATTGACTCGTCCCCCGGCGTCCACCATCCAGATGCCCTCCAGCGAGTTCTCAACGATCCTGCGGTACTTGACTTCGCTTTCCTTGAGAGCCGCCTGGGCCTGCTGCCGCTCGGTGATGTCCCACTCAAACCAGGCCACGTCCGTGGTCTTGCCGGCTTCATCCCTGACCGGATACAGCGCATTGCTCGAATATCGGTCGTCCCATTTTTCCTCGAAATAAACGTCCTTGCCGGTCCGGAGCAGTTCGTCGAATTTCTTCCGGGCCTGTCTTGCCGCCTGGGCCGGGAGCACCTTCCAGGCCGATTTGCCGATGAGTTCGCTGATCGGCTTTTTCAGCAGCCGGGCGCAGTATTCATTGATGACCCGGATCATCCCGTCGGCGCGGACCAGGGCCATGCCCGTGGCAGGAGTCTTGAGCATGGCGTCGATTATTTTCCGGCTTTCCCGCCATTGCCGCTCGGCTCGCCTCCGTTCGCTGATGTCCCGGACCGCGCAGACCGAGTAGAGCAGCCGGCCGTGCCCGTCATAAAAGGGCGCGGCCGACACTTCCAGGGGAATGGTCTTATCTTTCAGCCTGAATTCGCAGTTGGCCTCGGTGGAGCTTATTCCCTTGAGCGCCTTGACCAGGGGGGATTGCTCCATGGGGTATAAATGGTCGGTCCCGACCAGATAGATGTTGAGGATGCGGGGCAAATCCCTGACCCTTTGGTTGATCAGCTTTGCCCGCGGCACTCCCGAGAATTCGCTCAGTTTGTTGCTTAAGAAGACAAGCCTTCGCGCGGGGTCCGCCACCAGCACGGCCTCGGGCAGGCCTTCAATAAAATTCCGGAAACGCTGTTCGCTCGCCTGGAGTTGGTTTTCCCGCTCTTCCGCGAGTGCGGCTTGTTTTTGCAGTTGCTTGCAGCGGCGGACGACTTCGGCTATTCGGGCATTCCAATACCCGCGGTCCGCTCTTGCCCGATATTTTTCCGGCGCCGGTAATTTGACGGCCTCGGCTCTTCGGTTTCCCATCGGTTGCCCCTCATCCGGGTGAAATCCGGTCAAGTTTCCCCAGGGCCTGGTTTTGCATAAACTTAGGCAGTATTTGCGCGAATTCAAGGCTTGGGCCGCCACTTGAAATATCGGGCCGATAAAATATCATGGAGATGAAAGAAGATTGTGCGCGGACAGGCTCGTCCGCCGAAGTCCCGCCCCGCGGGACGAAGGCGGAAGTGTCTGCGCCCCGAAGGAATGGCCATGGCTAAAAAGAGCAAGAAATCGGAGTTCAAGAGCGTGCGTCCCTGGGGCCGGTATTTCATCCTGGAGGAAAAGCCGGGGTGGAAGGTCAAGCGCATCCAGGTTAAGCCCGGGCAGCGGCTGAGCTGCCAGCGTCATTTCCGGAGAAGGGAGCACTGGGTGATCGTGGCGGGCGAGGCGGTGGTCACGCTTGGCAACAGGGAGATCGCGCTCAAGCCCGGACAATCGGTTGACATCCCGGTCAAGGTCTGGCACCGGATCAAAAACCCCGGCCAAGAACTCCTGGCCTTCATTGAAATTCAGCAGGGCGGCTATTTTGGCGAGGACGACATTGAGCGGTCCGAGGATGACTACGGGAGGAGCTGAGGCGAATGGAATGAGAGAGGTTCGTTGGTTATATTTTTAATAGGGCCCTCGGGAGTTGGAAAGACGCCACTTGCGAAATCCGTGTCTGACGGCAGCAAAATTATTCATATTGACCTTGATTCCAGTGTCAAACAATCCAATAATAATGTGAGTGCGCCGGTTTTTTTGGGCAAGCATGGTCCGCGCTGGTTTTTTGAGGAAGGCCGAAAAGAAATTGAACTCCTGCATTCAAAGGATACCGAGAATGCAGTTTTTCTTGTCGATGTTGGGGCCGGGTTCCTTCTAGCGGATGAAGCCTTCGAATTTTTCAAGTCCCAAAATACTATACTGGTGTATGCCCCTCCTGAAATTGTCTATCCCCGAAATAAGCAAAAAGCTTGTAATCTGGGCCGCCAATATGACGAATTCTGCAAAACAGAATATCTTAAAAAGAGGGAGCTGCACGCCAATTGCAGATATAGGATTGATGTTGCTGATTTGTCGGAATCAGAGGCGAAAGCCAAATTTAAGACCGAACTTGAGAAGGCCGTCAATCTGTTCAGGCAGTTCTGATCGCTTCTTCCAGATAGCCCGTGATCCTGTCCTTGGCTCCAAGGTTTGAAAATTGTTTTTCGCACACGTCAGAAAATCTGGATAAAACTTTCCTGTTGATGCTTTCCTGGTCTTCAAAAATCGCCAGAGTACGAAAGCTCAGTTTCCATTTCTCGAACTGCAGAATAGAGATGGTGGCATCCCGGGTTTGGTCGTCGCTGGGCAAAGCGAAGACCATCAGGGGCTTGAGCATTCCATTGATTCGGCAATCTGCGGAGTACTTGGCTTGGGGATCATTATCGGAGTCAGACCAGTCAAATGTCCTGCGCTCTTCGGTCACGATTTCGCTTATCAAGGACCGGAAATCGTCCAGGAATGTCGAACGCACTCTTTCACGGGAAAGAAAATTCACGTCGGCTATTTTCAGAAGCCCCTGAACGAAAGAAAATAATGCGTCTCCATAATTTTCGGCCTTGATTACGATGTAAAGCTCTTCGTCATTCTCGTTGATTCCAAAAGACGAGAGCGCGTTGGATATAATTTTTTGGCGCGTCCCGCGTCGGAGGTCTTTTTCTTCAAGGTCGTAGGTCAAATGCATGAAGGTATGCGCCTCGTCAGACAGAACCCAGTTTCCGTTTCTTCTCTTGAAGACTATCGCCAGATGGTCGCCATCCTCAAACAGGAACGGGGTAAAAACTCTATACCTGTCTATCCCTTCGCTGGCGAGGCGGATTTGTGAGGCTACTTTTTTTTGAAACTCGCGCTCGATGTCTTGGATTCCGGGCATTAGACCTCCTCAAACAGCTTTCCTTGATCATCATCCGGGGCAATAAAATTGCAGTCGCGGAGTAGGCATCTCCTGGCTCCAACAAAGTCATTGAATGCATCCGTCATTTCGGCAAAAGAATCTTCCGTCATGCCAAGTTCTTGATAACGCTCCGTGGCTCGATGGATATGGAAACCGTAGAACGTCCGATCCTCTATCGTATTGGTATGCTCGTGACTCTTGCCGTTGCACCTTTGAAGTCGGAAGATCTTGTTGCTATTCGGAAGGCAAAGCGCACAGATGGCTGAAAAATCCAGAACGTTAAATCGGTTTTGCCGCAAAATAATACGAAAGAGATTTCCTCGTTCGCCTTTGGCGTCAAGTTGTTGCTCATTATGGCCCTGCTTGTGTTTCAATTGCATGCGCTGGGCGTAATCGCGCGGCAATACCTTCCGTTCCTTGATGAAATCCTGAATGCCCTGATCAGTGTATTGAATAGTCATGCCAGTTCCTTTACATTTTACTATTTGTATGGCAAATTTACAACCTCATAGGGTCACAAATACATTGAAGATACGCGCCGGAAAGTTTAGAGGATCGCGTCTGAAGATGGCTCCGGGCCGGAAAATCCGGCCGGCCACCTCGCGGGTAAAGACCGCGATTTTTGACATCCTTCCTATCGATCTGGAGGGCGCGATTGTTCTGGACCTGTTTGCGGGTTCGGGGAGTCTGGGGATTGAGGCTCTTTCGCGCGGGGCGAGCGGGGTTGTTTTTGTTGACCAGAGCCGGAAGTCGGGGGAACTGATCAAGGCGAACCTGTCTCACCTCGGCTGTTTTGAGCGGGGCGAGGTTATTGTGAAAAAAGCCGCCACCGCCATAAACCAGTTGTCCGCGGCCGGGGCCGGGTTCCACCTGGTCTTCATCGATCCGCCGTTTGACCAGGGACTTGCGGGCAGGACGCTTGCGCAATTGGCTGGGGGTGGTATTTTAGCAGACGGCGCCACAGTGGTGTGCCGGACCAGTCAGCGCGAGCAGGTCGCGGACAGTTATGACCGGCTTTTGCTCGCGGACCGGCGTAAATACGGGGACAGCATAGTCAGTTTTTATGAGTCAAAGAAGCGGGGAAAGGCGTTGTGCGCAGACAGGAGTGTCTGCGCCCCGAACGCGAGGGAGGACTGAATTGGGGAAGAGGGTTGCGATTTATCCGGGTTCTTTTGATCCTCCGACCGAGGGCCATCTCAACATCGTGAAGCGAAGCGTTCAAATATTTGACGAGGTGATCGTCGCGGTTTCGGAAAGTATCCACAAGAAATACATGTTCGGCCCCGCGGAGCGGGTGGCGATCTGGAAGTCGTTGCTCAAGGACGTGCCTCGCACGAAGGTTGACACTTTCAGGGGCTTGCTGGTGGACTACGTCCGGGGGAAGGGGACGAACATTATCCTGCGCGGTTTGAGGAACGTGACTGATTTTGAGTATGAGATCCAGATGGCCACCACCAACCGGGTGTTGAACGACAAGATCGAGACGGTCTTTATCATGACCGAGGGGACCTATTCCCACATCGCCGCGAGTCTGATCAAGGAAGTGGTGAGCATGGGCGGCTCGGCCAAGGGCATGGTGCCGCGGCTGGTGGAAAAAGAGCTGCGCAAAAAAATCCTGGAAAGCAATAAAAAATAATGATCGCGGACAGGAGTGTCCGCCGCCCGAAGAGGTGAAGAGATGAAGCTGTCGGAACGCTCGAAACTGATCAAGCCGAGCCCGACTTTGGCGGTTACGGCCAAGGCCTCCGCGCTCAAGGCGCAGGGGATCGACGTTGTGGACTTCGGCGCGGGCGAGCCGGACTTTGACACCCCGGTTCACATCAAGGACGCCGCGAAGAAAGCGCTTGACCAGGGGTTCACCAAATACACCCCGGCCACCGGCACGCTGGAGCTCAAGAAAGCCGTGGCCGCCAAGTTCGAAAAAGAGAACAATTTGAAATACGCCCCGGAGCAGATCATTGTTTCCTGCGGAGCCAAGCACTCCCTTTACAACCTGTTCCAGGCAGTGCTTGACCCCGGAGACGAGATCGTCATCATCGCGCCCTACTGGGTGAGCTACCCCGACATGGGGCTGCTCGCCGGGGCCAGGCCGGTGTTCGTCCCGACCAGCGCCAAGAGCGGCTTCCGTCCCGAGCCCAAGGCGCTGGCCGCGGCCATCACCAGGAAGACCGCGCTGGTGGTGGTCAACAGCCCGAGCAACCCGACCGGGGCCGGCATCCCGGAGCCGGAGTTGAGAAAACTCCAGCCGGTGCTCGAAGAAGGGGACTTCTGGGTGGTCTCGGACGAGATCTACGAGAAGAACGTTTACGATAATTTCAAGCCGGTCTCGGTCGCATCCTTGAGCAAACGGCTGTATGAGAAGACCGTCACCGTGAACGGCGTGAGCAAGACCTACGCCATGACCGGGTGGCGCATCGGCTACGCCGCGGGCGACAAGGAAGTGGTGAAGGCCATGGGCAACATGCAGAGCCAGAGCACTTCCAATCCGAATTCCATCGCGCAAAAGGCCGCAGTCGAGGCCCTTATTGGCAGCCAGGCGGAAGTCGCGGTGATGGTGGCGGAGTTCAAGAAGCGCCGGGACTGGATCGTGGACGCGCTCCGCCGGATCCCGGGCGTGACCTGCAACCTGCCCGAGGGTGCTTTCTACGTTTTCCCGGACTTCAACGCCTACTTGGGCAAAAGCGCCGCCGGAAAAGGGATCAAGGACTCGGTGGCGCTTTCCGAGTTCCTGCTCGAGGATGCCAGAGTGGCGGTGGTTCCCGGGAGCGCCTTTGGCGCCGAGGGCTGCCTCCGGCTCAGTTACGCGACCTCTCTGGAGATCATCAAGGAAGGCATTAAGAGGATTGCGGACGCGGTGAAAAAGCTCAAGTAGATGGGCAAAAAGTTTTTCGCGCGGGGCTTCTCGCTGTCAATTGCGGCAATCCTGATCGCTTGCTGCCGGGGGCCGGCGCGGCCCGGCCAGGAAAAAATCACCATCCTCTTCACCAACGACCTGAGCGGGCACGTTGTCCCGGACCGGAGCGGCCGTGGCGGCCTGGCCGGGATTGCGGCCAAGGCCGGGGAAATCAAGTCCGAGAACCCCAACACCATTTTGCTGGACGCAGGAGACGCTCCGGTCGGCACCGCGTTCACCACCCTGACCCGGGGCGAAGCCATGTTCCAGGTCATGAACGCGGCCGGGTATGACGCCTCGGTTTACGGCAACCACGAGTTTGACCTCGGCCAGGACCAGGCAAGGCAATACCAGGCAATCGCCGAGTTCCCCATCCTCGCCTGCAACATCCGGGACAAGGACGGCGGACCGTTTGCGCAGGAATACCTGATTTTGAAGACCGGCAGCCTCCGGCTGGGAATAATCGGCATTGCCAACCCGAAAACCACCAACCTGGTGGACAAGACCGCGGTGGCGGATTTGAAATTCCTGCCCGCGGAGCGCGAAATACGCCGGCTGCAAAAAGAGCTCGCGGACCAGGCGGACCTCCTGATCGTGCTCTCGCACCAGGGCATCAAGGAGGACATGGCCCTGGCCTATCATTTGAGCGGCGTCCCGCTGATCATCGGCGGACACAGCCAGATCAAGATCAAGGGCCTCCGGACCGTGAACAACGTGGCCATCGCCCAGGCCGGAGAAAACGGGTATTATCTGGGCCGGGTGGATTTCCTCTGGGACCCCGCGGCCAAAACCGCGGCCGGCTTCCGGGGAAGACTAATCGACATCGACCACCGCGTTATTCCCGAACCCGGAGTGCAAAAAATCATCACGGAAGAGGCCAGGGCGCTCCCCTCGGACCTGAAGCGAGTGATCGGAAAGACCCGGTTCACCATCAACAAGGTGTTCCTCGGCTTCTGGATGGCCGAAGTCTTGAAGGCCGAGGCACAGGCCGATTTCGGGATCATGAATTCCGGAGGCGTGCGCAGCGAAATCTTCCGCGGACAGATCACTCCCGAAGACCTCTTCCAGGTCATGCCCTTCAACGACAAAATCGCCGCCTTTGAAATCAGCGGCAAAAATCTCGCCCGGATCAAGACCATGCGCTGGTTCTTTTTCTCGAGAGGGCCCAGGATCGAGACCGGCAAGACCTACAGAGTCGCCAGTCTGGACTACCTCATCCGCATCAACGACTTCCCCGGAGCAAGAAACGAACAGTTCTCCGACCACCTGCTCCGTGATAAAATCATTGAGAGGATTGAAAAAGATGGCGGCATTTCCAGGTTCTGGAGCAGGCAGGGGGCGTCGCGCTGAAATAGCTTTGACCGCCATCGGCGCCATGGCCGGCGCAGTGCTTTTTCTCATCCTGGAAACCAACCTGTTCCTCTTCGTCATGAACGCCAACGTCAATGTCAACGAGCATGTATATCTCGCGGCCTCCGTGCTTTACCAGAGATACAGCCTGTATAAAGATTTCTCTTTTCCCCAGATGCCTTACCTCCCCGTTATTTTAGGATGCCTGTTCAAGATCACCGGCGCCACCCACTACCTCCTCTGCGGCAGACTGGCGGCCTTTTTTTTCGCCAACTTCGCCGGACTGATGGTCTTCCTGCTCGGCCGGCGCTTCACCAGGAATTATGCCGCATCAGTCATGTTCACCGTCTTGTTCCTGGCCAGCCCGGGCGTTATGGCCGCGATGAAGGAATGCTCCAACTACATCGCCCCGATCCCGTTTGCGCTGCTGGGGCTGTATTTGTTTTTGAGCGCCATGACCGGCCCGCGGCAAAGCAGCCTCTTGCTCCTGGCGAGCGGCGCCGCGATTGCCTTTGCCGCGGGCTTGAAGTTGTTCTATGTTTTCCTCGCACCGCCGGCTTGCCTCCTGATATTGCTTTATCCCGGGTTCGGCGATTTCCGCTCCCGCCTGAAAAACGCGGTCCTGCCCTTCACCCTCGGGCTCCTGGCCGGCTCCGCGGGGCCCATCTATTACCTGGTCACCCGGTTCCAGCCCTTCATTTTCAACAACCTGCTGGTCAACATCGACAAGGGGTATCAGGCCGCACTGGGGGTGAACGTGGGCGTTACCGTCCAAGAGCGGATACTGATCCTCCTGAAATCCCCGGACAACCGCCTCTTGCTTTCGGCCGCCGCTTTCGCCGCGCTCGCGGCCGGGGCCTCGCTGGTGCTGAGGTGGCGAAAGATTGGGCCGGTTGCGCGCTGGGAATTCACCCTGGTCTTGTTCTCCGCGGGGTTTTCAATAATGCCGCTTTATTTCACCGCCATGGTATATGAACAGTATGTTGCCATGCCCGTAACCTTCGCCATAGTCTTGATCGCTTATGCGTGCAAGCTGGTGGACTTTGGCAAAGTCTTTCTCTATCTCGCGCTCTTGGTTTTAACTTTGCGCCTGCTCTCGGGCGAGGCCGCGAAATGTTTTGAATTGGACGCCTGGCCCTGGAACTACAGTGAATGGACCGTCACCAAATTTCACCAAAACGCCCGGCAAATGAAAAAAATAGCCGACACCTACACCAGCAACAATCTCATGGCCACGCCATTCCCGCTTCACGCCCTTGAAGGGGGGTTCGATTTCTACAAGGAATTCGCGCAAGGACCTTTCCTCTATTCCATCGGCGACCTGGTCAGGGAAAGCGGGGACTACGACTGCCCGGTATATACCTCGCCGACTCGGGTGAAAAATCTGCTGGAGCAAAATCATCCCGGCTCCGTGCTGTTCCAGCCTTTCCGGAACATGCAGCCGTTCAAAGATTACGCGGTCCTGCACGGCTTCAAAAAAGTGAAGCTGGACTCCGACCAGATCGTGGTTTTCTACGTCCGGCCTGATAAATAGCCGGCGCCAGGGTCATCTATTCGATCGGGAATTTGGATCCGGCGCCGGCGAAGGAAAATTTGTTGCCAAAACGGCGCTCGAGCCGGCTGAGCGCAAAGTCGCCGGTGCAGTGCCCGACCGCGACCCGCTCAGGGCTGAAGCGCGAGATTTCCTCAATGGTCCGCTCCACCTGCTCCGGCCCGCGGCCCAAAAGGTGCAGGCCGCCCAGAACCGTGTCCAGTTTTTTCATGGCCCAAAATTTTTCAATCAGGCCAAGCGTGTTGATTGCGCCCCGGTGCGCGCAGCCGAAAATGACGCTGATCCCTTTGCTCCCGCGCGCCGCCACCGCCAGGTCGTCCGGGAAATCGTCGGGGACAAACCGGCCGTCGCGCTCAATCAAGAACCCGGGCTCGGGCGTTTCCAATTCCGACTCCAGCGGCACCGGGCAGGCGAGCAGGATTCCCCCCTCCGCGAGTTCCCGCGGCTCTTCAACCCAAAAGATCTCCGCGCCTTTGTCCCGGATTTGCTTTTCCGAAATGGTCATGCCCACCTCGACTTCGATCAGCTTCCCGCCGATTTCCTTGCGAACCTTGCGCCGGGAAAAGGCCTCGCGATGGCAATAAATTTTTACCCCCGGATTTTTTTCCAGGACATAGGGGGTCCCGCTGGTATGGTCGAAATGGCCGTGGCTTAAGGCGAGCGCGTCGATCTTGCCGAGGTCGTATCCGAGCAGGGCCTGGTTTTGGCGGAGGGCAAAGCCCTGGCCGGTGTCAAACAGGAGCTTGAAGCCGTTGATTTCGATCAGGGCCGCGAACCCGTGTTCCGCGATCAGCCCCCGGCTCAAGGCCACGCGGTTTTCCGCGATGATTGTGATCTGCCCGGGCAACTACCGCCTCTTGCCCTTCCGGGCCTCGGCCAGCTTCATGTCGATCACGCGGATTTCCCGCTGGGCATCCTGGTTGTACTGGTCCAGCTCCAGGGTTTTTTCGAAATACCCGCGCGCCTTTTCCAGCTCCCCGGTCACGCGGTAAATTACACCCAGGTAAAACCAGCCCTCGGCCACCTTCGGCCGCTGCTTCATATTCTCTTCAATCACCTTGGCCGACTTGGCCGCCTGCCCCGCTCCCTGGACCTTGAACTGAGCATAGGCCATGTGAATATTGTATTCCGGCTCCTCCGGGTCAAGCTTGATCGCGGCGTCCAGAGCGGTCGCCGCCTCCTTGAACGAGCCCCGCCGGAGGGCGATCACCGCCTTCTGGAATTCCATCTCCGCCTGGATCGCCCGGTTGGCCTTCTCCATCTCCGAGTCCGTGATCTTGCTCTTCAGACGGTCAACATACTGGCGCTTCAACTCCGCGTCCGTCAGCGTGCTGTACGCCTCCCCGATCCGCGTGAACAGGCTCTCAACCTTTTCCCGCACCTCGCCCCGGTAAAGGTCGGACCTGGCGTCCGGGTGGAAAAGACGGGCCATCTTGAAATAAACCCTTTTGATGTGAGACGCCGGCGTGGCCTGGTCAACGCCCATGATCTCAAAAAAAGTGATCTCCCTTTGGTGGGCCTTCTCGTGCAGCTTATCGATCGTGGCCAAGAGCTCCTTGTCGCTCATCTCCTTGTCCAGCATCTTTTCAATGGGCAGCGTCGGCTCTTCCTTCTTGACTTCCCTCCGGGTATCTTTAGTCTCCGCGACCGGCTTTTTCTCAACCACATTCTTATCCTTGACCGCGGCGCCTTGGTAGGCCGAACCCAGAGGAAAATCCTCTTCCTCCGCAGGGAGCGCAAGACAGCCGGCGAAATAAAGCGCGAGCACGGTCTGCTCGGCCTGTTCCGGCTTCAAGCCGGACGAGCGGGTCGCGTTCATGACCATGAATTCCCTGCCCAGTCCGCGCAGCCAGCGCTGCTCCTTGGGCCCGAACCCGAACAGGCTGATCTTTTCAATCAATTCCAGCTTGACCTGGAAATGCTTCTTGTCCAGGCCCGGGAATTCCTTGCTGATCCGCACCCCCGGGTAGTGCATGGCCACGCCCGCGACCATGATCTTTTCCGGGCTGAGCGGAGTGAGCAGGTACTTCTGCAGGGCCTCCGTGGAAGCATCCCGGAACTGGATGTGGCCTTTGATCAGCGCGAAACAGTTCTTGATCTTGAGCTCGGTCTGGAACTGGTAGAGCTCGGAAAACTCCTGGCCGTTCAGGCCCAAAGAAGCCTGCGCCAGTTCCTCCAGCTTCTTGTAATCCCCGCCCGCCTCCTGCTTCAACGCCTGATACTTGTCCTCGCTCAAGCGCCCCTGGCCAACCAGTATCCGCCCCAGCGTTTCCTCCAGCGAGCCCCCCTGAACGTAAAAATTCAGCCCGTTCAAGATCATCAGCCGCTTGACCACCTTGCCTTCCGGAGGGGCCTGTGTGTAAATATCGACAAAGCCGGTTTTCCTTTGACCGGCAAGTTGGTAGAATATTTTGGCGAACGGGATCGCGGTCAGGTCCGCGCTGAACCCGTTGGTCTGTTGTTGGAGAGACCCGGACATGGCTTTTTAGCATACCAAAGCTATTGGGAAAATCAATTTTCAGGGGAGTTTGAAATGGAGATCGACCGGAGAAAATTTCTGCGGACGAACGCAACCGCGGCAGGGAGCGCGCTCCTGGCCGGAGCTTTCCGCCCGCTTGCCGCCGAGGAGTTTGCGCTTGCGCTCACTGAGAGCGAGAAGACCGCGCTCTGGGAAGGGGCGCGCCGGGTCTTTGAGCAGAGCCGCGAATGTGTGGACGGCAAGGTGTTCCACTATCCGAGCGCCGGTAATTACCACTCGTTTTTCGCCTGGGACTCGGGCGCCAACGTGATCGCGGGAAAGCATCTTTTCCCGGAAGACGCGCTGAAAGAACTTGAGACCATTTACTCTTTCCAGTCGCCGTCGGGCAAAGTTCCGCACGAGGTCCGCTTCCGCGGCCTCAAGGAAAAAGACCCGCTCCGGAACGTGACCATTTATCTTCTCCGCCGGCAGTTTGACCGGAACGGGGTGACCGCGCTGATTGACCCTCCCAACTTCATCTACGCGGTCGCGGACTATTTTGATTTCACCGGCGACCGCCGCGTGCTGCCTCTGGCGGAAAAAGCGGAGAAGGCCGCGGACTATCTACTCTTCGAGCGCGACCTGTTCGGAGACGGCCTGGTCAGCATCATCCACCCCTGGGAATCCGGCACCGACGCCGCGGCCGTTTTTGACCAGCCCATCGGAGTCAGCGCCAGATATTCCTCGCCCGCAATCCCCTACCTGGCAAAGTACCTCCAGCTCCTGAACCGGCTGGCCGAGGTCGGGTTCGATCCCAAGACCGTGGCCAGAGAAAATATCTTCGTGTTTGAAGACGTGGGCTTCAATTCCTGGCTCGCGCTCGGACTGCTCGGGCTGGCCCGGCTTTTCGAAAAAACCGGGGACAAGGCCAGGGCAAAAAAATATTTCAGCCGGGCCAAAGACATGGTCGGCGCCATGGAAAAAATCATGTGGGACGAGCAAGCCGGGTTTTTCTATCCGCGCTATGATTTGAGAAAGCCCAAGCTCTCCCGGCGCAAATGCGCCGGCGGCATGCTGCCCATGATGACCGGCCTGGTCTCGCCTGACAAGGCGCGCCGCTTGATCGATGAGCACCTCAAGAACCCGGCCGAGTTCAACACCACTTATCCGGTCAGCTTCAACGCCGCGGACGAACTTGCCGGGGACCATCTAACCCTCGAAACCATGATGCTCTGGCGCGGGCACTGCCTCTGGGCCAACATCAACTGGGCGCTCGCGCTCGCCGCCGAGCAGTATGGCGAGAAAAATTTCAGCCGCGAACTTGCCCTTAAAACCGCCAGGCTCGTGCTCCGCGAAGGCTTCCGCGAATTCTACGACACCCGCTCCGGAAAAGGACAGGGCGCCAAAAACTTCACCTGGCCGGCGCTGGTGATTGATTCAATCAACCGCTTGAGCATTTGAAATCTTTTTCATCGTACAGAATAAAGAGAACTCAGCGTATCGGTGTGGCCTCTCTCATGGGCGGAAGTGGTCAAGCTCTGCCTGGCGGAGGAAAAACCCTCGCGCGAACAGTTTGTCGGAGTGGAGCTTTTAGAGGTTCGCGTGTGATCCGACTTGGACTGATATTTCTTTGATTAGACTTGTCCTTCCGCTAGAACATATTCTTTAGAATAGAGTCTCTCATTGTCGCTATTAAACTCATACTTTACATCGACCGGCAGTTTTTCAACATCAATTATTCTCCAACGCCTGCATTTGAAAACATATTTGTTCTTCTTTCTGCCGTCAACGTAAACCTCAAAAGAGAGAACAAAATGATGGGCATCCCGAGTAATTTTGGAATCAGCGGAGGGCGAAAGATAGAATGATCTCTGGCTGGTTTCAACATTGTCCGCATTGTAAGTCTTGCACTCCAGATAATTCATTCGCGTCTTCTTGTCGATGAAACATAGGTCCGGGTAACCCATGCTCTTCTTGCCCCCGGACTTACATGAGGGCGTGTCGGCCGCGCAACCCATTTTTTTGAAGGCGAGCTTGACGTACTCTTCTATGTCATTTCCGACTTCATTCGGCCGGGACCTTATTATCGGCTTTCGGTTGACTTTGTGGCCCGCTATTTGGGCGATTTTTTTCAGGTCTTCAAGCAATTCAGCATCGGCAGAGTTGGCAAAATCAAAGGGGATTATCTTATGCCCCGAAAGAGATTCTATTACAAGGTTGAGTGGAATGTCGCGCAGAGGTTGGAGCATCTGCCTGATAATCCGTTCGAGATTTTTGGCATACTCATCGGGCATCGTATTATCCTCCGAAAGAGTTATTTTCGGAACAGGACTATTCTATTACTGTTAGTACCCTTGGCATTGTTTTTTACTCCCCAGATATTCGCCGTTTTGGTGAAAATTTGCTCATTGATCAAAATACTTTCACAATGGAATCCATTTTCAATGCCAATGGGAACTACATATTCTTCCAGTTTGATTTTTCCGGCTCTCACCTCTCCAACTTCGAAGGCGACCCATCCACCGACCTTGGTGATTCTAAAGAGTTCCTTAAAAACTTCCTTGATAAAGATTTGCCAACCGGCGATCTCTTTGGCGATAGTAATTTGTTTGCCAATTTCGCTGACATCAATGTCGTTAAACCAGCACCGAAGCCAGTTGTCAGCGCCATACTGCACGACATCGAGAAAGGGAGGCGAGGTAACCGTAAGCTGAATGCTGTCGCCCAAAATCTGATTTGTTTGACGCGCGTCAGAGCATATAAATAGCGCGGATTGGCCATGTCGCCTCAAATTGTTTACGTCGCTCAACGATAAGTCCCTAATCAGACTCGACGTTTTCTTCAAGATTATCGCCACGGTGTCTCTATGCTCTGGTGTCTGATTAAGTTCTTGATTTACCTTTTTTTGCCGCTCAGGAGACAGGGCTTGGTTGGGAGGCAGGGTATACACGGAAAAAAATCCCGAGGAGTGCCCGGTTAACCGGTTAGTGGCCACCATGCGTATCCACGCGTCTATTTCGTCTTCAATATTTCCTTTTGATTTCTCCTTAAGATGGTTTTTAAGGGCCATTATTTCGGATTCCGTGTCCGGGTGATAGAACATTGACAGATCAATTTCCGCTCTCGCTTTCCGGGAAAAGTTTATGCAGTTAAGCCTCTTTTCTATTTCGGACAATGATGGAATGAAGAATCTAGGCCTGGAAAGCATGGTGCTCAATGGATTTATATCGTTAAGCACCACATTCCGGCCCATCAAAGCGGCCTCAATGCCGGTCGTTCCCCTTCCACTGAAAGGGTCGTAAACCGTGCCGCCGGCCTTGCTGAAAAGTTCAATAAAGAACCTTGGCAATTGGGCCTTGAAACAGGCGCGATATGAAATTTCGTGTATGGACGAAGATTGTCGTTGTTTTGCTGTCCAAAATTCTTTTCGATAAACGGGCATACTCTTCCCATTTATGAGAAACTCTTCAAATGGCTGTGTGTTGCCTCTGCCGGAGGAAAAAAGTGCCCCCTGGTTTTCCAGCCGAAAGTTGGATAAGAAATCATGGAGGATGCTTCTTGATTCGGTCATGCGGGAAATTATAGCACTTGCGCAAAGTCATATCCAGTCTTTGAGACTATCCAAGACCTTCGCTCTACAAAGTCATATCGAGACATCTACGCGAGTAAGTGTGGCCGCGGCTCTTATACGCCCTTTGCGTCTTTGCGGTGAATAACCTATATTAGGGAGCATGAAGCGGTCAACCTATGCCAAGCCTGACTATTATGCGCGCAAGGCCAAGGCGCGTGGTTTTCCGGCGCGGAGTGTTTTCAAGTTGGAGGAGTTGGACGCGAAATACCATTTACTTTCGCCGGGGATGACGGTTCTGGACCTGGGCGCGGCGCCGGGGAGCTGGATGAAGTATTGCGGTGAGAAGGTCGGCGGCCGCGGCATGGTGGTTGGCATCGACCGGAGCCCGCTGAGCCGGCAGACCGGAAAGAACGAGGCGTTCATCTTGTCGGACGTGTTTCTGATTGAGCCGGCGCAGATTCGCGCGCAATACGGCGAGTTCGACCTGGTGCTCTCGGACCTGGCCCCGGACACCACCGGCAGCAAGCTGGCGGACAACGCCCGCTCCATCGCGCTTTGTGAGCGGGCCTGCCAATTCGCGCGGGCGGTGCTCCGACCGGGCGGGAAGCTCCTGGTCAAGGCCTTCCAGGGCGGGGAGTTTGAGGGGTTCGTCAAATTTTTGCGCGAAAGCTTTGCCGGCGTAGAGACCACCAAGCCCAAAAGCTCCCGGCCGGGCAGCCGGGAGATGTATGTTTACGCAAGAAATTTCAAGAAGCGCGCGAAAACGTAGTTGTCGACAGACAGGAGTGTCTGTCGCCCGAAGAAAATAGTTGTCAACAGACAAGAGTGTCTGTTGCCCGAAGAGGAGAAGAGATGAGCAAGCTGAAGCGAGTGGGAGTGCTGACCGGGGGCGGGGATTGTCCGGGCCTGAACGCGGTGATCCGGGCGGTGGTCAAGACCAGCCTGGGCGATTACGCCGCGGAAGTGGTCGGCATCCTTGACGGGTTTGAAGGGCTGGTGTTCAAAAAAGTGATGCCGCTTTCGTGGGAAAACGTGCGCGGCATCCTGACCAAGGGCGGCACCATCCTGGGCAGTTCCACCCGCGCCAATCCGTTCGCCATGACCGTTGAGCGCAACGGCAAAAAGTTCACGGAAGACAAGAGCGCTGACGCCTGCCGCAATTTTGAGGAGCTGGGTCTGGACGCCCTGGTGGTGATCGGAGGAGACGGCACGCTCACCATCGCCAAGGAACTGAGAGACAAATGCGGCCTGAAAGTGGTGGGCGTGCCCAAGACCATTGACAACGACCTCTCCGCCACCGACCGCACCTTCGGGTTTGAGACCGCGGTGATCACCGCGACCGAGGCGATTGACAAGTTGCACAGCACGGCCGAGAGCCACCACCGGGTGATGTTCGTGGAGCTGATGGGCCGGGAGGCGGGCTGGATCGCGCTCTATTCCGGCCTGGCCGGGGGCGCCGACGTAATCCTCATCCCGGAAATCCCGTACCACACTCCCAGGCTGGTGGAAAAGATCGAGCGGAGGGAAAAATACGGGATGAAGTTCAGCATCGTGGTGGTGGCCGAGGGCGCGAGACCGGTGGGCGGAAAGATGAGCGTGATCGAAAAGCCGGACCAGCCCTGGGCGCTGCCGAGGCTGGGCGGAGCCGCCCAGCGGGTGGCGGACGAGGTCGAGAAGCTGACCAAAAAGGAAACGCGGGTGACCGTGCTCGGTCATCTCCAGCGCGGGGGCTCGCCCACGGCGTTTGACCGGAACCTCGCCACCCGGCTGGGAGTTGAGGCGGTCAACCTGATCGCTCGCGGCGAGTTCGGGAGAATGGTCTGCCTGTCCGGCCGGGAGATAAAATCGGTCCCGCTTGAAGACGCGGTTGGCCGGCAAAAACTGGTCGATCCTCACGGCGAAATGGTCCGGGCCGCGGCCGCCACCGGAATCGAATTCTGCGCGGCGCCGGAGAAATAATTGAGTCCCGCGGTTCCCGTCCCGGCCTCAACCCTGACCATTTTGCGCGAGCGCAAGGGAATCGAGGTCTATCTCACCCGCCGCAACGCCAATCTGGTTTTTCTGGGCGGGTATCACGTTTTCCCGGGCGGGCGAAGGGACGAGGATGATTTCTCGGAGGCGGCGATCAAAAGGATGCACGCGGCGAGCCTGAAGCTGAAAGCGGAGCAGGTGGAGTCGCGCGAGCCGCAGGCGCAGCGTTTGGGATATTACTCGGCCGCGGTGCGGGAGGCGTTTGAGGAAGCCGGAATTTTGATTGCGTGCCAAAGGGGCGGGGGCAGGATCAAACCGGGCCGGGAGTTGAAAAAGGAGTTGGCCCGCGAGCGTTCCGCGATTCACGCGGGCAGGATTACCTTTCTGCAAATGCTTGAGCAGTTCGACTTCGCTTACGACCTTGACCGGCTGTTCTGGTACGCCCGTTGGGTCACGCCCGAGTTCAGCCCGCGCAGGTTTGACACCCAGTTCTTCGCCGCGGCCCTGCCCCGGGGCCAGCGCCCGGCCGGCTTTCCCGAGGAAGTTGATGACGAGTTTTGGGTCCGGCCGGAGGACGCGCTTGCGCAATGGCGCGCGGGCAAGCTGGCCATGATCCCTCCCACCGCGGCCAGCCTGGCCACGCTCGCCAATTTTTCAAATCTCAAGCAACTGCGGAAAAAATGGGGCAAGAAATAGCGTCTGTGGTCAGGCCCTGACCTCGGAGCCCGAACTGCCTCGTGCTACGTAGCGTCCCGCTTTAAGGCGGGACTACGCAGAGTAGCAGATGATAGGGCCTGACCCCTCAAGGTCTGACCCGAATGGCGCTAATTTAAAGTTGAGCCTGATAGCCAAGCGGTTATGGTCATCAACCAAATAATTTGACCGGCATTCAATTCTTTCGATAGCCCGGCGGTTATGGTCATTAACCAAATAATTTGATCGGGAGTTCGGGTTTCGATAGCCCGGCGCTTCAGCGCCG
>Ga0315294_10000488_pt1 | contig 42583 bp, 84 predicted proteins | sample YL17G13_40_MG_FD_203626 | JGI IMG/M metagenome (GOLD analysis project Ga0315294, IMG submission 203626) | Sediment microbial communities from Yellowstone Lake, YNP, Wyoming, USA - YL17G13_40 | ecosystem: Environmental > Aquatic > Freshwater > Lake > Sediment | place: USA: Wyoming | collected... | reverse complement strand
AGCGAGGACCAACCAAGAACGACAAGATAATCATCACGAACTACTTGAGTCGAGTCATCATTCCGTTGATCGCTATCACTGACTGGAAAATTGATGCAATTAAGTTCATTGATGAAGGATTGAACGATGTATCTTTCGATCATGGTGATATCGTTATACGGATGCTGCTGAAAGGGTTACAGACTGCATTAAAACGGGCTGAATGGAAGGCACATCGTGATGATGGCAGTGCTACCATCTATTTTCATAAGAAGGGTATGAGTAGAATCATTGCAGTTGAAGAGTGACTTATGAACTATTCATTAACAACTCATTTTTTTCAATTAACACGACTCAGCAATGATTTGTTGACTAGTGATACCGTAATTCAATCGTTTTAAACCGCCATGACCATTCAACCTATATCCGATCACTTTACCATCATATATACTGAATAGAATTACCTTACCAGCGAAATATTTGGTCACGACGGTCAGCATTTGTTCAACCTTCTTTATATCTATTTGTAAAATATCGTTATTCATCACGATAGTCGAAAATACATCAGCGTATTCTATTCCATTTGGTCCGTCGAATAGATCGTTCAAGAACGGTTCGACTTCCATGAAAAACATTTCTAAGATAGGATCGTCGATTGGTCGCGCTTCAAAACGAGAAAACACATGATAATAAGTAGTTTCATCCATGATCAGTCATTTCATGACACGGGAATAAATCTTTTGGTAGACGAAAAATATATAAAGTTTGGACAATGATGACTTGTCAAGATAACCGGAAATTATTGGATCGTTGTTGAGTGACCAACATGAAAAAAGCGATAACGGACATCATTCCACTCGAAAAATTCAAGGATGCTGAGCATTATTCATTCATAAAATTATTGGGCAATGGCATAACGAGGATTATTTCGCCTAAATTCGTCGTGAATGTTGAATTGATGGATCAAGATCAACACGTCGTCAAGGTGACACAAACCGATAGCGAAATTATATTTAATATCGATGATATCGATACTGTCCAAATCGGCAATATATTTGATATGAGTAAGGCTGTATTGACCGACTCTCAACGGTGCATCATCGATATGTTAATGAGTAAGCAAAATGAATTGCTCAATATTTACTTTGACAAGATTAACGAACCAACCATCATCAATCCAAGTGAAAGCGATATAACATTCATGGACGCCGGCAGTGCAGCAATTGCCGTGAGAATTAAAACGCCAGAACACGGATATTTCTTTGCTCTTGGAGATATCAATAGACTAACCGAGGATTATCTTTAAGGTGATGAATGACGAACAAAAAGTCAACCGACGAACCAACGGATCACGAAGCGAGCATTCCACTCAATAATTTTCCTTTAGCAGATAAATGTCACACTTGCACGAGAACGAGGGATTACTGTTATCAAAACGGTGAAATATACCCAGATTGCTACAGAGAAGAACCGATAATATCGTCAACTTCAATTGATAAACTGATCGTTGAACGAGAAGAAAACAGTGATTTTGACGAGATGACTGCGCAGATGGCTGAGAAAATCATTGAAAACATCGATCCAGACGCAGATGATGCTGAAGCATCTGGATATGAAGATATCAAGGATATCATTCGTGATCATCTTGTTGATTGGTTCGAACGTTGTGATACATCAACCGTCGAGGTGGAATGAATGGAAATGGATAAATTCGACGATCATCCATCACCGCCGATGTGCAAACGATGCAAGAAACCGTTGCCCGTGGAAGTTGAAAATGACAACGCGTTTTATATGGCATATCAAGTCAATTATGTCGCGTTGGACTTCGATGGTAGTTCGTGTGGAAACGAAGATTTCGTTGCTAATTACTGTAAAACGTGTTGGAACATCATCGCTAAGGAACGCCAAGATGACACTGATGTCGACGAATAAACCAACCATCATCAACCGATTAACGTTGCTCCGTGGCAGAATGAGTAGCAATGATCGGTATAGTCCAGATATTAAACTCATCACGGAAACGATCGCTGCATTAACGACTGGAAAGGAAAAAATGAAATGTCTCGATGCAGTGATGGATGAAATACAAAAGCAACTCCGCATCATCGATGAACACGAAGATATAGAACAGTATCGTCGTGAAGTCGTTTGGAAAATGATCATGAATATCAAGAAACTTGGTGGCAAATGATGAAATTCGATCCAGATGTCGAATATCGAACCAATCCTTGCAGACGTTGTATGTGTGCTATCGACGGGTCACCACAAGATTTAGATCAATGTGCAACTCATCCACGAGTGCATCAAGATGGACGACCAGATTGTCCATTTCTAAAGAAGGGTGAATGAAATGGGTCTCTATGAACTTCGCGCGTCGGTTATTTTCAAGACTACTGCTGGGTGGCGAGAGCAAAGCAGTGTATCAGTGGTTGATTGTTTGTCTGACGACGAAGCAAAGTTGGCTGGATTACTGTTTGTTGCCGACTATGCTGCACGGATGAAAGAAAATTACAATGACACGACGGAGATTGGTTGTGTCAAGGTATATGGTTTTTATCCGACGAAATTTAGAAACGGCAATTTCGTGAGTGGTTCATCGTCATACGCTGCTGGTGAAGTGTATGAATGGAAATGTGATTGGTATCCCTACGAAAAGGAATTGGAACACATCAAGGAAACAATAGCAGAGAACGAGGCGAATGACAAACGGGACTATTCCCAGTGACTGAACCATGCGGTATGTGTAAACCGCTTGTTGATGAATTGAAGGGCGATATCGATTCACTCAATCGTCGTGTTGAACAATGGCAATTGGCTGTTGAAGCAAGGGACAACTTGATAGGCAACATTTCTGGCTGGATAGCAAACAAGAAAAATGATTGTAACGATACAGGCGAAATGGTCGATATTAACGATCTTATAGCACTTGATACCATTATAACTACTTATATCAAGAACGAACAAATCCGTGTATTGAAGGCAGCGATAGCAGCAATAGGGGATAATCCTATGCTCGAATTTAAACGACAAGACTATGAAGATCAACTCAAGAAATTGGTGAACGATGAATGAGCGACGATGAAGACGAACTTCACGAAGTTACCATCGATGAAATGACGTTTAACGAAATCAAGGATTATGTTGAACAGTTGAAGAGTAATATCAAGAGTCTTGAAATGATGCCCTATATGAAAGAAGACGATCTCGATGATCTCACGGTCAAGGTTGAGAATATGCGACAAGACCTTGCAAGGGCTGAAGACGAGCACGCCACCGATATTTTGTATAAGGAAAAACTGCAAGATATGCTCGATGTGGATCATTCTGGTAGCGATACTCACGGTAGTTGGGACGATATCGTTCGTGCTATAAACGATTTAACTGGCAAACCTAACGACGATGACGGACCAGTCGGAGACCCGAATTGTGAATTGTGTTATGGTCAGTATTATTTACCTGATCCGCCGGGTGTTAGTGCCAGTCCATTACTTGAATGCCCACGATGTAAGGGAAAACACATAACTAAAATGATGTGTGAATTGAAGGTAAAATCGACCAAGGTAAAATATGATAATGCTGAAATTGAACGATTACAAACGATCATCGATGCTGCTATCAAGGAAGCCACCGACGAATTCTTTAACGATCAACAGGTGATGAATATTGTCAAGGAAGTATATGGTATAGACGACGATTATTTCATCTCACAAAAAAGTATATTGAAAATATTACAAAGGCGAAATATCAAATGAAATTTGAATTCACAATCGAAATCACTGGTGAAATTGAAGCGCCAAACGAAGAATATGCTCGAATGCGTTTGTCTGGAAGCGAAGGAGAAATTACCGATTCACTGCCAATTGAAGTTGAAAATCCAAGTTACGGCAACATATACATAACTGAAATGGATGATGACGATGCAGACGACAACGAATGATGAAAATTTTGGATACAACGGAACATATAATAAAGACAGGTTTGACAACTATAGATTCACGGTCTTGTTACAATTTGATGTCAAATCTCCAAGCGACAAGATCGCTTTCATCAGTATGAAACGTGACCTTGGAAATCACGTTGGAATGTATGCAGGTGAACGTCTGCTCTTATTTCGTGTTTTATCGATCATGAAAAACGGCGTGGACGAAATTCTCGTTCCAGAAACACGTGACATCGAAAATCAATTCATCTCACATCCAGAGAATATCTTGATCGATGGTAAGATCGTGCCAGACTTCAGTTCCGTAATGGACGAAGCACAAACGAGTGATTTCACAAAAATTGAACTATTTAATTCGATGTTGGATAATGTCGAGAAAATACGGGATACTCCGAGTTGTCCGAAATGCCATTGGTATCATGAACCGAACGTTCTCTGTCGGATTGGTGATCCAGAGAAATGCGATGGACAATATCTTCATTGCACCGATCTACCAGATGGAAGCACGAGTCATGAAAGGCATAAACACGATGAACATTGGGTTTGTCCAAAATGCGGATCAGTCAGCATTCGTTATAGCGACCCCGGTTGTGACTCTGGTATGTCAGTTAAGTGGTTCTGTCATAGTTGTGGTAATGTTATGTTCACGGAACCTCGCCGTGCTGGCGAGAAGCAGGTGATTTAATATGGTCTTTAGCAAGCGCATTCACTCAGAGCACGTTGAAAAACCAGAAGACTTGATTTGTCCACGTCACGGACGATGTGAAACGCTGATCTTGAATAGAGGTGGTTACGAATTCAACACCAACCTGTTTCTCGTTGCGTGTGGCAGTTGTATACAAGAGCGTTTGGGAAAATTACAAAGTATCATCGATAGTTTCGATTCAGATATTAAAAAACTCGACAACGATAATTACGACGAATATATGCAAGTAAAACCACGAAATCTAAAGAAGAAGGAAAACTCATGAGACTACCATACTCAAATTCGTGTAGGTATGAAATGGTTAATTGTGATGAATCGTGCAGTCGCTCGATGCGATTGAAATGTCTAATCATTAGTAGCATTTATCGATTCGTTCGCAAGGAACGAAATGTCGTGGATTAGTGAACAATCGTGGAAACAATAAATATCGATGTTGACGCGTGGGTCAATGATTATATCAACAAGCACAAGTGTGGACGATGTAAGGGAACTGGCGTCGTCGGGAAAGCACCGTGGCTTTATACTTGTGAAGATTGTCGCCAAACAGGACTCGATGGGTATCACCACGAGCCAACATTCATGATGTTATTCACGAAAGTTAAAAATGCAACGAATATGGATGAAATACGACGAATCGTTTTCGACTTTCAATGTCAGTTCGAATTATCACGAGTATTTGAAGGAAAAACATATGAAGAATGGTTTATTCAACGGAAATGAATATCATGAAAACATTTACATTCAGTTTGAATGGAAATATAAAGGTGACGTGGCAATTCTGCGAATACAATGACCAGCAAACGATAGAGTGGCTAAAACGAGAAGTGTTGAAGACCTTGAACAAAATAGATGGTCACGTGAAGTTCGATATTCAAGAACCGACGTTGATCAATGAAACTGAAGAAACTGAACCACGACCAGATGGTAGAGATAAATTATTACAAATATTCGTGAACAGATTCTATGAGCGGATCGAAAACTGGAGCGCTGGTGAAACAGAGGAACTCATAGATTTGACATTCGATTTCAAGACTCAACTAGAAAATCATCATTTTGTCAATCCATTAACGGTAAAAACGAACGATGATAATGAATCAATGGATGAACTCAATAAAACTACCTGAAGCGACTATCATGAACAGAATACGAAAAATCAATAGTCATGTCATCATTTCGACGCGGGCAACGGTGACAAACATCATCGATGAAATAGTTGCCTTACCAGATGAACAGCGGTTCAGTGTGCTTCGAGCGTTCTGTCAACGATGTGGTGAGATGAAAACGAGTTGCAGATGCAAGAAGGTGAATAACTGATGGCAATTCATTGCCCAGAATGTCGATTCGGCATAATGACACCAGCCAATAAACCTGGTCGTGAATGGGACGAAGATTGGTTAAAATGCCAGTCGTGTGGTTATGAATGCGACATACACACTGCCAAAGAAGAAGATGATAACGATGACTGTTGATATGTTAATTGGTGGAATATATGAGTGAATACACAGCAGAAGCAGTCTGTTCACATTGCTATAACAAGCATACGCATAAATGTCAAGGACCATCTATATGTGCCGGAGTCTTACAATTCGAGGGATTGCTTGGTGTAATCAACGAATTTGCCCAGACATTCATTCGTTCAGTTGCCTTGGTTGATGGTGAAGTAGTCGTTAACCCAAATGAGGCAGCGATTGTTATGCCGTTTGTCGAAGAGTTCGTGAATCATTTACTCCGTCAAGGCTTGATCGAGGTTAAATGAGATGACACGACCCAAGAATGAATGTGTCAAGGAAGCAAAGCAGTTCATCAGTCGAGTTAACGCAGACACAGCGAACTACAAGCGATCGATGACGACATATGAATATATAGAGGGAATGAAACTGATTGATGTGATTGACGAAAAGATTGAGACGATCAAGGGAAGATATAAGGAATTACTCGATTTGGTGTATGAACTTCATCTCGATTTGCTACGATATGCAAAAAACCCAGACTATCCATCACCTGGTATACTTGCAGAAGTTCTCGATCACGATCTTGTTGAAAAGAAGTTCATAGTTAACGATAAAGAAAATCTGGATGATGAAACTGGTTCCACGTGCTTGTAGACAAAAAATTTATAAAATTTGGCGATATTAAAAAAGATGATCTCTCCGATGATGATTGATACTATGCTGAACGATAACGATTTTAACATATTCATCGACGGCGAACATTTCATACAGTTGCTGCCATTCATACTTGCTTATAGTAAGAAACGAGATGAAATATTGGCGTCAAAACCATCTAACGTTAATTCAACAGCAGATTGCCAAGCATATCACGGTGTATCAAGTTGTGATGACTGTCCTAACCGTGATGTGAATGAACAAGCAGAGATGGAGATGCTCGATATATTACAGCGATGTATTTCGTTAAATTTTCGTGCATTTCCAATCATGGATGATAAAATTGAATGACTACTGAAGGAAAATGAGGATGCGAGCAATGAACACTCCACGACAAAACAAACTCGAAAAACAGTTCAGTGAAGCGCTTGCGAAGGGTGATAACAAGCGTTCAGATAAATTATCCAAGAAATTACACAAGATTGAACGTGAACAAGATGCGTTTAATACAATGAGTCAAGAAGAGAAAAGTGAACTGCGTAGAAAATTTCACGAACGATATATACGATGTTCCAAGATTTCGATATTCGTCACGATGATCATCTTCATCGTGACAACGATATTCATATTTTCTAACGATCTTTTGGCAAATATATCGATAGACGTTTCGATCGCTAACATCATCGTGAACTTATACATCACGATTTGGATGCGACGACAATCACATAAAATAGGTAAATAATCATGGAAAACGAAGAAGATGAATTCTTATTGAATTTGAAATATCTAAATAGTCTGAAAATCGATGAGTCGAGCGATTCTAAGCCGATCATTCAACGATGGTGTCCAATTTGTCAAAGTTTTTGGTGGTTCAAGGTAAGTGACCATTCGCTGATCAAGACACCGACATCGATGTATCCAGCGCTTGTTGAAATGTGCAAAACGTGCCAAGAACATTATTTTGGTAAAGAAGCAACAACCGATGAACAATCGTGAGCGACGAAGCAAGAACCAAGGCAAGTGAATGATCATGAGTATCGAACATCGATTGAAACCAAACTTCAAGGAAGGATTCAAGCAACGTATGATATGGAAACATCCAGACGTCAAGAACGACTTACTCGATGAAATGTCCGAAGGATTATGTCTAATCATCGATGCAATAACAACGATGAAACCAGCAGAAGCCAATGAAATTATAAAGGAAATATATCAATCGTTAATGCAAATACAATTACTCTCATTGAAACATTATCACGGATACGAGAATGAGCATAAATGAGCATACAAGTAGTGAGAAAAGCGAATATAACGAGGACCATCAATGAAACTGTCGAGATCATCGACGACAGACATATTAAACAAACACCCGACGACGAGCCACGGATCATCGTGAAGATAGATGACTCCAAGGTTCTTGACAAGCAAATTTTACCGTCAAAAGATGGTAGCACGAGACGAATAACGATCGAGATCATTGCCAATCATCGAAATATCCTCAATGATGTCGAATTTGTCGATGTGGAGTGAATGTGTATGTTGAAAACCATAAAAGTAACACCGTTATTCATAGAAGTGTTTACTGCTTGCGCAGCGTTCCTATTGGTGTGGGGTTTGATAGTCGATAACACGATGGAAACAAAATCGACGGGTATTGTGTATGGTGCGTTTGGATTCTTCGCGGCACTATCAGTTGTATTTTTCAGCGATTGGATCAAGGAACGAATACTCAAGAAAGCAGGTATTATATCATCATACACTAAGCCGAAGGAAGGTGATGTCGCGAAGATAATTGCTGAACAAGAACATACGACGCTCTTGAAGCAGGTCAAAGAGTTACTCGAAACACTGACAAAACAACTACCACCGATCATCCAAGAGAAGGTTGAACAACAGAAATCGTTATCGATATTATCAAAACCAGCAAAACGGCGTGTCTTGGATATGCCGACGATCATGAAACAACCATCCGTCGCTGAGTTGGTTAAATTGGCAAATCCGTCGGCAGCGATCGAACAAGAAATACCAATTCATCAGCAAGTAGCGACCCAGACTACCATTCACGAAGAAGAATATGTCGTTGAACAACAAATTGGTGATGAAATACCAGAAAAGAAAGTTGACGACGATGAAATTCCAGAACCATCATCAGTTCAACAAATCATCGTTCCTAAGATTGAACATATCGAGACTAACGAAGAGTCAGATAATTCAACTAATACTGATGCACTCGATGAAGATGAACAGAAAAAGTTGGATGAACGATTTGCTGTTTCGCCAGTCAAGATAACGCTCAATAAAGCAAAAAAGACACCGACGAAAGCCGACGTCGACGATGAATCTAACGACAGTGACGATGAAGAAGGAAGTTAAAGATCGAAATCGTGATTTGTATGGTGAAATATTGCCTATATTGTGGCAAGCGAGTAGGATTCAAGTATATACCGTGTGGAAACGATAATGTGCTGCACGTTAGGTGTTTTCAATTTATGTTTCATTCGCAACCATTACGAAAGGATGTTGTTGATACACGAACTGTTTGAAGAGTGATTCAATAAAATAGATGCTATACTTCTATCCTAATTTTTCTACCAATTTCTTAAATATACCGTGATCATATCGTGTATCATCTTTGATTCAAGAACCAAACGATGATGGACATGAAAGTATCCGGTAAAATGGAAAGTCGAATGTTGTCTGACTTCAAGACAGAACTCAAGGAGAGCCGTGCAGTCAAGGAATTTGAAGAATTTTTCAGCGACTTCGTGATTGAATACTATACACCAGAAGACTTTGGTGGCAGTTATTCTGACTACAAACACGAAACTCGCTATGAAGATTTCGTCGAAGACGTTCGTCGACAAATAAGTGACATATCGAAATTCAAGCGTCTCTTCGAGAAGGCAACTAGTTGTCGACGATAAGAAAAAAGTTTTAAAAATATTGATTTTTATATTTTTTCGATGGTTTCCTGTTGAGAAATGTTTATTCCAACCATGTTGTCGGAGATTTCCCAACTGCCCTTCAAGGTTGGAGCGATCACTTTGTTAAATAACTCAATGACCAAGGAAACGTTTTTCGCTTCATTTATGAGAACGTGACCAGTCGTGTTGAGTTGCGACCTGGTTTTCACTATGTCGTTGCAGTCAGTTTTTTCTCGACCAGACATAGCACAGGCAGCGAGGTAGGCTCGTTTCATTTGTTTGTCCAATTTTTGTATATCGTGCTCCATCGAGATTTCAGCGACTGGACTCAGTGTCTTTCCGTTCTTATCCAACAAACCTATATCGCAATCAAATTTATTCTTGGTTTCGACCAGTTTAACCGAGAATTTCTTTCCTTTATAGTCAAACGTTTTATTCACGAATTATCACTTCATCATTAACGACATATCGATTGTTATAGGATGAATCGATGGACGATTATTTCAAGGTATCCACGATGGAAACATTTTAATAATTTGTTCAATAATATTCTGTTGTGTTAACCGAAAAGGATGTTCAACGAATCCGAGAAGAATTAAAACTCATGGATGACGGTAGCACAGAATTCGACGAATTATATGCAACATATTCATGGTTTGCACAGAAATTCATCGATTTTTCAAAGAAAGTAAAGAAACCATCGACAATGGCTAAACTGTGAACCGTGTGTCGAGACAATCAGTGAAAGACAAGGTATACGACGCTATCATCGATATTTTTTCAAGATCGCATGGTAAACACCCAATGGCTGCTTCTGACATAGTTAAACAATTGAAAAACGAGTATAAAATGAGTTGTGTAACGATCGCCAAGGTGAAATATAGACTCAATCTATTATTGAGTGAAGGCAAAATTAACGGACAAAATGTTGGTAATAGTGTTTGGATTTATTGGAAAAAACGAGCACGACGAAAGAAATCTGAGTGAATGATTCTTGAAGGATATATTATACCACGCAATCTTCGATATTGTGTCAAGACTTAATGGTATCGAACCAGTAACGACAGTTGAAGTTCAAGCAAAATTATCAGAACTTGGGTTATTTCAAAACGCGTCATTGGACAGGATACGATCACGGCTAAGTTTATTGCTTCTTGATGGGTTGATCGATGGTAAGCCAGTCGGTTGTGGTCGTAAAGTGTGGATTTATTGGAGAAAACGAAAGAATGTGCATCACGATGTTTGTCGGTCGACATAATATTCTTATTTATCGTGATCGGAGATGAAGATCGTGACTAAATCAACATTAAACGATGTGAAATGATAAAAATGGCACAAATGAAAGCAAAGTATGCAGGTGTTTGCCGTCGGTGTGGTGGTCGCATTAATGTCGGCGATGATATCGATTGGACAAAAGAAACAGGCGCTTGTCACGTGACTTGTAAAGAGAATATTGTCAAGATCAGCAAATCGTGTTCCGTTTCGACTCCAATCGTACCAATACAGAAGGTTCTTGAGCCCATTCCAACAGGTCTTGAAAACGAGCAAGTTCGCTTGTTCTGGAGCGATGGAGAATATCTTAGCGGCTGGATGCCGAGCGGATCAAATCCCGCGATCGAGTGGCTTGAAAAACTCGGGCTCTGCCATTATGTGAGTGGATGGGGTATGCATTTTGAACGTGACGCGGCGTCAGAAACTCTCGTCCCGGGTATCACGATCGCCAACGGCGGAAGTTTCACGGTGAAAGCAGCCGACGACTTCGCTCGCCCCGGCATCAATAAGCGATTCGAGACTGAATATCAAACTAAGATCGCCAGACTCGACAAGCGAGCGCAGGCGTTTGCTGAATCCATATCAACGGGTAAGCCAGTCATCCTTCGGTCGTGGAGCGAGGAGTGTGATGGCTCAGTCGATGAGTGCGATGTCGATAATTTATACGAATATGCGATGCCAAACGGCACGACCAAGATCGAGCGAAATCACTCATATTAATTCGTTATTTTTAACAAAATTTTTAAATATCACGATGGAGATACCTTCAATATGTCAAAAAAGGAATGCACGAAGAAGACCTGTAAAAACGTGTCAAGAACTGGCGAAAAGGGCGAAATCGATCCGGCGTTATTGACGAGTAAGAAAAACAGAAATAAGTTGTTTGGCATTATTTCGCTCGTGATTCTCGTGATCGTTGGATTTTGGTTGATGATCTCGCCACCTACAGAAATAGTCGGTTTTGAACCGATCAACCCAGCGCAAGGCAGTGTAGCAATTCTCACGGGTATGTTTTTAGCGGGAATCGTTGTTTTGTTCATTTGGGCAACCTACGTCGTGCAGAAAAAACGGAACAAGGCGTAAATTTCATGAAGTCAACACTATCGCTCGACGAAGCAAAGACCATCATTCACGCGGTAAAATTAACGTTAGAGGATCACGAACTGCCAGTCTCACAAATGGTCGTCTACGATCATCCAACATTCGATGATCCGCATATCTCGATGTCGATCAACGAAATATCCATATCGGATTTCGATGTTCTCTGGTTAGCCAAACTCAAGAATCGATATGGTGATAAAATTTATTTCGACATTTCATCGGCAGAGAATGCGAAAACTGATATGACCAACGTCGTTGTTGTTTTCAGAGTCTGGTTCGATCCAAACCGATGTGAATGACTACCGTTTCACTTCTTTTATCCATTATTGGTGATGTATCGTGAATGACATCCAAGAATTCATCTTGCATATCGTTTCGATTAACGATAAGGATGTCAAACGATATAAATATGAAAAGGGCGCTCGTCAGAAATGGTTTTATCGTGAATTATATAAACGAGGATTTACACGAGAAGAAATCGACGCGTCAATCCAAGAGTTGGTCGATAAAGAATTACTATCGAGAGTATGGAACATCGTCGGCACAGAAATCGATCCAGCGACTGGTAAACAAAAATACAAGCGAGAAGTTTTGCTCAGATTGCCGAAGTGGGGCGATCCATCGATAGTCGATGAAGCAAGGGAACACGAATTATATGAAACTGCCAAGAACGAATTGGAGAATGCTACTAGTGAACAATTACAGAAAATGATAGACATCATGAAGGTTGTTAATATGCCAACGACAGATGAATGCTCAACGAAAGAAGAGACTGAAAATCATGCACTTAAAATGGTGCATAAACTACAAAACGAACTTGTCGAACACAAGGATTTTGATACGCCGTCACATCACGTGAATGAAGCACTTGGTGACATCATTCGTGAACTAACGAAGTTCGGCAATCCGAAGTGGATCGATCGTTCCTATATTCGTCAAAAGATCGGTAAAATAACGGATGACGCTAATTATCTCAGCGATATGCCCATATGGATGTATCATGAGATGAAAGACTCACTCAACGACCCAGAAACAAAGAAAATATTGAATAACTATCTCGATCGTAACGACGGGTTTGCACGACAGGTCGAACAAATATCTCCATTACCGTCTGGTTTCAAGGAAATCATACTAACCATAACAAATGCACAAGCAGAAGTATCGAGATGGTATTTGAAATTCCCGAGTGGTAAACGGACTGCTAACGAATTGGCTAGTTACTTAATCGATGTCGTTCGGCAAGTCAAGCAATTTCTTGAAATGGAATGAATGATCATCGAGACAAATATTTATAATCTCGTTTTTTTTGTTTTCTAATTCTCGTGAACGCTATAGATAAGAATGGAAAACCAATATGTGACAAGTTCGAAGTTCCCATATTGTTGTTGATCATTTTATTTCCGTGTTAGTATCAAATGATAACTTTTAATAACAATACGATCAAGTATATATCATGAGTTGCGAAACAGATGATCTTGTTAAACGAATAACGCTGGCAATGGGAAATTCACAAAAACGAACGAAAATCCTTGCATATATAAAAAATACCGTGATGGGTGAAACACCCGACGAACAATATGATTTCGCTGTTGATTATCACCAAGACTCAGATGTGTGGGAAAATATCAACGAGGGTAAAAAGAAATTCACGATTGATGTTGTGTCTGTCAAGGATGACGGGATAGATTTCGATATTAATGAAGAATACCGTTTCACCATGGTTATAGACGGTGTGCATATGTCTCGTGATGAAATGATACAAATGACAAATGATTTACGATTATAATTTTTTAACATTTTTAAATTTCGTTTTTATTTTTCGTGAATTTCACGATCGAACATAAAAAACTAATGATAGGTATGAAACGATCGAATTTTTGTATGGCGTATCACATACGCATACACGGTCGTGGAGATGAAGTTTACAACGCCAACCTTCATCTTGCTTGCTCAACGCATTCAATTTAAATTAAATGATAGGTGATAAAAATTTTCAAAGTTGCGAAGGAATCTAAATTTTTTGTCAATTATTTCTCAATTTTTTGTTTATTGTCTGCCAATTTACTGAATGGTCACTAAATAATTCAACACAATTAAACAACTAACACGATTCCTATCAGTGTTAGGCAAAATTAATAAATGTGGTAGATCGTGTATAATTCAAGACAAATTTGAGCAATGATCGACTCATGGACAAAGAACTCGAGCAACAACTCAAGGAATTTTGCGAACAATATGACGAAGCGACTGAAAATCAAGATAAACAACGATTTTCCGATGCGGCTAACACACTTCGTGATTTCTTGGATGAACACGGTTTTCCACGACCGTCCGAACCGGATGATGAAGAATTAAAAAAATTATTTTTTTAATTTATCCGAACATCACGGAAAAATTAGCACTTAATCATTCCACTTCATATCAAATACTATCCTCGTCTTCGCATCGTTAGTTCCGGCTTGATTGATGCCTGCCATATCATTACCAAACGAATTTGGCGAGAATTGCACAGGACGAGACTTAGCGATCACTCCTTCGTGTATTCCAAACAAATACGCCGTTCGTTTACCGGTCTTGATCGAGTAAATGACAAAACTACCGAGATCATCAAACATAACGAGTATGGATGCACCGTATTCGGTCGCGATATCCGATACCATCGTTGACATATCACGAACGTCGGATGAACTCAATCCACCCCATAACGTCATCTCGATGACTGGTTCGGAACCAAGCGTTCCATATGCCTTGATGGTATCACGAACCGCGTCATCGCCTTGATCGATGTCTTTCACGGATGTGACTCCTACTTGATCGAATATTTCGTTTAACATCACCTTCTTGGATGTGAGATGAATATTATTTTCCTCAGCACCACGTTCGAGTAGTGGCGTAAGTGAATTCAATCGTTTTTCAAGCGCTTCAAAGTTTCTGCAAGCCATAATAACACCATTTTAACACGATATTGTTCATCATTAGTTTTGAATGTGATATTTAAATACCTTTCGATAGATGCAAAATGAAATATTTAAAAAGTCACAAAGCATATCAGAATTAACTGAATGAAGGTATCTATATGAGCAAAAGTAGTGATTTTAATATCAAAATAAATGAAAACGATAACGGAGTATTCTTGACTTTCGATATCTGTCTCGTTGGTGAACAAAACCAAAACGAAACCGTCTATAGTGGAACGTATGATGATGTGTTTGATTACGTATGGACAGAATTTGAAAATCGAATGAACAGATATATGCGTGTTATTTCTATGGATCGATTTCTTAGATTGTTCAAGACTGATTTGATAGTAAAGTTTCACGATATATCAGACCCAGAAAAGCAGAAAATACGAATAGCATACGATAAAAGCTTTGAGAATAGGGGTGACAAATCTAATACCCTTGATAAAGTTGTCGAGGCATTTACGGGTCATCCATATAAACTCAAATTCGTTTCAGGTAGTTGTGAAACATAATTTTATTTTTAACGAGAACACGATTCCATCCGGGCAAGTTCTTCGCTATTTAACTCAGATTCCATTTTCCATTCTTCTCGTTCGTTCATTGCAATTCGTTCATTATCCGATATAACTCTCTGTTGCAAATCATCTCGTTCACTAACCAAGAAACGACATACAAACTCATTTTCGTTACCAGCATCGATCGTGTCAATCCACGATGTTATTTCTGATCGGTCGATATCTATGTATCTATCGATCATGATTTCTTTGCCGTCACGATTCATCGTTCGTCGTTTAATGATGCTATCATTTCGAGAATCTATACCGATGATCAATCTAATTCGTTGTCTACCATCGAATGTGATCATCCATTCTAACCGAAACTGAGTCGAACCAATGAAGCCATATCGAATGACGACGATCCTATCAATGTTCCAGTCGATTCTCGCTCCATGACCGCCGTTATAATCTATTAATGGGATATACGCCTGGTTAACTGTCCATTTGGGTAGTCCACGAGCAATGATCGAAAGGGCATAATGCACGTTCTTGAGTATGTTTGTTGCGTCTGGTCGTAGCAATAAGTCTCGCATATTCGTGAATCCGCCCATCCGATTAAACCGTTCCTCTGGTAGATGATCTCCATACACGACTATATCGACTGACGACGCGTCAATATACATTAGTTTCATATTTATCACGACGTCATCATCAAGAGCAAACGTGGCCATGGTAACTTTATCCTTGAAGTCTCCAGCCGACGATACGTCTACTATATACCCAAATTTTCGCAGTATCTTGATAAACGCGTAAAAATGAATATCCATTTGTGTCATGATCGAAAAAACATCGAAAACGACCCAGATAAATTTTTTGAAAAAAGATTCAAACCATACCGAGAAACTTCTTGCCACTAGCGATGGTTTCCTTGATTTTCGTGACTTTATCTTCAGTCTCACCGTCAGAAAAGAACAGAATGATCAAAAACAAATTCATCATTCGTTCAAGACTACCTTCATCGTGAACTACCTTTTTTATATCATCAACGATCGTGGTCATTTCAGAAACATATTTCCATTTCTTCAAGGTAAGTTCGTTGTATCCTTCGATAAACTTCCGAATATTGTGTTTTTTGTCGGTTGACGTTGCTGGGCACGAGTTACACACAAATATCGTGTTTTCGTCTATCATTTCAGCAGTTCCACCAGGTTTAAAGGTTCCAATTCTACCAAGGGGAAATAATCGACAGATGATCGGTTTATATCGTCGTGGAAACGCACATAACCCTTGTTTTGAACGAGCGACATCGATAACTTCACCAGTCTTCGTGACAGCAACCAAGAATTTATCACCAATTAACAAAAATGGACATTGCTTATGTCCTTTATCGCCCGTGAATTTGATGGTCGAAATGGGTATGTTTGAATTTAGACCAAGAAACACATCAAAATTTTGCTTGATAAATGTTTGTCGATTGACATCCTTCAAGGCAGGCATTTTCAACATTGCATCGATTTCTGGTGGCGTTATCAAGATATCTATATTACCAGTGCAACACCTACCATTGCATATTGTAACGCAAATATCGTTGTCGAAGGTGAAGTCTTCATCTATACCGTGGATCGCGTCTGGATGTTTAGCCGCATATTTTAACGTTAGATCGTAGTCTTTTATACCGGTTGGTTTAGCAGCAAATTCCTTGATCAATTTGATCATTGCTTCTTTATCCATGATGTGTCACATTTTTTCAATTTCATTGATAGAGATCACGACATAGTCATATCCAGCAGGTATTTTTATTGCGCATGGAGTATCGTTCAAACTCTCGATCGTCTCTCGGCAATTTTCCTTGGTATCCTTGGTATTCATTATTCCATTAGTAGCCTTCAATATCTTGGTTGCCTTGAAGAATTGAGTTAATGACGATCTCTTTTCATTCCAACTACCACCCAATGATTCAACCATGAGAACCATATCATCATCGATATTCATCGAACCATCGGGATTCATCGGTAATTCTATGTGCTCTGGATATGATTTATCCCACGCCTCAAGACCACCATTGAATACATCACCATCGAACCCATAGAGATCAACAGCATCGAGATCGAAGGGTTCGAACCCAGCGACGAACCAGACACCCGGACCAATATAAATACATCGGATACCCGCTTCATCCTTGAGGGCTTTTCTCCATACTTTGCTCATGATATTCACCATACTTCATACACTATATTGAGTTATTCAATTTAAAGTTTTAGTCTAAATACTGATTCCCTTCAACGTGGAATCGTGAATAGTTGGTGACTAAGCAAAAAATTAAAAAGGTCTTGATGGATGATATGTCTAATGAGTCGTGGTGTATCAAATGCCTGTTATCGATGAATATGAAGAATTTATTCGGCGACGAGAAATTCGTGAAAATGAACAAAATGAAGCGACTGTTGCTGAACGACAAGCGAAACAACATAATCATCAAAAATTACGAGATGCACTGAAGACACAACCAGAAAAATCACCACGAATATTCAAACCATCGGAAGTAACTGAGCACGAACTCGAACTGTCCGGAAATTATTTCGTTGGTGGGTGGCGACAAATGATGGGCAGAATTGGGTTGATCGTCAAGGACACAATCGATGTGCTTCATCTATTGCCATTCAAGAGTTTCACGGTCATCATCGATGACTCTGCGGTAAGACGTGATTTAAAAGATGATAAAGAGCGTTTAATGGGTAATTTTGATATTGAATACTCAATCGATGGTGAAACGACGATCATTATGCTTGGTTTATTCAAGGCATATATCGACACGAAATATATCGAGCGGAACAAAAAACGAATGAAAGAACACTTATTGTATAAAGTTCGACTCCAGATACTCAAGGCAACCATCGATCACATCACTGGAATGAATAAAAACAGAATGAATATCCACTAACGAATGTTTTAAATACTGTCCGATGTATTCATGATCGATGAATATGCGATCGACACGAAAAGCCTTTAACGATGAAATGCGAGCAATCACGAATAAACATGATGTTTCCATCAGCTATAACCCAGATGATTACAACGGGCATAGTAGTGCTGAAATTGATTTTATGCCTTGTAGTGGAGATATCAATCTCGATGATGTGTTGAAAATTATTAACATTGCTAAAAAATACGAACTCATCGATGGATCGTTCTCTGCACCAGAGAAGTCATGGATACGAATCACGTTGGTCTTTCCGCGTGATTAAACTCGTTAAACAAATGTTTTATATATTTTTCGTTCTTATTCTTATCGTGAATGATCGAGTGATTGATGAATGATTGCTCATCGATTCATGATGTCCAGACCGTTAATTATATATTTGGTGAATAATCGTTAGTGAACTTGAAGGTCAGTTAGCAAGATTCAGGTATAAGCAATATAAAACGAAATCCCTTCATGAGTTCTTGAAGGAATCGTTAAGTAGGTCGTCCCACGAAGAATTTGTGAAGAAGGGTTATATTCAGCCCCGACGGGTCGTTATATGGGCAATTTATGAAGCAATCAAGCAATCGAAGTTCATCAATGATCACATCGACATGATACCTCGTCAGCATTGTGACGAATTCTCCGTTGAAGACTTGCTTGCCCTTCTCGGATATGACTACATGAGTCATTTCAACGATGAAGACTTGAAAAATTGGTGGTTCACCATTTACAAGCGAAGCGATAGAGGCAATAAAGTGAAGTATGTCGAGATCGTGGAGTAAATCATCGAAACATTGATAAAGTTTGGATAATGATATTATCTCGGGTTGCCTTGTCGTATCATGTCTATCTTGAAGATTGCATTGTCGGGATGCAAAATCACGTTGAATCTGAGTCGATAGACGTTATAGTTGCTGACCCACCATTTGGCATAAATTTCGACGAGTTCGGCAAAAGTCCAACGTATGAGCGAAATTCCGACTTTGTCATTGATGGTTATGTTGACATCAAACCAGAAAACTATGAATCGTTCACGACAGCGTGGATCACTCAAGTTAAACGATGTCTAAAAGATTCCGGCAGTGGTTACATCTTTTCTGGGTGGAGTCAGATAGCGACGATGATCGGATGTCTAAACGCAGCGAAACTGACCATCGTCAATCACATCATCTGGCGATACCAATTCGGTGTCTTCACGAAACGAAAGTATGCAACATCCCATTATCATATCTTATTCGTGGTTAAAGACGAACGAAAATACAAGTTTTACAAGCACGACGAAAATGAATACATCGAAGATGTCTGGGTATTTCAACGTCCCTATGTCAAGGACCAAGAACGGTACGCGACTAAATTACCACCGTCGTTGGTGAGAAAATGTCTACAACATTCGTCAGTAGTTGGTGACACGATACTCGATCCGTTTCTTGGTAGTGGAACGACGATGAAAGTTGCGAAGGAAATGAACCGTAATTGTGTTGGATTCGAGGTGAATCCGAACTGTATTGAATTGTATAAACCATTATGTATAGATATCGTGCGATCGTGATAAAAATGACAAGTTTTAACCAACTATTAACTGAACTCATCGATGAATATAAAAAAATGACTAGTCTCACCGTTAATATATCATTAGAAAAAGTAATTGACCCGACACGACGACCTGGTAGCGGTTGGAAAACAGCAATATCCATACAAGTTGCTCTACAATTTGCACAAAAGGATATACTCATACTTGTTGGTTCGACAACCACTGGATATTATTATCGTTAGGTAAAATCATTTCAATACCACTATCTTCACGAATGTTAACCGTGTGTGACAAAAAATTTAAATATCGACGATGCAATGTCATAGATGAATGATATGGAAAGTGAATCGAATATGCAAATGATCACTGAAGTCATGATCGCTGCTGCACCAGATGGATATGTTTACGTGTTTGGTGACAACCTTGAACACTTCGGATTGGGCGGACAAGCAAAGGTTGCTCGACCGTTTGTTAAATGTGGAAAGGCTTATGGAATACCAACCAAGCGAAAACCAGATAATGATGAAAGCAGTTTCTTTGCCGATCGTGACGATGAAATATATGCTGTCAGACGAGCATTTTCAGAGATACGACGAATGATCGCACAAGGAATGACGATCGTGTTTTTTCCTAACATTGGTGAAGGATTGGCTGATCTTGAACATCGTTCACCAGCAATCTTCGGTATGATCAAGGCATTCATCGGAACATATGGTGGAAGTGAATAAAAAATGGGTGCTGCGAGTAAATTAGATGTTGTTGGTCTGATCATGATCAATATTCTCGGATTAGCACTGCTCGGCACACTACCAGGCTATTTTATCGTCTATCCAGCAGTTTTATTTGCATACCTGGTCGTCTTGATGATTCGCAATGATACTCACGACTCGACCAACGAGAAAATACGAGAACTCGAAGAACGAATCGATAAACTAGAAAAGAACAATGAGAGTAATTAACATGAGCGATCTTGAATCATTCGTGGAACAAGCGACACCAGAACAACGCAAAGTATTATTTACATTGAGTGATCTTCACGAACAAGAGGTAAAATTGATGGATCAGATCAAACGAATTTATGCATCGAAACAATCTGGTATATATTCGTCCGATGGAATGTCAATAACGCCGTGTGAAGACAACGATGACGCTTTTGTAATTTCGTTTGGACCACGAAAAGAACTCACTGATGTCAAGAAACAAACAAAGTATCTCGTGATCAAGGCAGTAGGACTTGGAATGGGTAACTTAGGATTGATTCGACGACACTACGAAGAATATTTTGGAAAACCGCTTGTAGGTGATAATAGTTGAAAGTATTATTCATCTGTCTTGCTGGAGCGATTCGTAGCAAACGAGCCGCCGAGATATTTGCCGACAAGCATCAAACATCCTTCATGGGTATCGGCAGTTACTCATTTCATGAATATACAGCACAGCAAGCACCAGATTATGTAACGATTTCTTTACAGAAAAAAGTTAAAGAAAATGATTTGATCTTTGTCATGGAACAATATATGAAGGATCGACTTGAAAAATTGATAGGATTTACATCTGATAAGATCATCGTTCTTGGTATTGAAGACAAGTATCGTTACGGTGATCCAGTTCTCGATGAATTGTTGATCGAAAAAATAACGCCATATTTACGGGTGAAACGTCATGGACATTGAAGAATTGGCACGATTACTACGAAAGTCCCAAGGTGATGAATCGAGTGGGATATTTCTACCGTGGGATCAACTAGACGATGATGTTCATGAGTATTACCGTCAACAAGCACGGTATGTTCAAGAACACGCGTTAAAACCGTTAGAAGATCACATTAAAGTGTTGGAGCACGAAAATAGTTTTCTTGGATGCTCACCAGAAAAATAAGCGAAGAATTGGGTGGACCGTGGTAAAATGAACATAGAAACACTTGCTAAGGCAGTTCACGACTCATTTGAAAAAGTCGTTGACGCTGGTCTGGTTCTCCATCGTGAGCCGTGCAAGTTCGTCGAATATCGAGACAATAATCATGGCGGCATAGAAGAAGTTCGCTGTGATAACGGTATCTTGGCGAGAGTCGGATCGTCCGGTATGTTATACGATATAATCGAGCATCAAGATGTCGTGAAGTGTGATCATTGTGGTGGATCGGGTTTCGAACCGTTCACTAAGTGGAATGATATTCCAGCGATGGTTCAGCAAGGACGACTCGTGATGGCGAAAACACTCGATGATACATATATCATCGTGCCTCGTGATGGTGCATCTATGGATTTGGAAACGGCGTTCACGCTGGTGTCATATGTTGCTGGATGGTCTGAAAAACTCTATACATTAATTCCACGAACGCAGGAACATTTTATCAGTGAAATAAAAGACCATCTTGATGAAGTCAAAAAATTGATAGAAACTGTTTTATCAAGCGATGAATATAAACAACAAAACGAATCATATCGTGAATCACACAATGAGAATGAGCATACTCATCAAGTCAGCAACCATTGAATTGACAAACGATGAAGTTGTTGAATTCAACGAATGGTTGGAGACCAAGCATTTTAATGATCCGTGTAGTCCTATCAAGGATTTCAGGTTCACGGAAGTCAATAACTTCGGCATAAAAGGTGGATACCGGATTGCTGAAGCACTCAAGATGCTCGCGAAAAGCGATACTCGCGTACTTGATGTATCACCACGACTACGACCAGATGTAAAATATAGTTGGAAACTGTTGAGTCATCTCGATTATTTGTATGCGTATCTCCATGAAATGACTGATACGATGGATATCATCAAGGACATAGATGTTGGATATTTTCACGAATGAAGGTAAGAATGATGTTGAAAAAACAAACCAGATCGATTGAATTTGCTAAGTTCAGATTAAAGGGTGTGAAGTGAAACACAATGAGCGTAGAAGAATTGAACGAACTTGAAACTCAATATGATCAGATCATCGAAAACAGGATGAACGAATGTGGCGAGTTGCTTCGTTCGTTAACCAAGCGATATGTCGAACGACAACGAAAATTTGTAGCAGAAATTCAGCCGTTGGGTCTCGATATAGAATTACCAACAATTCGGTCATTTTATGTATATGCACAAACGACACACGGTATCGTTGCTAATAGTCCAGTTGAAATTTATATCAGCGAAGTTAGCGATCTCGATAAATTTAAATTCATCATACTCTCGAAGGATCACGTTCTTGGGTATGAAGTTAGTGAAATCAAGCAAGACATATTCAACGACTATATTGAACGAGTCAAGCAACTGATCGATCAGTATTTCATCGATGTTGAAGATGCGATTCATACGCTAATCACGAACGAATCTAAGCGAAAAATCGACGAGATCAAACGAAAATTGACCAGAATAGCGTGAGAATGATGGAGACAAACAAATGTAAACTATCGGATGGTGCCAATGCAGTCTTGAACTTGATGGAACACGAACCAACAACGCCAAAGTTTCGAAATGTCGATCCAACATTAATCAACGAACTTGAAACCATACTCTACAAGGCAGAAGATTTCACATCCGAAAATATGTCGTGGCTCAATGGTGTTTACATCAATCCAGATAAACTGAGCAAAATATTTTCACTCATAGATAAAATTAGGAAGGCACTCAACGAAGGTGCGAGATTCGAGAATGATTTTTGGACTGGCGTTGAAGAATCACGAAAGGCGAATGTATCATTCATGAAGACACTCATGAGTGGTGTCGAGAGTGGAAACATCATCTTTAAACAAAAGGACGGCGAAACCAAAAATGACGAAACTGACAGCTGTTAACGTTAGAGACATCATTGAAAAATGTGTGTCTGAACACGGCGATCTTGAAGTTCAAGTAGTCATCAATACATTTGTTTTTGACAGCGCAAAGATAGAAGAACATAAGGATGACATCATCGAGATGCTTGACGGATTACCACCACAATTCAAGCGTAGTTGCGGTGGTGGATGGTCATTCATCAATGCTTGTGATGATAAGGATGGTGTTCAATGGGGTGAACACTCGAACATCGAACAACTCCTTGCACTTGGCATCGCTATTGGTAAAGTTAACTTTGGATTTCCTCGTGAAATGTGGAACATACTTCCCGCCGGAATGCCGTATTTCACGGTAGATATGTAGGTGAACATTCATGGAACGAATAAAAGTCGAACGAGCAGAATTCGCGGATGGAAGTATTCAAAAGACATTTAGTGTGATATGTTCCGGCTGTGGTAGCAACGTGTTCATCAACACAATGACGAGAAATCCAGCAGAGCGAGATTATTTTTGTGTTGACTGCGGGACATTCGTTGAACAAGACATCATCGATGAAATCATCAAATTGATGACGACTGACTGAATAAACAACAATGGAGACCATCCGTATGGATAAACAAGCCCAAGACAACGTGGATAGCGCGCGTATGCCACTGGATGATAAGCTTGGAATGGGACAGGCAACTGTCCGGCCTCCGCCAATAATTTAACAAGGTGGATATAATGGGCACGGAAAAAATTGCATCGATCATCAAATCTGTAGGATTCCCACAAGAATACATCGGTTGTTACGAAGCAAGAGGGCATCCCGATGATAAAGGACATTGGGTCGAAGAAGAACATCGAGCCGAAGTCATAATAAACCTTCCGATCAACGAAACAGAACTTTTATCACGATATTTTGAAATCCAGAGTTATCATCCATTCAAGATAACGAAAATTGAACGAGATGATAAACGTCGTGAATGGACTATCACTGGAGATGTTGAATATGACTAAATGCACGAGATGTGGAAACGCAGCAAGCAAGACTAACGTGATATGGACTGAACACGGTCAATCGTTGAAGGGATATTTATGCAAATCGTGTGAACGAGTGGTTGAGAAAAATGGTGGTAAAATAACACCAATCAAGAAACCAGCGATGTGATAGAAAAACGACGAAATATACCATGATATTTGAATGGAATGAAATTCCAAATTGTCATTCGATCAATTATGATGGATTCATCGTTCGTGAAAATGACACTGAAAACTGGAAACTTGAAGCCATCAACAAACATAACAGTGACGATAGGGAACACGTCATAGTATCATTTCCAATGGAGACAATACTCGAAATCATGCGATTTGACGGAACACATCAGATTGACTTTCGTTTAAACGAAGCAGCTTCGTCAAAGGCGAAACGAATAATTGAGTTTTTCAAGATGCAGTATGCAGAAAATATCAATGGTTGGATACTACCAAGCAAGGTGAACTAATGAAGGCACTAACACTCTATCAACCATGGGCATCGCTCATACGAGATAGGCGAAAGCCCATCGAAACACGATCGTGGTATACAAAATATAGGGGTGAACTTGCAATTCACGCTGGTAAAACGGTCGATAAAGATGCGTGCATCCGATTTGGATACGATCCATCGACCATCGAACGTGGTGTCATCCTTTGTGTCGTCGATCTCGTCGATTGTATTCAATTCACTGCATCATTCAGACCGCCAGATGACTACGGCGATTATTCAGTGGGTCGGTATGGATTCATCTTGGAGAATGTTCGACCATTACCAGAGCCAATTTCAGTCAAGGGTGGTATGGGATTATGGAATTGGGTTACAGAGAAACAAGCAACATCAGCACGGTTGTGATTCATGACGGCAAAAAAACTAACTCCGAAAGAAATACCTCAAGATATCACTGATATGTTGATGGGCAAACAGCAAGAAAGCCTATTCAGCAGACTCAAGTCATTGCTTATGGAACATCTTGGACATTTTAACGAAATACAGTGGTATTTAAACAAGAAAACGATCGACACAGATGATGACATCGTGAAGTTAGTCGAAAAATTGATCGATCGTTGGGAACAAGAAGACTACTAAAGGAATGATCATGATATGCACGAGATGCGGACAACCAGCGTCGTCGATGATATTGAAATGGGAGTTACACGGCAAAAAGTTCAAGGGTTGTTTGTGTCTTTCGTGCAGACACGATATAGAGAAGACAGCAACGAAGGAGTTCTTGGATTATTGGGAACGACACGGAAAACTGGTGAAACCGAACAATGAGCGGCGGATCATTTGACTACTATTACGGACTAGATACTGACGAGAAACTAATTCGTCTCGATACACTGGATGAAATGATCGCCTATATCAAATCACGAGATGATATCGACGATAAGGATGCTATCTGCGCTAAGTTAAACGATGTGTTCGAGAAAGCACGTGAAAAACGAGCACAGATGGAAGCGTTGAAGATTGAAACCGAGAACGTCTTTGCGCCAATCATTCGTGTGCTTCACGACATAGAATGGCTGTGTAGTAACGATTATGGCGCAAATACATTCAATGAATCGTGGTTGAAAGAAAAGGATAAGTGAGACAAATGGCTGACGATGAATTGACGGATACTCGATGGTTAATCGATGAAATAACTCGTCTCACGAGTGAAAACAACAAGTATAAACGAATCATCAGTTGTGTGCAAACTGAATGTCATTTCTACGGTGGTTCGACGTTGTCCGGTTCAGAATTTCGTGATAAAATAGCAAAAATCGTTGGATCACCATATATCATCAAGTCATCCGACTCAAATAAATATTCGGTGAACTTCATTGCTGAAATTCCGTCGTGTTTTAAACCGGCAGTGTTTCAAGGCGCCGAGATCGATGACGACTTGAATGTAACATATTATGTTGATATGATGAAATATACAACGACAGCAACGATCCATCTCGAAAACAGAAGCGAATGATGATGTCGATCAATCCAAGTAAACTCGATGTAGTCAAGAAGTGTATAAAGACAATTCACGATGACTCACCACGATATGTTCAACAGGTCGAAGATGATTATATCAAGTTAACTGAAGCATTGGTTGACTGGATGGATGAAATTGAAACAACAGTAAACGAACTGAAACGATCTAACGATAACCCGTCAGTTTCCACGAAAACGTATAACGATTTTTCGTTTATACATCATGAGTTTGTTACCGTGAACGGCAGCACGATAACATTCCAAATACAAGATGGTCCGATCAAGGAGCACGGTGTTAATGGTTGCCAAATCGACGACATGATCATTGTTGCCAAGGAAATCATTGAATCATTCAACGGCAAGTTTCCCTGCGATGAAAATGCTTCAGCCATTGAGTATCTTGATTCTGCGTTATATTCTCTTGGAGAACGAAAGAAAAATCGTGAGCAACGAGGTGTTGAAGGTCATGACAAAGAATAAACAAACTACAACCGTGGAAACCGGGAATTTCGGTGAAGATTATTCACCGCGAGTGTGATCGATGATGACAGGCAAAGGACAACAATGGCACTGCATGAATTGTGATAAGGAATTTGACAAGAGCAGAAAAGCATCTATACCAAGCAACGGCAAAATTATCGATGTTGATTCATGTCCGTTTTGCTTTTCGGTGAATATCACCAAGGTCGTTATACGAAAACGGTAAAAGTCGAAGTGAATGATATGGCAGAAGAAACAACGGAAGAAACGGTCGAAGAAACAACGGAACGAACATTCACGATATGGGATCGTCAAAATAGTCCGGTTTGTTCTGAGTTACGAGAAGAACATAATGATGCAGTCAAGAAAATTGATGAACTACAAGCACAACTTGAACGATCATCGATATCAATTAGTCAGTACATGGAAATCGTTGACATTTCACGTGCAAGACTACAATCAATCATGAATACGTCTGGTGAGTCAGCATTCAAGAATTTGGCTAACTCACGAGGGCAGTGGATCGGGACGGTATATCTGTTCTCTGGTGATGGCAAGTTAGCATACGGCAAAAACTGGCAGGACGGTCTTCTCAAGGAAAATAAACGTGCTAACGATAATGAACGAATGATCATCAAACTAAAGGAATTGCTGATCAAGGAACATTGTCGAAACTGCAAGGATTTTTCGAGTGGACAGATGGACTGTTCACCAGAAGCCTGTCGAGACTTCAAGAAACAACTGAACGGGACACCACATACCATCTTGGAAAAAAGTGACGATTAATCGTGATTTTTTATCTTCAATACTCTCGAAGATGGCAAAGACAGTCACAAACAGATTTCATTAACACGGTGAACTCTAACAATGGAAACCATCGATAAAGACTTCTTTAATGACAAACTATGCTACTTAGCCCATCCGTTTTCATCGAACGAGATTGGTGGAGAGCGGAGAAACTACGAAGATGTAACAAACATTGCAGCGAATTTGTTTGACCGTGGATACGCAGTCTATTCACCAATCACACATTGTTATCCAATCAAACTGATTAACAATGGGCAATGGGACTTTTGGATGGCGTTCGATACGATATTAACTGGACGATGTGATATTCTCATTCTCTGTCCGGATTGGGAAAATTCACGGGGATGCAATGAAGAAAAACGAATATTTGAAGAACAAGGCAAACCATGGTTTTTACTCAGTGATCTGCCCTAATTTTTTCTTTATATGACCTTCGCCACTCAAGAAAAGATATGTAAAATCAGATTGCTTTTTTGTCAGCGTTCATCGGATTATCCTTTATTTCTTGATTTCTTGCTCGAAGGATGACACTGATGGCTTCGGCTCTCGAAACACCAAATCCCTTTGTCAAGAACACATACGTGAGTATCTCACCAGGCACATCACTGCCCGTTGTGTATTGATCACCTTGAACATCGTGGAGAAAGTCTGGATCGAGATCGTGATCGTCTTGCATGATCAAATAAGTATATTCCATATTAGCAAATAACTTGACGATATCTTCATCTGGCAATGAGTTTAGGTATTTTTTATTGATTTCACGAAGGGTGATTTCGTTTACACGTTTCACTTTACAGTCTGACATATTTAAAAATACCGATCTCGATATATTAAAAGTTTCTTGATTGTCACTTAAAAAAATTAAAATTAATTTTTACCAAATATTTAAATAATCGCATAAGGATATCTGTCCTTGTTTTTGAAGTGATTTTCATGAAAGCGTATAAGGTTAAATGTAACTGTGGATTTGATGGCATCGTCAAGAAGAATAAAAGATGTATCGAATGCAACGAAAAGATCAAAACTACCGATAAACCCATCTACGTTGGCGTATACACGAAAAGGATCGATATCATGATAATTCTTTTACTGATCGTGTCACCATTGATGTTCTTCATACTAACTGCGACATCTGGACTTTTCTATGGACTGGTCGGTGCTGTCATTTGTGCGTTTTCTTTTATAGCGTGCAAGATCGTGATGATGATGAAAACGAAAGGAGCATTTGAAGCATTGGTTCAATATGCAATCGATCATTTGGTCAAAAACGGAGAATCTTACGGGGTCAATTTTCCAGAGATCGATGAAATCAAGGAACGTCGTCGTTGTCTTGAAATTCATAAGGTAAAATGTGATTGTGGATTTAGTGGATTCATCCAAAAGGATCAGAAGTGTCCGATTTGTGACACGATCATCGAAAATCATGAAACAACGATATGGTTGCACATCACCGTTGATTACGGCGCATCAGTGCTATTGTTGCCACTGTTCGGGATAGTTTTCGTCGCCTTTGGTATCGTTTCAAATATATACATCATCGGAGTCGTCTCTGGACTGGTTTTTGCTCTTGTAGAATATTTTTTCATCATTCATAAGAGAAAAGGTATGAAAAATAAAGCCATTGCCAAGCTTGCTCTTTATGATGTTGAAAATCCACTAGAAAATGAAACGAGATTTGAAACTTTCATCTAATTAATTTTTACCAAACACCATCGTTCCTACTTGTTTTTTTGATGACAAAATCAATGACCCAATAAGGTTTCGTTTGAAAGGGAATATTGAATACTCCCGGCAGGACTTGAACCTGCGATACCCGCCTTATCATGACGGTGCCTTACTGCTTGGCCACGGGAGTTTGAAATGCTCTTGGTGGGAGTCGAACCCACGGTATCCGCGTTTTACTCAAATTGATAAGCACGGCGCCTTAGACCACTCGGCGACAAGAGCATCAATGCTTATTTGACTATCTTACAGCGATCGTAGGTCTCGGCTATTTGATGCTTGATCGTTAAAATGAGTTGATCGGTTGCTTTACCGTCGCCACCACGGAGCAATCGTTTTGCTACATCAATTTGTTTATGTAGTTTTCGTTTTTCATCGAGATCGGGTAATCGTTCGAGTGATTGTTCAAGAAACTGCAACTCTTCATAACACAAGAGTTCCTTACCACATAGTTTGGCTCTTGATGTAGTGGTCATTAGCAATTCACGACACAATATAATGATTCCATGACCCAACATCATTTTTCAAACTATTTTAATTTTTTGTTTGTATTTCCAAAACGAAACATTTAAAAGTCGTGAGTAATAATATTTAAATATTGAACGGTGTTTTCATGATGACGACAAAGGGACATAAACATCATCTCGGTCCAATACCAGATACGAGTGTCAATCCATCATTTGATAGGCATATCGATTACAACAGAATTGACGAGATTTACGAACATCGAGTTAATTGGCTTATTTATGGTATGATTTTTGGTATCTGTATGCTCGTCATGGTGCTTGCAGTCTCGATAGCGAAATCATGGATCGTCATGAGCATCATCATCGTGATCATCGTCGGAGTTTCAACGATCGTGACGATATATATTGCTAAAGTGATTCGTCCGAAGTTTGTTAAACGAACCATGAAAACACAGAACGATGTTGCTGAAGTTGAACCGACTAACGATGAATCACTTGAATCCAGTGATGTGGCAGATCAAGGCGAACAGAACTCATCTGTCGACACCGATCACGGCTCAGAGTCACGATCTCGTCGTGTAGGATGGCATCCAAGTAACCCGCCGATTGGTAGGAGAGAAATATAACGAGATGGTTCGATGACAGATACTGTTGAATCACTATCGATGGAAAATAGAAACTTACGACACGAAAATAAGTCCTTGATCGACATCATCGATGCTCTCAAACGCCGTTTATCTGGTGATGATGTGCCGTCGTTTGAATCTCCGTTGTCATTTAATCAACTTCAAGAAGTTTTTGTAACAAGTTCTTACGCCGATAGTAGCGGAAATCAATTAGCCGTCGTCATCAGTAACACGATACGGGTTAAAAATGTCTCGGTCATCGTGTGGATGAAGGATGCTGAAACGCCAGTATCCATCGAATTATCATCACAACAAGCCAAAACATTGGCGAGAACATTATTTGGATTTTCAGATGTCATCGATTCAACATAAGGAGTGAATATCATGAACCTATGTGGTTACTGGACATCCGATTACAAGGAAATAAAGATATTGGACAAAAAACCATCACCAATCGAGCAGATGTTTAAGCCAAACATCAAGATAACGATCGATAACGCTGATACATTGGATATGACACCAGAGCAATTCAAGGAAATGCAACAACGAAGTGCCCGTTCATCGAACGAATTGAAACAAGATCATCCAGATATTCGTGACCAACAAATGGATATATGATAAAAAATGTGTGAAACTTCAGTCGTTAAATGCGGTATGTGTGAGTTTATTTTTAAAACTAACCAACAAGAACCGTGTAATACCTGTCTTGACGATCCAGAACATAAACCAAAATTTGAGCCAGCGACCATACCGTTTGGTTACCAACCTTGATGGTGGATCATGGTTTTCACCGTTGTATCATTATTCTCTGGCGCTGGTGGATTCGACATATCCTTCAAGATGCTTGGATACGACATTCTTTTCGCAAATGACATCGATCACGATGCTTGTGAAACATATCGAGCAAATGTTGGCGACATCACTGAAGGCGACATCCACGACATTCAACCACCAGACCGAAAAGCCGACGTTCTTGTCGGCGGATTCCCGTGTCCATCATTTAGTATTTGTGGTTACGGCAAGGGTTTCGATGATGAACGCGGACAACTATTCTTTCAGATACCGAGATTTATCGCTGGTGTAAAACCGTCAGTATTTGTCCTTGAAAACGTTGCTAACATTCTCGATAAAGATAACGGATCGATCAAATTTCGTATTCTCGCTGAACTATCAGCACTTGGATATGATGTCTATACGGTGACCGTTAAGTGTGAACAATATGGCGTATCTCAGCAGCGTCATCGTGTATTATTCATCGGCACTCGTCTCGATCTTGCTGAAAATTTCAAATATATCCCACTAACGAATCAGCGATTAACGCCATCATGGTATTGGCTTGATGGCATCGACGATTACACGGAATACGGTATCTCCGATCAAACGCTTCAATGGCTTGTCAACGAAAAACGACCCAACATCCCGTTCAACAAGAAATATGCTCGTAATAAGTATCGTATCGACCCGAATGGGATTTGTGGAACGCTGACAACCGATATCGGACATTCAATGGGTATCTTTCATTCAACATACGATCGAAAGTTGAACATAGATGAATACTCACGACTACAAGGATTTCCGCCATTTTATAAATGGAAAGGCGATTTTGGCAGTATAGGACGACAGATAGGTAATGCCTTTCCGCCATTAGTATCGTTCAACGTTGCGTTTCATCTTAAACAGTTTCTTGACACAGCAACATTCTTGGATGCACGACGAAAGCCAGTCAATCAAGTTATATCGATGAACCGGTTGTAGGTGAACGACTACTGACTGACTTTGTGTATATCATTCCGTATAAGACCAAGAAGGGATGGTCGTATTATGTCGGACGGACGAACTGTCCGACGCGTCGCCAGATCGAGCATACGCAACGAGGATTCCTTCACGGCAAGAAAATAAAGCCGATGAAAGTGGTTGCAACGGCAAACACGAGAAAACAAGGGTATGCGCTCGAGCAAGCGTTCAAGAAAAAGCCGAAAAGTGAAAAGAAACGACTATATGATGAATCTACTAACACTATTGGATGAATTGCTGGTGCCTATTAACAAAACATAGGCAAAACATAGGCAGTTAATGACCAAGACTATTCGTTGGTGTGTTGGATCGACATCGAATCGACTGCCTACTTTGAATGACTATGCCAGAAATCCTTAAATACATCCATCATTAGTCGATGTCAATGAATTGTTCGATTAACCTTTCAATATTTTTTTTATTGGTGATTGCATGATCGAGAAGGATTTTGTCATCTACTGTAACGAGAAAATTACATTCACGACTAATGATGTCTGCGATGCACTTCAACAGTATGAACAATTACAACGAATGGCTGACGATGAAAATAAAGAGTTGCGTGTATCTCTTTTTTATCGGGACTTGCCAGTTACCAATAAACAGATAGCAAATTGTTCATGGTGCTAACAGAAACCTTTAAATTCGTTTCCTTGATGATATGTCGTGAGATTTATTTTCCTTGAAAATCTCCGCGTGTGTGTATAGGGTTTTGGTGATAATAACCCTTTTCTTTTTTTTGAGTGAAAGTCTTTTTAAGTCCGTGATCCATCATTCCATCCAGACAGTATTGTAACTGATGTGCAACTTCATGACTTCCATTGCTAAAACGAATGAGAAATGCAAGACATCATCGTGTAAAAACGTCATGAAAACACGAAAGAAATGTAAAATCGATGACACTGTTTGTTTTCGCCGACGTGCTCTGACTGTCGTTGTCGCTGCGGTCGCAGCATTCATCGCCAGTCCGATTGACGATGCAATACTCGTAGCAACTGGTGTCATAACAGTACCGATTGCAATCGCGTCATCGTCAGTTGCTACAGCGATATTTTGGGTTGTCATACCAGTGATATCGTTTTTCGTTACTTTGTTATTGGCTAATCTCTTGTTCAAATGGTTAGCGAAGCGATCAAATGAACAATGACGATACAGACCAATAGTTACAAAACGAAAGTGATGAGTGAATAATATGGTTGATAAAAAAGATCGTGAACTCTTATCTGTAACATCAGTTATCATCGATTTTCTCAAGAAAAAACGAGTCAACATAAACGAAGAGTTTGATTGGAACATCATCAATCATTCGATGGTTTACGGCAGGAAGTATGCGTTGGATGTAATCGATCGTGACAAATGGAATGAAATGATTGCTTCTCAAGATAAAACGAACGAGATCATCGATGTGATGATCGATGATCTCGAAAAACTTCGCACGACATTAAACCAACAAATTGTACAAATCATTGAGTTTGATGTTGAAACTGGTAACATAACTAATCGTGCAGTGTCACAGTTTTACGAGACGATTGGTGAACGACTACGAAATGTTGGAGCGTTTGTTAACAATGCTGGTGACGTTTGTCATGAGAATATCGTCATGAAGATCAGACCAGGTTTCGCGACAAGCCGTCAGAAATTTAATATGGAGTCTATTTCAGTTATAGCGTTCGCAAATGATGAACGATCCGTCGTGGAGTTATTCGACAAGATAGGAATTTCGCTCACCAATCGTGACGTCTCGCCTAACGAATATCAAGAAGATGAACTCAACAAGATCGCGAGTAAATATTGTAAGGTAGCGAAGCGATCGAATGAAAAGTGAATGAAAAATGTCGTGTAAAATGGATGATATATTGGTAGAAACAGGCAAGAAATTCGTTACTGATAGCCCAATCGATGCTTTTGGTGAAGACGACGACATCATCAAGACGGTGAAAAAACACGACTTTCGTATAATTGGAAAGCGAGAACGTATCGTTGGTCGTGGTGATGAAGGCGAACGATGGTTAAAGTTGACCGTGATTGCTAATCGAGATATAACATTTGCAGATGCAGTCGAGATGACCCAAGAAGCCGAAGTTGAGTATTTTCTTGGTGATGTTGGCATCAGCAATGAAGTTTTAAAGAGTATTTATGATTATAAACCTGAGTGATTAAAAATGTCTCTACCACTAACTGAAGACTTAACTCCAACCCTTTGTCCACACTGTTGCAAAAAAATGCCTGCTGACGCGTATAATAAAATGTATAAATGTTGTCGAACGTGTTATATGCACGATCCAGATATTCAAAAACAGAAAGCAGAAACAAAGGCTCGCATCTTTGCCGAGATCGACGAAAAATACAAACAGGAGATGGGTGAAGCAGCCTTCAAGCAGATGCAACGATGTGAGCGAGTCGAGACACCGCCTCAATATCAATGCTCGAAATGCTCAGCGAAAGAAGGACATCCAAAATTTCACCGTGAAGGTTCTGGAGTATATCAAAAACACTTACTGTATAAAATGTGATTAACTATGGCAAAAGAATGCAACGTTTCAAAAGAGCAATTAGTCAAACAGTTCGTTAAATTGCTTGACAAAATGAGTGAATCGGAATTTGATATGTTCATTCGAGGTTACATTTGGAGAAGTGATGATGAAATGTTGGGTGGTGAACTTGATAATTTTATTAAACCCAATGTTACTAACGTAGATGTGGACTTTGAAAATATGCGCTTTGAAATAGAAGTCGACTCCAATATTCAAGTGGATTTCGATGAAATGAGCGAAGAAACACTTCAACGATGGATAACAGCGATTGAACATCACGATTATTGAATGGTGATATAAACGGCAAAAAAAGTAGAAAAAGCAAGCGATGAAATAAAAAGTTTTTTATTCGATGAATGTAACGCGACCTTGGACGATAAAGAAGCGTGTAAGATTGCTGTTGCTGATGTCAAGTCATACAAGGATACTAAAGGAAATGAGTTTGCTGTCAGAACACCAGCAACTACGATCAAGAAGGCTGAAGCCGCTAGAGCAGTTATCGAAGATGAAGTTCTCTTTGGTTTAGAACATAAGACAGTCAAGAAAAACAAATACATAGATTAATTGGTGATGAATATGGCCAAAAAGTGTAATATACCAGATCAGATCGAAAAGTTGGTCTGTGCCGCTCGTGAAGCGCGGCAAGCAGCAAAGGAATCCATTGGCAGTGATGATGGTGGATCAGCGAATCTGGATTCCGTGTGGCTCAAGATGACTGGTGACTCGGGAAAAATCACGAGTGCATTGAAACAGGGTGGTCTTGAAGCCGGCACAGGTGATTCAAAAGGATATTATCATATTTCGCCACCAGATCATCAATGGCAAGGATATAACCGAACGAGACAATGTGAAGCCGTCGTCAAGGTATTAACCGATAATGGCTTTGAAGCAGGCGTTAAATCCGTCGTGGATTGAACTTTACTTTTTTTATTTTTTCGACAGAAAATAATTTAAAGTCTGGATAATGATATTATGTTAGATACGCCGTGGGCATAAAACTCAAGGATCAAGTCGATCCCGTCAAGAAAGTCATAACATTCGATGACTTGCGTGGTCAAAAAATCGGTATCGACACCTATAATTATTTGTATGGAGCGCTGTATGCTACAAAAGGACCTGGTGGTCAGCCGCTTCAATTTAATAATCGAGTAACATCTCACGTTTCTTTTTTCTTTCATAAAACGATGCAAATGCTCGAACTCGGTATTAAGCCAGTCTATATTTTCGATGGTGAAAAACACTTCTTGAAATTCGAGACAATGGCTGAACGACGAGAAGCTCGTGAAGCAATGAAGGAACGAGCAGAACAGGCACGAAAGGATGGTGATCTCGATTTATACTATAAATTATCGACGGAAACACAGAGTGTTGAAGCCTACATGATAGATGATTTGAAAGAACTATTCACGACATTCGGTGTTCCGTGGGTTCAAGCAAAGAGTGAAGGTGAAGCGCAGTCAGCATATATGTGTGCAAAAGGCGATCTCTACGGAACTGCTTCACAAGATTATGACTCATTATTATTTGGATCGAAAGTATTCTTGAGAAACATCTACCGTGGAGAAAAAATGCACATTCGCGGTAAAGAGATAAAACTCGATAAAGAACGAATATTTCTATCCGATGTGCTTGAAAATATCGGTATCACCCGTGAACAATTGATCGATGTTGCCATACTCGCTGGAACAGATTTCAACCAAGGTATAGAACATATTGGTGTTAAAACAGCGTTGAAACATATCAAGAAATATGACAACATCGAAGGAGTTATCGATAATTTAACCAACGTTCGTGAATGTATAACCCTATCATTTGCTAATCAAGTTCGTGAGATTTTCTTACATCCACGAGTCGAACCAGACTATAGCCTACGATTCAAGATGCCGGAGTTCGACAAATTGAGTCATTTGCTCGTCACGAAATTTGGATTCGCTCAAAATCAAGTTCAATCGAAGTTATTTTCATTGCATAAAAATCTTGAAGCACGACGGGTGACTGTTGCACGGTTGTGAAGAGCGATGGTGGATTGACGGATTATCTAGTCAAACACTCAGCAAATAACGGATTCAGTTTTACGGCGATAACAAATCGTTTAAACGATGCCTTTCACATCGCGACGATATGTAGCGACGGTGATCCATCTCGACGAATTTGTTTCGTTGGTGATGTCGATGAAATTGAATACACAACGTTTCGATCGTGGATAAAGTTAATACCAATTGATACCTATAAGGATTGCGAAAAACGTGATATTGTCATCATCGACACGACTGAACTTGAAACGAGTAGTCCGTCACGATCACCACTAACACGATTAATCGATACGATCATCGTTTGTCAGCGACATCATGAGCAAATCATCATATTAAACATCCATTATCGTTCCACAGCAAGCGAATTAACAAAACTGAGAGCTGATGCTGTTCTATTGTATGATCGTGGAATGAAAGCAATGTTTAATACAGAACCAATCGATAATTTTGAGTGGGTATAATATATGTCACCAATCAATAATCACATCGATGGATTCATCAATTTATCAAGTGTTGATGCGTGTTTTAAATACATTGATGACGCATCAAAACTTTTCAGATTGGTCGTTATAGCAACATTCGATAATCCGTATCACGAGTTAATTCATCCTCTTGATAGGATGTTTAACGATAGACACGAATTCTTACATAATTTCTCGATGTCCAATGATGTTGGTATGAACGGCGTTATAAAGGAAACATTTTCGAGTATGTTGAGACCACGAGATTTATCGGGTCTCGATATACCAACAGATTTTACAGCAATCCTCATTGGTGAATTGAGTAAAATTCGATACATTCTTAGTGGATATCAAATGGAAAATTATCCGTTTCCACTATCCATACCGCTTGATCGATGTGGAATGTTCGAAGTTTATCTTGGTCTACTACGAGAACTTGCTGGAACACGACCGATTTATGCCTTTAACATCGATATACATCATGGTAAGGAGTGGAACGATCCTCATGGTATTTCATGAATTATCAGCGCTGGAACGACGAGGTCGGTATTCGTATGGAGGGCAACAAGCAGCCTATGAAAAATACATCACGTCGCTTGCAAAAACTAATAAAATTGCGTTGATAACGACTAACCAATGGTATATCGTGAAAAACATTGGTTTGCCATCATTATTGGATCATTCGATCAATCGTGGGTTGTTCATCGATGTATTTAATAAAACCATGAATAGTAATGGTAACGGCGTCTTGATCACGAAAATCATCGATCCATTCCACACATCACCGATGGAAATCATGAACTGTTTACGATCCGATAATTTCCCTTTTTTCGTGGATCACATCGTGATTGGCGACGTTCTCATGATCAAGGAAGCATTCATCAATGACGCAGCAATAGAATACCCGTTGGTTAATGACAGATCAGATTCTCCAATACGTTCAAGAAACTCTGCCCGTATCTGGAGTCGATCACGAGCGTTGTTCGATCATTTCATTCGATCAATCCAAAAATTACAAGAAAACTTCGTGATTAGTTTATTCACGATCGATACGAAAATAACCATTGATAGATATATGTATGAAAAATTTGACTGTCACGATCATGACAGTTTAGTAGAGTTAACACCTAAGTGAGGCATAATATATGTTTTTAACATTGGAAGCACCATCAGTTCAAAAGGCGTGGATATCCGCGCTACAACGAGTATTCTTTGATGGCGACATCATTGAATCACAGTATGACACGGGCGATGATTTTCCAACGCGGGATGTGACGAGTGCCATTCACGTCACTGACCCGCTCAGCGACCCGTGTACGATGAAAAACGGCAAATCGCTCTTGGTTAACGGCGAAGTCATCTATTGTCACCCAGGTGACTTATATTGCATCGAGGCGATCAAGAGCGGGTATCTTTCGGAAGTGATGACAGGTGAAATGGATCATTACATTTGGGAAAATTTGGCATCCTATCCTTACACCTATCACGATCGATTGTTTAAATATCGACCAGTGAACGTAGAGGACATCAAACACATCATTACCGAGGACAAAGAGCAATTTCTTGAACCGTCGAGTGAAGCGGAATCGATTGGATACACGTTCAAGCGTTCAAATGGATTTGACACAATTCAATTTGAACTACCACCAGTCGATCAAATCGCTGCTGCGATCAAGCAACTCAAGAAAGCATCATACACGAGACGTGCTGAAGCAATAACGTGGCGACCATTGGCTGACAACGATCGTGATGATCCACCGTGCTTACAGCGCTTGTGGTTCCGTGTCTTCGATGGAAAACTTCGCATGAACGCCCATTGGCGGTCTCGTGACCTATTCGGTGCATGGGAAGCGAACGTCAACGGGATGCTGCAAATCGGTAAATATGTTGCTGAACAAATTGGCGTTGAATTTGGTGAATACTTCGATTTCTGCGACTCGCTACACATCTATGGTAAAAAGAAGAAGGTATACAAGGAATTGATACCGTTATTCGAGCGAGTAAGCAAGAACGAAGGACTGTCATCGACAGCATACGACGATCGTTTGAAGAATTGGGTTGAAGATGCAGCAAAGGCTGGACTGAACGAGGATTGAACGATGACCAAGACTGTCGATCTGATTCATGACGCGTTTACTGACGTCAATTTTGACGTTGTTATTTTAGACGGCGTCATTTTCGATAGAGATTCATTCATTTCAGTTACGTCAGAAGTCTTGGGCGAACACGAAACCATAGAATTGAAAACAAACGAGACGACAATGCATATCAGCGGTTCGTCGATTGGACGTGTTATTAGGGCAAAAGAGCCAAGTCGTGGTCTGTTTCGTGACTTTCTATCCAATGCCGAAATCGATGTCATCATCGTTGAATACAAGTTTGATTACAACCGTCAACCATCAATAATTCAACGTGACGATGTTGTGTCGGTTGAAAAAAGCAAGTATACTAGTATGGCACTCATCGTTGAAACGACTTCATCGATATTTGATGTAGATTTCTCGCAAGTATCGTCAGTAACAGCAATAAAAAAGCAAACTTAATGAATGTTTTTTATTTTTTATATTGTATCGGGCGTTGTCGGATGATAGGATTAAATATTGCCAAGGTCGTATCGTTTAGCACCATTGATGAATTGAGCAATGCAGCAATCGTGTTCTTCGTTAGTGGATGTAATCTTGATTGTGTATTTTGTCATAATCATCGATTGATCGATCCAAATAACGGTGATTTTCATGACATCGATGAAATAAAAGAATTGATCGAAATGGCAAAACGATTCGTTAAGTGTGTTGTTATTTCTGGTGGTGAACCAACCATTCAACCAGACATCGTTGACGTGATCAAGAACATTCACGAATCCATCGATTTACCGATTTTCATCAACACGAACGGCACGAATCCGTCGATCATCGATGAAATATTGCCACTCGTATCTGGTGTGGCGATGGATTACAAGACTACACCTATCAAATATGAATCGTTTTGTAATTACGGCAATCCGTGGTCCGATATAGATCACAGTATCGATCTCCTGTCCGCCTGTAGCAATGACAGTCAAAAGATGGAAATACGGACAACTGTTGTCGAACCATTCGTCACGATTGCTGATATCTACACGATCGCCGACGATCTTGCTCGTCGACATTTTCATGGATATTATGCCATCCAAGAATTTGATCCCGAACACGTGAGAAAAGGATTCAAACGACTTCTCAAGGGTGCATCATTAGTAGAAATCACGAAAGTTGCTGTCGACATCGTCAATCGTGGATTCAAGGTTTACGTTCGATCGCTTCGTGATGGCATACGAAGGATAAATTTCTAATCGCTCGCCATCGTCTGAATGAACATTTTTAAGGATCGTGATCGTCAAGTGGATCATGGCAAAGAAACCGTGTAAACCAACGGGAACCGTTAAACCGTTCGGAACGACGAGAACTGTCAATGGTCATATCGAAACGATGACCATTTGTCCGTATTGTCATCGAAATAACGAAGTATTTGATGTCGGCTGTGGCGTAGTGACGCGATGTTTGAATTGTGGTGAAAAGTATCGCGTGAGTTCAAGTGGCGCGAGTTCTAAGTATTAATGTTTAAAAAGATATTTTATACATTTTTTACTCTTCATGAATGTCTATTTTAAGACAAACACTCCGACCGGCTGCTTCTGCAGCATCGCGTTCTTCTTTTAAAATGTTATCTTCATCCATCACGGCTATGCCTATACCTGGTTCATCTATGTCGTCTTGATCCCAACTTTTATACACTTTCGCAAGCGCTAACACAGCATCAGCGATGTTTACGTGCATGATAACACCGCTTATTTCGCCAAGATTTGGTAAAGAATTAGTCGCGAGATCGTGATATTGTCCATCGACAGTTTCATCGAAATTACTTTCAACATATCCAACAGCATCGTCGTTCATGACATTCATATCGAAAATGCCAGCGCCTAACTCTGGTGTTTCAACTACCCACGATCGTATAGGTAATTCCTTGATGCTACATTTGTTTTTACTCATTTTACTCATCTGGTTGTTCAACATTTATCACGAGGTGGGTCGATATAAATCTTTTTAAGGGCAAAGTCGTTGAATGAAATGATCATCATGAGTTGCATAATTAAATCGAGCGAACGTGGTGGGCACTGGATATTTGAATTCGCTGATAAATCAGAGTTTGTCGATATCAAGAATCCCGCATGGGCTTTACGAATCGCTGGAGCGGTCAGCAAAGACGCCTACATAACGACTGGTATGCGACCGGACGGTGAGTGGGACATCCAAGCCGTTAACATATGGAAGGCTGGTAAATCAGAGACGAAAGCCCGTGAATTGGCGCTTCGTATATATTCCAATGCAAAGAAGGGTGATATTTCCCAACGATGCAAGGCTGAATTAAAACGAGGTAAATGATCATGAGTGAAATTGAACGAATGCAATGCGAGAGTCACCGACCTCGCTCGGGAATACTTGAAGCACGGTGGGACGACGATAGTCCTCGGATCACTGGAAACGGTTTTCTCGTCGTTCTTCGTATAAATGCCCTTGACGAAGCAATCAACTCCTACGGATACGGTGAAATTGGTTCTGACGAAGGCATAGAATTTGCCGTCGATGACTTGATCGAAGCCCTTAAAGTCTTCAAGGGCACCATACGAAAAGATGTGTATTTCGCCCCGACAGAAGAATCGAAATGTGATTGATTTTTTTTTAACATCGATGGTGACTGAAATGGTTGATTCCGAAGCCGAAGTCATCTTCAAGAAAATTCAACTCGTGAGTTTGACGAGAAATCAACTCGTTGAAACGATTGATGTTGTCGACGATGTTGTTGCGTATACTCACGATAGATCATTAAATTTTTCAAATCAAGATGTATCGTTACTCGAACAACTGCAAAGTTTCGTTGAAAAGGCT
>Ga0315294_10000486_pt1 | contig 42603 bp, 32 predicted proteins | sample YL17G13_40_MG_FD_203626 | JGI IMG/M metagenome (GOLD analysis project Ga0315294, IMG submission 203626) | Sediment microbial communities from Yellowstone Lake, YNP, Wyoming, USA - YL17G13_40 | ecosystem: Environmental > Aquatic > Freshwater > Lake > Sediment | place: USA: Wyoming | collected... | reverse complement strand
GGAGCCGATGTTTATGAAAACCGCGTCGACGCTGATGCTTGCGATCTTCCCTTCAATCGTGGTTGCACTGAGATCGAAAGGAATGGCAATGCTCGCTTGCTCGCCCTGGGAGTCCTGGGCGAGAATCGTAAGATCGTTTCCGGTTATCTCCTCGCGAGTCAGAATCACGTCGAGCGGAAACTCAGTAGCCAGTTCCGCAGACCACAATCCGATGGCCTCATCCCCCCCGCATGAAATAGAAACCTCACTTATGCCGAAATCATCGTTGACCATTCCTGTAAGGCGAACGGCGGAGGTTCTAAAGGTGATTGTCGGGGAAGGGCACGAAATGACAGGTGGAGAGTTGAGAGACAAGTCGCGACCGGTGATCCCGTCGGCGATAAGACACTCTACCATGTCAGTCACGATGTTCCCTGCGAATCGCTCCATCACACCATCAGCTTCATATGCAGAGACTGCGCGAAATTTCTTCAAGATTCTCTCCCATAGAAGGGTGCCTGTCCGTGTTTCGAACAGCTTGAAACTGATCATGACGGCAACTTCGTTCATAGGATTCGAAGAGCTAAACGAGAAGGTTGGCTGGTTCTTGGCCTGATCGACACTTCCCCAGACAAGCGCATCCACTCCATACTCTTCCCCCAGCCTGATGATGTCGTCTGGTGTCAGCGCCGATGGATTGCAGTCGGGAATGTTTATTATCTTAAACGCCCCGCACTGCGCGAAAGCTCCGGGCCATGCGGAGTTCGCGACTTCGGCGATATGGAACCCGAAATCCTGGCCGGCGGTGACAGGGCAAAGGCCAATTCTCCAGATTGACGCGGCAAGCTGATTGTCCCCGACTAGGCCATCGCCGCCTACGATTCGGGACTCTGTTGCCATGAGAGGAGAGGAGATTGCAAGCATCCCAAAGCACAAGATCAATGCGAGCATATATCGAACCATCATGAGATCGAGCCTCCCGTTCGTATCGTGATGTGCAAGCGGCAGAGCCTTGTCAAAAGGCCACACCAACACCAACGTCAAAAACTACGTCATCCTCGAACCCTTCCTCATCTGGGAATGATGCACCGAGCCGCCAGACAAAATCCCATGAGTCCACTGGAATGCTCCCGAACGAGACTGTTATCCCTTTCGAGGTCCTGTCATAGATCGTCTCTCCGGCGTATTCGAGTCCGTAGACTCCAGCGGTCCCGTAGCTGGCGAACAAACCATGTTCAGGAAGAAACCGAAAGACAGCGCCCGCATTCCAGCCGATCTGGTCTTCACCAACATCGGACCAGCCTGCACCTGCCGTGAAGCCGAATTGTGAGCCTTCCGGCACGAAAACATAGTTCAAACCGACCATGCCGGCCCAATGAGCGCCACTGCCAATGCTGAGCGTGGAAGCCTCCGGGTACTTGGGAAGGGTGGTCTCTTCATCCTGCGCCAATGCGGGTGGAGCAAGCACACCAGCGAAGAGCATAATCACGATGACTGCACTGATAAGAGTTTTCATGGATTGCCTCCTTTAGATGTTAGACGAAATCAGAAGAAAAACCCCATGGGGGGATTCAGGCCCTTTTTCAACGCTTGGCAATGTTTTCCGTCCAGGATACCGAGGCCCTCGCGTATTCTCCCGTCGCCGACCCGCTCCATGATCTCCGCCCGCGTGTCGCCGACTATGATGCCGATCTACCTGCTTTATGGTCTCAAGTATGACTTGTCCCCGCTCTCCAGTATCTCTCTGGCACGGTCGGCCATCTCTTGAGTCTCACCTGCATCATATAGGATTACATCCAGTCTTCTCGACAAGGCCGTATCTATGGCTTGTAATCTCTTCTTTGTAGCGCGTAGGTCCTCTACCATCTTAATCCTGCCGTCAACCGTCTGGAATTCGATTGTGTTTCGAGGGAAGTATCCGTGGGCAAGCTCGTTCCTGATTCTCCGTGCCTCTTGAAGCTGTTCGAGCTCTGAGTCAGTGAAATCGTATTTCTCCCTGAGAGATCCGACAAGTTTGCCCAAGGTGTTACCGTATAATTTGTTGAGGAATGCCTTGATGTCGTCGAGGGTGTACTTGTCCTTGTCAGGTAGTTTCGCGGCAACCAGCAGAAGCGGAATCCGTTCTTCGAGAACTTGCGCAAGGAACATGGTCTCTCCGTAACATTCGAAGACTTCTTTGATTTGATCAGATTTATCGACCATTGCACTGTTTCGCTCCTGAGTCCCGCAGTCCCGGCAATCCACTTCCCGCAACATCATAAATTAATGGAAGAATGCCGGCAAATGGATTGATACAAGACTTGAAGAGAGCACAGGCCATCCTCATCGCCGGGTCATGTTGCCGGTGACAGCTAGCGTGCCTGTAGCAGTGCCTGGACAGTACTGGGATGTGATTGATATCTTGCATGAGCCGGTGGTGTTTCCGAAAGTGGCCTGAGGGCTCAACGGGATTCGCCATTGATACGTCACCGACAAGAGCATATTGCCACAAGTGGCATCCCAGACTACGACATTATCAGCGTCCAGGAGTGTTAGCATTGAACCGTCATAGCTCCAAGCTATATTGTCACCGTCATAATCTGTAACAGATGTTCGAGTAAGAATAAAAAAGCCAGATTCATCGAATGTCATTGGTCCCGAACCGCCAGGCCCACTTATTGTTCCATCGTAGATCACCGTGTAGTCCCAGATCCCTACCAGCCCACTGAGATCGCGGTCAGCCGGCGGGAGGCTTGGACTTCCACCCCCGCCGCCGCAGCTGAGCGCCAACAGCACCATCGCTGCCAGCAGTGCAAGAACCAGATTCCTCATGGTGATTCCTCCTATCAGTCCTGCTTCTCTTCTACAAGCGCAAGCATATAGCACAATCTGGTAACGAAAGCAAGGCGAAAATAGCCTTATAGACCATTTAACACCCGAATAACTCGCAGGGGGGCGCATTCGCGAGGATTGATAGATTCGGGAATTTATTAAGGAACCCGGCTTCGCGATTCAGGGCAAGGCTTTGGATGTGCCGTATGGTCCGCGAAGCCGGGCTACATGGACGAATCAGTCGGCCGCAGGCGACAAAAGAACAGGTTGGTGGCCTTCGCACATCGTCCGGAGCCGGAAGGCGACGGAAGATTTGCGAAGGTCTCATGCGGGACGGATGAACGGGCCTTCGCAAATCCTCCTCCGGCTGGCGCCGTCGGAGGATGTGCGAAGGGCACCGGTGGCTGCCGGGATGCATTGATCAATATGGTCCGCGAAGCCGGGCTACATGGACGAGGTAGTCGGTTCCAGGGCACAAAAAAAGAGGCCGGGGGCCCCGTGGGAATACGAATATACATGCAGCCTTTCCCTGGGGCTTAAAGCCCCATGTGGACGAATGCGCGGGCGGCCTGTTTTCGAGCGAGCGGTTGGCTCAGGTCTTTTCGCTCACTTCCTCCAGGTCCTGATCGAGATTGAGCTTGGTGGCTCTTGGCTCGAACGGACGAGCGTTCTTCAGCCATTCCAGATCGTCGTCTTTTGCGCTCTTGACAGCAATGCCGCCCGCGTCCCTGGAGACGCCGGTCGGTATGCCGCCCTTGCCGAAATTCTTGCTGACGCCTGCCTTGGCGCCTTCGTGCCACGTGCTGGCTTTCGGTGTTTCCGGCATCTCGAATTCAGGAATGGGTGGAGGGGGAGGAGCGGAATAGTCGATATTAGTCGGCTTAGGCCTCCCGCTGTAAGCCGCGATCAACGCCCATGCTATAGCTACAACCACAACTCCGATGCAGACCCATAACAACGGCATTGTAAGCCCTCCTTAGCGTCTATAGATAATATCGCGCTGACCCCTGTCCCGAGGGTCTTCAAAATGACTACGCCCATAACCCGAAGGTTCGCCCGACAAGCGGTCCCGAACAAGTCGGGTCTACAGATCTGCGGCCCGCCCGAGTGCCTCCAACACTTGTTTCGCGGTTTCGAGGCCGATACCATCGACCTCCGCGATTTCCTCCGCTGTTGCCGCCCGGAGCTTCTTTACGCTGCCGAAGCGCTGGAGCAATGCCTCCTTGCGCTTCGGACCTATGCCCGGAATGCGATCCAATATGTTAGTCTCTAATCGTTTCTTTTCGAGGGTCACTCTGTAACGGTTGGCGAACCTGTGCGCTTCATCCCTTATTTCATTCAGAAGTCTTCGGGCCGGCGAGCTCTCGGGGAGTTTGATGGGCGACTCACGGCCCGGAATATAGAACTCCTCCTCGGCCTTCGCCAGCGCAGCTAATGGTATTTTATCGTCAAATCCCGTATCGCGCAAGAGTTGCCAGACAACTCCCAGGTGCCCGCGCCCCCCGTCCAGCAACATCAGACCGATGCGTCCGGCCTCGCTGGGCTCCTCTTTGAACTCGTTCAGCCTCCTCAGAATCGCCTCCCGCATCATGGCGTAGTCGTCCTGTATGTCGACATTCCTGATGCGGTAGCGACGGTAGTCGTCCTTCGACGGCTTACCCTCTATATATACCACACGAGAGGCGGTTGCGGTACGTTCTTTGTTGTCAACCCCAAGATTACTTACATCATAGCACTCAATCCATCGGGGACGCTTGGGGAGGTGCAGGAATTTCTTGATCTCCCTCAAAGCCTCGGTGAGGCGTTTTTCCTCATCCTCCTCCTTTCTGATCAGGTTCTCGAGCTCAATGCGCGCGTTGTCCCGGACCATCTCGAGGATTTTCAGCTTGTCGCCCTTCTGGGGCACCCGGATTTTCACTTTCCCGCCCCTGAGCCCGGAGAGCCATTCTTCGAGAACCGTCCCGTCGCCGGGATCGTTCTCGATGTAGATCTCGGCAGGTATGACACCGGCGCGGGAATAGTAGTTCTGCACGAATGCGTAGAGGCTCTCCGTGCGCTCCGACTCGCTGCCGGTGGTGCCGCTGAGGGAGAAGTTCTCTTTCCCGACCAGCTTCCCGCCGCGAATGAAGAAGACGGTGACGAGCGCGCGGCCCCATCCGAGCGCGAGGGCGATGTAGTCCTGGTCCACGTAGCGGTCGAGGACAACCAGCTGTTTTTCCGTGACATCCCTGATCGTCCGCGCCTGGTCCCTCAAATCGGCGGCGTGCTCGAAGTCCATGTTCGCGCTTGCCTCGACCATCTCTTTTTCGAGGCGCTCGGCGAGTTTCTCGCCTTCGCCGCGCAGGAACATCTCGACGTCCTTGATGGTGCGGAGGTATTCGTCCGGTTCGACGGCCCTTATGCAGGGACCGAGGCATCGACCGATCTGGTACTGGAGGCAGGGTCGCTTTTTTTCGGTCTCGAGATCGTCGCTGCATTCGCGAAGCGGGAAGACGTCGTGGATTATTTCGAGGGCGCGGCGGACGGTGAGCGCGGAGAAGGGGCCGTAGTAGCGGGCGTCGGCGTCGCGGGTGAGGTCGCGGGCCAGGACCACGCGCGGATATTTTTCGCCGTAGGTGATTTTCACGTACGGGTAGCTCTTGTCGTCCTTGAGGGCGACGTTGTAGTACGGCTGATGCTGCTTGATGAGGGTGGCCTCGAGCGTGAGGGCCTCGAGCTCGGTGGCGGTGATGATGATGTCGATGTCGGCGACCAGCCAGACCATGCGACGCGTCCGCCTGGGATGGTTCGCCGACTCCTGGAAATACGATCTGACGCGGTTCCTGAGGTTTTTGGCCTTGCCGATATAGAGAATCCTGCCCGCGTGGCCGCGCATGATGTAGATGCCCGGCTTGGGGGGCATGGAGTCGAGAAGCTTCTCGAGCTTGTCCTTTGAAATGCGAGTGACCGGCATCGGGGAAAGTATAAGGGAAAAACGGGGGGGGGTGGTAAGCGGGAAGAGCCCCCCTGTGGTCCCCCCCAAGGGGGGGACGGCGATCCTTCGATCTTGCAGCGAATTGCGGGACTTCAAGACTCGATTGCATCGCATTGAGACTCTTTATGAGGAAGGGACGAATCCGTGATAAAATCGTGATTGAGGACCGAGGGGGCATTTGATCCCCGACGAGTGATGCCGACGAATCCGTACGGATATATGCAGTTACTGCGCCTTTCGCAGGCAACGGGGAAGGTGCTGACCCGGCTGAATGTCATGCCGGGACAGATTCTGCACGGTCGGGTTTACCGCATGGAGCCGTATGGTCAGACCGGGGAGACCGTGAATGCGGGGAGCGATTCGGGCGGCATAGCGAAAATCGCGCTTGCCTCGCACCTTATCGAGGCGGTCGTGTCCAAGTCTCTTCCCGAGGGCGCACGTGTGACGCTTGAGGTCCTCGAGCTTGCGGACGAATCGTTCGTGCTTCGACTTCTGGCGGTCGAGGCGTCGAAATCGGCGAATGATAAGGGACAATTGAGCGATGTCTCGAAATCCGCGACCTCGGCGACGAAGCCGGACCTGGCCGAGCTGTCTGCGCTCGCGCTCGAATCTGCGGGACGTCCGGCAGGGGAGATCGCGGACCAGCTTTCGTTGAAGCTTGTCGAGACGCCGAAATGGGCCGAGCTTCCCAAGCCGGTTGCGAATGTGCTCCGGGCCGCGATCTCGGAGAACTTCATCAATCCGGAAAATTTCACCCTGCGAGCGTCCGATATCAAATCCGCGATCGTCAACGCTCTCACTGCTCTGCGTGCGGATATCGCAAAGCTGGGTCAGACCGCGCCATCGTCGGCGAAAGAGCTGACTGCGTCGCTGACATCTCTTGCCGACATGGTCGGAGATTCCGTCAATTCATTGCCGGCGACAGACATCTCGATGACGGGTTCCGCGACGGCGCTGGCCGATGCGATGAAGGCTTTGTCGGGGGCGCTGAGGGCGCTTGGCCTTTCGACCGGTTCTCCCCCGGACAGCGCAAGGGTGTCTGCAGAAACTGGACAAAGAGTCGAGCCCACGGAAACCGGCGAAGCCCAGTCCACATCGCAGTCGGCGTTGACCGCTAAGGGCGCGGATGTGGTTACAACTTCCGCGAAACCGGGTGCGGGGACGTCGCCGAGCTCTGCGCCGGCAAGCGAGCTCCCTCCCGGCATGGAAGGTCCTCGACCGCCTGCGCTTCCCGCGGACCCGTCGCTCATTCCTGCCGCGCAGATCGGCAAACAGGTTGCGCCGCAGGGGACCACTCTGCCGGGGGTTGTGCAGTCCACGGTCCCCGTCGAAAGTGAATCGACAGCCGCGACCGTTTCGGCCGATGCAGGGAAGGAATCGGACCGGGGCGGCTCGAATCCGTCGCGCGACATCCTGTTCGGGATCAGGGTGCTCGCGGCGCTTGCGGAACGCGTCGCCCGCACGGGTCGATGGCAGGTCGAGGAATCGGCGACAATCGCCGCGCACGCGTCACGACTGACCACTCTCGCCGATGCGTTCGAGGGCGCTCTCATTGCTCCGTTGCTCACTCATGCGGCGGATGTCCCGGACATGGTCCCGCGCCTGCTTCTCTCCCTTCTCTTTCCCGGCGGAAACGCGCAGTTGGTGATCCTACAGTCCGACAAGGACCGTGAAGGTTCGCCCGAGAAAGGCGCACGGGATCGCGGCGAAGGGGGAGAAGAGAATCGGTGCATCGGCATCATAAGCGTGAGAACGCAGGCGCTCGGAGAAATCCGCGCGAAGCTGGAATATCGGGAGATTGAGGAGGATTCCCGGGCCGTGTCTGCGCCTTCCGTCTCGGGGCTCTTCAGGGCCGTCGGCGAGACAGCGGACGAGATCAGGACGTCGGTTCCGGCGCTCGAGCGCGCTCTGGAGGCTCGAGGGATCGAATCGGACGGGTTTCGGGTGACGGCTCTGCAGGTGAGAACGGACGAACCTAAGGCCGACGACAAGCCGCGTTCGAAAAAGAGCGAGGGGGGTCTCGATATACGGATATGAATCTCAGGGATGAAATACGTCGGGCGATTGCGCTCGGGTATGACCCGAAGAGCGATCGAGCGCCGAAGGTGCTCGCGAAAGGGCTCGGGCCGATCGGAGAGGCGATACTCGCGATCGCGCGCAAGCATAACGTACACGTCCACGAGGACCCGGCGCTCGCGCGAAGCCTGTACGTGCTCGAGCTCGGGCAGGAGGTGCCTGAGGACTTCTACGTCGCGATCGCCGAGGTGCTCGCATTCGTGTACAGGCTGGACATGAAGATACGGAAGCGAAAGGGTCTGTGATCCCCAATGTAAGTCCGCGTTTACTTACAAGCAAAAATGTACATTTGCTCTTGACGGAATGCGTTTTTGAGTTTATTGTTTGATTGGCTTAGATTGATTCCTTGGGGAGGAAGGAAATGAGGATAGTGTGGGTTCTCCGATTAACTCTCTTCACCGGCGTTTGTACTCTTCTTGTATGCGGTTGCCAAGGGGGCGGGAGTCCGACTTTGCCATCGCTGACGGATAACGCTGCCCCGAGTCTTCTTCTTGATCGCGGCGGCTCCGGCGAGCCTGCGAAGCCCGCCGTGCCGAGACTCCGCTGGATGTTCACGGAGCCGGCTGATTTGCTCGAGGAAGGCTGGGGACATTATCCCGCGACTCTCGCTACATCCATAACGTTTGCCGCAAGCCTTTGGGGTACGAACGCCGACGAATTCGACGGCAATGTCAACCTTACGGTGGATGGTGAGCCTTATCCCTTTGATTGCACAGGGAAAACACTGACTGCTCAGATTGCGGGCCTGGGTCGAGGAATGCATCATGTTCAGGTTCACGCCGGTTCAGCGGTCCGCATCGACAACCGGACCTTCGCGTTTGTGGTAGTGGATTCGCCGCCTTTCATGCAGGTGGGAATCGGGGAAGATGGCAAGGTTTACGCAACGCTGTCGAGAAAAATGCCCGCATCCCAGCTTGGAGACCTGACCAGATGGACGTGCGAGAAATTCAACACCGACAAGGTTAGCGTTGAGATGCTCTCGGACAACCGTACGGTGGCACTGGGGATGGCAGACCCGCTGTCAATCGATGACTGGTCCTGGCTACCGCCTGACGGCTCCTCGCCTGTGGTCAGATTTCAGTCATCGCTTGGTGACGTCGTCGGCAAACTGCTGCCGGAGGCTGATAAGGACGGTCATTCCGAGTCTCGCTCAGCGCAGAGCGAGCCGGGCTGTGACGAGGGCTCCATATACGGGCATGGGTCAGCAGGACATTGTGATCCCGACCTCGATTGGTTCATTGAGCGGCATTCTTTGGAATCAAGCGACAGCGAGCCAAGAGCTGTCTTCAATACCGAGGTCCCGATCCCAGTCATGGGCTGGCCTCCCTTGTGGTATCCCTGGCGGAATTGCTATAACCTCGTAATCGTGCGGTTTAACTCAGTTGAGGAAGGGCACTTGGACCCTCCGAATTCCTGGAATGCTGAGTATGACACAGTCTGGCATGCCAGTCAGTCGGAGGATTATTTCGGAGTCGGCTTTCAGGATTGGCGGTTCCAATTGTACGAAAGAGATCACAGCTACTACCCCCCGAGCTGGTGCAGTTACGGGTGGTGGTCATTCGAGGTGGACGGCAACTGGTGCGATCCCGAGATACCGGCGTATTTCAAATCGAAAGGCTCATGGAACGGTGAAGGATTCGATGATGGCCCGATATTCGTGGACCACGATCCTCCGTTCTTCGGCGACAATATCGAAGATCCCTACGGAGGGATCGATGTCTTGCTCGGCTCGGAGTTAGATCAGTCCTCGGACCCGTATATCGCCAGTCTCTATGCCGATCTCGCCGAGAGAGGCAACCTATACAAGTCGAACGGCGCTCGGGTCATCAGCCAGCAGGACTTCTGGGCTTATTACTGGAGTAATGTCGGGTGTGTTGTTGCCGATGACGAGTTGGTGGTCGTGGTTCGCGCTCAGGACAAGCCATCGGATCAGGGGCGCTATATCAACAAATTCCTGGCCGGAGACTACACATATCTTGGGCAGAACTACGCGGATGACGAGATGGCTGAGCATCTCTTCTACGCTGACGTCAGCCCGTACGCCCCCGACGAGCTCACTGAAGAATATTGGCCCGTGCCGGTCGGTGAGCAGATCGTACCCATGCGGCTTCCGGTCGACGGTGACGCGAAGGGCGAATTCTCGGTGTGGATTCTTCCGGTGGATTGCGCTCTCCTGAACGGCGATATCTCGAGCTTCCGCCTGAGGATCACGGACGACGTGAACAACTGGCGCCGGAGTCCGGAGTTCATCACGGCGATTCCGCAGCTTGAGATAGTCCAGCCGTCCGGGTGCGGGGAGACTCCGGACGATAGGTGTCAGTTCTCAATCGAAGACAAGATCGTATTCGAGGCCGCAGTAACTGGCGTTGACGAGTTACTCGACCAGACCGAGATCCGGGAACTGATCCAGTGGTATGTTCTGAAGCAGAATGCACAGGGAGGATGGGATGAGATTGACAAAGAGCACTATCCAGGAGACAGCGGATTCGAGAGCATCATAACGCAGGAATCGTGGACTGGACCGTCTTTCACCGTACTACTTGAGGATCATGAGTTCCAGGTCCGCGCGAAGCTGGTAGTCTGCGGAGACATGCTCCACGATGACTGCTTTGTGGCGAATAATCTGCTAACTGCACCGATGTTCCGCGGCGAGCGATACCCGAATCCGAACATTTGGGATGACGGTGACGAATGCCATTACAATTATGATCCAAATGACGACAATCACGTCCCACCGGACAAACGGCTAAGCGACGGTAGTCCCGGAGACGGTTTCGTCGTCGGCAGATCGACAGTCGACGACGAGCTTTCGCTATACGCCATTACGCTTGACCAAGCACCGAACCACAGAATACCCATTCTCGTAGAGGCGCCTCACGACACAACCCCCTCTAACTGGATCTGGGTATACCTGTATGAACTGGCTGATAACGATCCAGACCGCAACGAGATTATGGCGGACTTCACATGTGACGGCACGGTCCCAGGGCCATACGTCTTTGGTCGCGGTGCCCACATCTATAACCCGGCCATCACTGGCGTTCCTCCTGGCGGCATTCCGAAAATCAGGATCACAGATTCCCAGCCGTCATCTTCAAATCTGTCAACCATAGAGTTCGAGCCTGCGTATTTGTATGTCAGCAACCGTGATCAAGAGAGAGACTATTCGGTTTTAGTAGCGAACGATCCTGAAGATCCTTGGTGGCAGGTCAATCTTACTCAGATGAGATTATGGGTGGTACCAAAGGCTCATTACGGCCAAAACCGCGGCTACTTCGCACTTGATAACTACGATGGGGAAGATGGACAACAGAACTACAAGGAGAGCGTTCTGAAGATGGGTCAGGAAGTCATCGAAGCAAAGATTGACTGGTTTTTCGGCCAAAAGGCAACCTTGCCTGTGCAAAGCATGCCCGATATTGCCTTCATCTTCTCTCACGGAGGTCCGTCGACGCTGGCGTCTCCACCAACGGGATGCGACGGTTACACATTCGATTTGGCGTATTGGCCCACTCAACCTGGGCTTTCGCCCCAAGATGCCGATGCTAACATCTCACCGTATGATCTGCGGGACGCCTGTCCCCTCGGATCAGATACTGAATGGATAACGCTGACAGGCTGCAACGCACTGAATGCCGGAACCTACGGAACCCTCGGTCTCGCGCTTGGTTACGACGATTGGGAATATATCATCAGGACTGAGAAGAGAACAAGCATAACGACGGTTTGCGGATTCACGGCACTCACGAGGTCGTGGCCCTGGATGGGGGATTTCATGCAGAGGTTGAGTGACAACCTTGTCAGCCCGACTGGAGGCTATGACAGCAACCACTGGGATCCTGCCCTAGGCACAACAAAACCTCGCGACATCGTCGTCATTGCCTGGATGGAAGCGGCGATCTACTACATCTACAAGTACACGACGGACGACGCTGGCGGCCTCATGAAGTATGCAGCCGCAGTGTCCATTGATGAGACATGGGTTCTGGACGATTTCGACCTGACTGATGACAAATATGATTGGAGAGCCAAAATTCACCCATAGATCCAAACCCTTGAAATCAAAACGGAGGAATCACCAATGTCTTCGTCAACTTCGCGGATATTGTGTTCCTTGGGGACCGCGATCATCGGAAGCTGCTTTCTTTTGGTCAATGCCATTCCGGCCATGGCGGAGCTCGTCGTCACGGATGAACTCTCCGTCGGCGTTGACACTGGTCGCATTCTGCCGGATCAGCAATCAGGCAAGTTTTGGGTGGTCGCGCATCTTCAGGGTCTGATCCTCGTGTCCGAGGATGAATCCGGTGTGTGGGGAATCGAGCACTTTGAGGGCTACGAAGTGCTGGATGCTGTCGGCCCTGATTCGCAAGGCTATATTTACTGTACGTACACGGCATCGGGGCCTCCTCATGGGGTCGTGATTTTTGACTGCATCAATGAACAATTTTCCCGAACGATAGACTTTCCGTGGAGCGGCGCCTCAGGGATCGTCATCTCGCCAGATGAACAGCGACTCTATGTCACAATCCACAGCACGGACCAGGGCGCAGACTCCCCGGATGAAGCGTCCGAAAATAGCGGGCTTGTCATAGAGGTTGATATTGTTTCCGGCAACGTTCTTCGCACGTGCTCCGTTCGGGCGTGGCCGGGGACCATATGTCTTTGGAACGATGATGCGTTACTGGTGTCTTGCCAAAAGCAATACTGGGAAGCCAACGATCGTTACGAGGAAATGAAGAGCACGACCGATGTAATAGCGCTCGACACCTTCACAAAGATCGCTGAGATCCCGAGCAACTTCGCAGAGTGGCCGGAGACCAACGATTTGCAGAGATGGGGCGAGTCGTCCGTTGCGCTCTTCAACCTTTATCTGTACTCCGACTTTGAGGATCCGAAGTATGGCGATGCGATTTGGCTTATTGACCCCGAGACAGGAGCGGTCGCGGACTCGATCCGAGTCGAATACCTTGACGGTGATGAATCAGGTGTATTACATGCCTTTATCAGCGAGAAATGTCCAGGCTTGATGTACTTGTCCCTCGCAGGCTATGACAGGATTTGGGAATTCCCGGTAATCGTGGCAGACACGTGCGGGAACTATGTCGACCACGCCGTCACGCCGCCGGGGTTCACGCCGTCGTTTATCTGTGAAATTGATGACCACCGGATAATGGTGACGGATTGGCTGACTGACAAGGTATGCATCCTGGAGTGGGTCAACCATCCCCCGATTTGTGCTCTGGAGCTGTTGACGCCGATGCCGTACATAGGCCCGTCCCCCGCCTTGATCGAATTCAACGCGGCCGCTTCCTATGATCCCGATCCGTGCGATGAGCTTATGTACGAGTGGGACTTTGACGGCGATCACGTCTTCGGCGAGCCCGTCGATGACGCCTATACCGGCTTTTCGGTCGCTCCGACTCACGCATACACTGAAGACTACCGCGGCTATGTATACCTCAAAGTCTCCGATGGCCGCGGTGGAGAATCGATCTGCGGGGTAGAGGTAAGCGCAATTGTCCAATGAAGCGGCGAAGGACCGTGTAGCCTTGGGAACCCGCTTCGCTGGAGTCCTGCTGGGTCGCGCAGCATCTGCCTTCATGTAGTAATGCGCCTCCGGCGCATGGTTCTTGTTTTGCGCTGCAATTAGCGCCCGCGGTTTCTATTGCAGGGCTTCTATTCAGAAGAACCATGCGCCGGAGGCGCATTGCTACGTCACGGGGAATCCCTCTCGGGGGCTATCGCGTCCGGTTCGGGACCTTTCAACAACTCGAACATCTCCGGCTGCTCCGACCCGGTCGCCACCGCCTTCATCCAGAACCTCTTGTGCGCATCGTCTATCGCCGCCGCCGCGACATAGACGTGTATCCCGTCGTCCAGAGCCTGCCTGACAAGGTCCTGATCGTATGGCCACTTAACCGAGATCGGATATTTCGAGGCGGACAGGTCGATCCTCTCCAGGACGGCTATATACCTCGGCCACATCTCCGGGCGACTGTCGTCGGCATACAGGCAGTAAAATATTCTCATGCCCACAGGGTAGTTATGAGTAAGGATCAGCGCGGGCGACTCGATCGCCGCGACCATCCGGCGCGCGCTTCTGGAGTCCTCGCTCGGACCGGACAGATTGTACATGCTGAAATGGACAGGGACATGACTGGCGGCGACGAGCAACAGGACAACGCAGCCTGCCGCAACTAACAGAGGCCCTGCCGGCCGCCGGACATGGCCGCTATCCGTCCGACGCAACAGGCGGTCCGGCAAGGTCGACACGAAATACACCGCAAGTCCGACAAATAAGGTCGCAAAGACATAGGACACGGCCAGCCACGAGGACGGCTCGCTGGTCTGGTAGATGAAGACCGCCAGAGCGCTTACCAACGGGACAAGCACCAGAAGAAGAGCCTGTCGCCAGCTCAGAATGCAGACGGAGACTATTCCGGCGATGACCGCGAACCATCCGTACCGGCCCATTACCGCCCCGCCGCCTTCGAGAAGCAGTCTCCAGTTCCTGAGGGTCTCGGCGTGATTCAATCGCCACATGCGGTGGAAATCGGAGGCGACGAGATAGCTCCAGAACCTCTCGGGGTCGCCGCCGATCGGACCGTCCCACAGCCCCTCATTGAAAAGCTGCGGCTGCCCGCTTCGAACGAGAACGTAGCCGTACAGTGCGATCACCACCAGAACCGCGCCGAGAACATGCAGCCATGTCTTGTAGCTGAGCAAAACCCGGGGGGAACGAACAAGGACGAAAATGATAAGGCCGGGAAACGCGAACAAGGTCGCGGGATGGTTGGCCGTGCTCAGGATGAAAAACCACGTCGCCGCCCACATCCATCTGATGTCGTCGCCGCGATCCCATTTCAGAAGCGCCCAGACCGTCGCGACAATCAGCAGAATGTGAAGGCCGTAGACATCGGGAATGGAGCCCTGGAGCCAGATATCTCTGCCTGTCGCGGCAAGCAGGGCAACACTCAACGCGAGAAACGGACCGAACTTCAGAAGTCGCCCCATGCGGTACAGAAGGTGCATGGCGACTGCGACCGCGGTCGCATTGATGAACGCCGCCCGGAACATCAATGTTCCTATCGGGATGTGGCTTGCGATGCCGTCCAGCATAAGGTACAGCGGGAATCCGGTCGGATGCGGGATGCCCCACACCTTGCCGATGAACGCCATCTTCGGCCAGTCCCCGTGCCCGCGCGGCTCGGTAGTGGCCGTCAGAAGACAAAGAATCCACGGGATCGCAAACGCCAGCGCACCGAGGACCATTCCAGTCCGGCTCGGCGGTGTTTCGTCCAGCCATGACAGCTTTCCGGTCGATCTGGTCATGCCGGTGGAAGATGAAGGCCGTACCGGGCTCGATTATGTCTCAGAAGTGGGAGTTTGTAAAACCCGCAGAGTCGAAGGGGTCCATTGATCTTCCTCACTGCGATCAGCCCAGAGTCTTCGTATCGCTTGACTCGATGACATGCAGGTGATACATTGTATATACAATGTTATACCTGGCGGGAGTACCGTTATGATCAAGAAACTCTCCAGACACGGCAACAGCCTGGCCCTTGTCATCGACCGGGCGGTGCTCGATCTTCTCAAGATCGACACCGAAACGCCGCTCGACATTTCCACCGACGGTGAGGTCCTTGTGATTTCGCCCGTCCGGGATGCGGGCCGACGCAAGAAATTCGAAAAGGCACTCAGGGACGTCAACAGGAAATACGGCCGAGTCCTGAGGAATCTGGCCAAGTGACCCATGGACCCGGATTTCCTCAGCTTTGCGGCTTTTCTTTATTGATACCCCCCCTATAGTCCTCCCCAAGAAGAGCATGTAGCCCGGGAACCCGCTTCTCTTAGCCTCGACTCAGGTCACTGCCTGACGGAAGCGGGTTCCCGGGTTTCGATGTTTGCGGCAATCCCGGGAACCTGTTTCCCCCAGGCCATGCGCAAGTCACCATTTTCGTGTGACAAAACAGGTTCCCGGGCTACATCTGGTGACCGACCCGCCGGTTCCACTCATCAGATTGCGAGGGCGACGGCGATGATCGCGAGCACTCCCGCGACCGCGTACAGCGTCAGCACCGTCCCCTTGTGACCCAGACCCCGTCGCACCAGTTGATGATGCACGTGATCGTTGTCGGCCTCATACACCTTTCTGCCCGCGACGGTCCTGCGAAGTATGGCCCAGGACGTGTCGAAAAGCGGGAGGCCCAGAATGAGAATCGGGAGCACCACGGTCAACGCGGTCGTGGTCTTGAACGGTCCGAGGATGGATATTGTCGCGAGGAGATAGCCGAGGAGAAGGCTGCCTGAGTCGCCGAGGAAAATCCGCGCGGGATGCGTGTTGAACGGGATGAAACCCAGGGACGCGCCCAGCACGGCCGCCGACAGCAGCGCCGCGGCGGTCTGACCCTTCAGCAGCCCGAGCGCCAGGAACGCCGCGGCTGCGATGGCGGTGATTCCCGACGCGAGCCCGTCCAGCCCGTCAATCAGATTGACCGCGTTCATCAGGGCCGTCACCCACAGAATCGTGAGCAGCACCGTGAGCGGAGCGGACAGATAGATGTAATCCGAGCCCCAGCCGGTCAGAAAGCCGATCTTGATCCCGAACAGGATTCCTCCCGCCGCGACGCAGACCTGGAAGATGAATTTCCGGCTCGGCTTCAGGCCGAACAGATCGTCGAACAGTCCGATTATGAAGCTGAGCGCGGCGCCGAGCGAGATGCCCATAATGGCGTAGATTTCGTCGGGCCTGAGTTTGTCGGGGAGAAACGGGAAGCATACAAATACGGCCGCAATGACGCCCGAGAACACCGCGGTGCCTCCGAGCGTGGGGACAGGCGTCGGGTGCGACTTGCGGTCATCGGGCAGGTCCATGACCCCCCGACGGGTCGCGAACCGCATGATCACGGGCGTCATGATCAGGCACACAAGAAGCGCGACAAGTCCCGCAAGTAGGGCGGCATATTCAGGCGACAAGACCACGAGGGGAATTATAGCAGGGAGGCAAGCCGGATACGTAACCCGGGAACCCGCTTTCGGCACGCGACAATGATAACTAGCGTCAGACCTTGGCGAAACAGGTTCCCGGGATCATGGCCAACATCGAAACCCGGGAACCCGCTTTCGGCACGCGACGACATAAGTCAAGATGGCAGCGACGCGGGTTCCCGGGCTACAACCAGAAGTTGTTCAAGGCGAAAACCGGGCGACGATGACGTTCCAGGGGACTTCCAATCCGGGGCCGCCCCAAGTTCGCCCGGTGAATCCGGTGACAACGGTCGAATCGTCCGAGAGAGCCGTGACGGCGTTGCCGACTTCCGTGAAAGCCCACTCGCTCGGGCCTGTCCTCGCCCATACCAGATCCCCGTCAGGATAGTAGCGCGCGACGAAGATGTCGTCGTTGCCGGTCGAGTAGAGGACGGTCTCGTAGCGTTCCCCTTTCCCGAACACGAGGTCCGGGCAATTGAAGAATCCGACCGCCACCACGGAATCATCGGAGAGCACCGTCACGCCGGTACCATCGGCTCTGCCATAGCCTTGAACTTGTTCCGTCCCCGTGCTTCGAACCCATGCGAGGCTTCCATCGGAATTGTATCGGGCGATGAAAAAATTCTCCCAGCCGGAGCAGGTCAAGAATGTAGCGTTAGGCTCCCCTTCGCCGAACATGGTGGACTGAGTGAATGTTCCGCTAACCACAATTGAATCGTCAGAGAGCGAGTCGATGCCGTAGACCGATCCAAGCCTTTGCGCGGCGGTGTTTTTAGCCCAGGCGAGAGTGCCGTCAGGATTGTATCGCGCGACAATTATATCCTCGCCGCCCGGGGAGTCCGGAGTGGTCTCGTAGTATGCGCACACTGCGGTCGAGCCATCGGAGAGAGCGGTGATCGCGCAAGCGGCATCATCCCACCACCCACCTGCCTCCGTAACCCACATTGTCTTACCGTTCAAATCGAGATGGGCGACGAACATGTCAGAGCCGCCGTAGTTGCAGTTATAGGCGGTATTGTCCGGCCCCATCAAATCGTCGAACACCAACCATAGACCGAAGAGACCTGCAACCACGATCGAGCCGTCCGGGAGAGCCGCGATCGCGGTGCCCGCGTCAGTATCGGGCCCTCCGCCGGAATAGGCGTCCCTCAGAGTCCCATCCGGATAGTAGCGGGCGATGAAGATATCATCCTGGCCGGCGGAGGTTAACCAAGTGTAATTCGGCTCCCCTTGACCGAAGTGAGCTTGATGCGAGAAGCGTCCGGTCACCGCGATCGAGTCATCGGGCAGTGCGGCGACAGCCCGACCTGCGTCGCCGAAATTCCCGCCGGCCCGTTTCGCCCATGCGAGAGTGCCGTCCGGATTATAACGAGCGAGAAAAATATCCGTAGACCCGGCGGAGCTGAGTACGGTCTGATTCGGTTCGCCTTCGCCGAACGTGGCTGTGCCGGTGAACAATCCTGTGACCACGGTCGAATCATCCGAGAGCGCTGTGACCGCGTAGCCCACATCATCAGATAGCCCCCCGGCGTCCCCGGACCACATGAGTGTGCCGCTGACTATATTGACCGTCAGCGGTCTTTCCAGCGAAACCATCTGGCTCTCATCATCGGTCACACGGAAGTCGATCTCATGAACACCGTCCTGATACCATGCGTGCTCGGCTTCAGGTCCCTCCACATCCCAGACACCGTCGTTGTTCCAGTCCCATTCGTACTTCAGGATCACTCCCCCGTCCGGATCGCGCGAGCCGGCGCCCGAGAAGTGAACGGGTCGCCCGCTCGGTGCGGGATCATGTTCAGCCTTCGCGATCGGGATGGGGTCGATTCCGCCCGGGAGAGGAACAGCATGCAACTTCTGGATGTTCGGGTCCTCGTTGCCGTCGGGATCGACAGCGTGAACCCCGCAATAGTACTCATGACCGGCGACGAGGTCGGGTATGATTAACGGCGAGACACCGTCGGGGTCATCGACAGCGACGCGGCCGGGACCCAGGAACGGATCGTCCAGGCCGGTCGCGGTCGCGTCGATGTAATAGATCCTGTACTTCAGAGGATGATCGCTATCCGGATCGTCGGCAGTGCCGTAATATACGGTCAGGCATTCAAGCCCCGGTTTCAGGACGGAGATGCCGATCCGCGGCTTATCCCATATCGGGGGATTGTTGTCGGGCGGTGTGGTCGGCCCACCTCCCCCGCAAGCTGGGATGAACAGGCAGAGAAGCGCCAGGGTAATATTGAGTACTCGTTTCGTCATTGCCGTACCTCGTTGTTGAGCACGTAGCCCGGGAACCTGTTTCGTTACATGACAATGATAACTTACGTGTGATCTTTGCGAAACAGGTTCCCGGGATCATGGCGAACATCGAAACCCGGGAACCCGCTATCGGTACGCGAAGACACAAGTCAAGATTACAGCGACGCGGGTTCCCGGGCTACATCCACTTCGAAAAGTAGCTGCTACCGGAGAATCTTCACCGCGAGTACCGGGCTATGAAAAAGTCCTGGTAGCCGACTCCTGTGAGAGTGGTTTCGTTGGTTTGACCTTCCCCGAATGTGGCCAGGTAGCAGAAACCCCCGCTCACCACAGCCGAATCGTCTTGAAGTGCCGCGACTGCGTAGCCGATGTCCTCATACTCACCGCCCGCGCTCTCAGCCCATGCCAGAGTCCCGTCAGGATTGTAGCGCGCGGTGAAGACATCGTTCCCGCCCGCCGATTTCAGAATGGTCTCGTCTGGTTCACTACGCCCGAATGTGGCCGGATTCCCATCAGACTGCCCAAAGACCCCGGTCACCACGACCGAGTTATCGGACATGGCGCTGATCGCGTAACCATGGTCATCATCTCTTCCGCCGGCGCTCTTCGCCCATGCGAGAGTGCCGTCGGCTCTGTAGCGCGCGACGAAGATGTCGGCGCCGCCGACGGAGCCCAAAGTGGTCTCATTGGGTTCCCCCTGCCCGAATGTGGCCGGATCCCCGGAATAGTAGCCGTAGTATCCGCTCACAACGGTCGAATCATCGGAGAGTGTCGTGACTGCGTTGGCACAATCATCGGATGTCCCGCCGGCGCTTTTAGCCCATGCGAGACTCCCGTCAGGCATGTAGCGCGCGATGAAGATATTGGGGCTGTAGTCTGAGGCAAGGATGGTCTCGTTGGGTTCGCCCTGCCCGAATATCGCTGAGCCGGAGTAGCTACCGCTCACGACGGTCGAATCATCAGAGAGTGTTGTGGCGGCGCAACCATATCCGGAATATGACCCTGCGACTTTTCCAGCCCATTCGAGACTCCCGTCGGGCCTGTAGCGCGCGATGAAGATATTGTAGTAGTAGTCTGAGGCCAGGATGGTCTCGTTGGGCTCGCCCTGCCCGAAAATGGCGGAACCAGTGAAGTAGCCGCTCACTACGGTCGAATCATCGGAGAGTGCCGCGACTGCGTAACCATAGCCGTTATATGACCCTGCGACTCTTCTAGCCCACACGAGACTCCCATCAGACTTGTAGCGCGCGACGAAGATATTGTCGTAGTAGTCCGAGGCCAGGGTGGTCTCGTTTGGCTCGCCCTGCCCAAATGTGGCTGAACCGTTGAAGTAGCCGCTCACCACTCCCGAATCGTCGGAGAGTGCCGCGACTGCGTAGCCATAGCCGTAATACGATCCTGCGACCTTTCCAGCCCACGCGAGACTTCCGTCAGGCTTGTAGCGCGCAACGAAGATATTGTAGTAATCATCGCTGTCAAGGACGGTCTCGTTGGGCTCGCCCAGCCCGAACGTGACCTCCCCAACGAAGTAACCGCTCACCACCGCCGAGCTGTCGGACAGCCCTGCGATCGCGTAACCGGTCACAGAATCATACAACCCTCCTGCGCTTCCGGCCCAGAGAAGATCGCCGCCTGCAGTTTTGACTCTGACCGCAAGAGGGTTATCAAGTGTATCCGTAAACCCCTCGTCGTCGGTAACCCGGAAGCCGACCGGGTACGTGCCTCGGGTATCCCACGCGTGGTCGACCTCGGCTCCTTCCGCATCCCAGACACCATCGCTATTCCAATCCCATTCGTATTTTGTGATCGCTCCGCCGTCGGGGTCGTATGACCTTTCGCCCGAAAAATGCACAGGTTCCCCGGTCCGTCCGGGACTCGGCTCAGCCTCAGCCCTGGCGACTGGGTCGGCACTGACCATGATCTGCAGAGGGGGATTCAATTCGCTGGAGACACCTTCATCATCGGTTACGCGGTAGCCGACCTGGTGGGCGCCCGCGGCACTCCACGTGTGGTCGGCCTCGATCCCCTGCGAATCCCACATGCCGTCGTTATTCCAATCCCATTCGTATCCCGTGATCGCCCCGCCGTCGGGATCGTACGAGCCGTTATCGGAAAAATGCACGGCTTGCCCGACCCTCGCGGGATTCGGTTCGACCTTCGCGCCCGCGACGGGGTCGGCTCCTCCGGCAACAGGGATTGCATGCAGTTTTTCGGTATTCGGATCCTCGTTTCCCTCGGAATCCACGGCACGTACCCCGCAATAGTACTCATGACCGGCAATCAGGTGGGATATGACGTATCGCGAAGCGCCGGCGGGGTCAGTCGCGACCATGTGGCCCGGGCCCAGGAACGGATCGTCCCAGTCGGTCGCAGTCTTGTCGATGAAGTAGATTCTGAAGTAGAGAGGGTAATCGCCTTCCGGATCGTGCGCCGTGCCGTAGGACACCGTGAGGCACTCGAATCCCGGCTTCAGGCCCGAGATGCCGGTCGATGGCTTATCCCATACCGGGGGATTGTTGTCCGCCGGGGAGGTGGGCTCGCCTCCTCCGCAAGCTGGCATCAACAGACAGAGAATCGCCAGGGTAATATTCAGTACTCGATTTGCCATTGACCTGTCTCCTTCCAAGGCCGCTCATTCCGATAGGACTCGTCGCCGGCGACGATAGACAAGGTACCAAACTAGAAACGCCGCTGCCAGTAAGATTGCGATGATCAATGTTAATTCCGGTAGCTGCTATCTTTTCGTCTTCGAAAAGTAGCTGCTACCGGAGCATGTAGCCCGGGAACCTGTTTCGTTACACGACAATGATAACTTGCGCGTGACCCTGACGAAACAGGTTCCCGGGATCATGGCGAATATCGAATCCCGGGAACCCGCTTTCGGCACGCGACGACTTGAGTCAAGATTGCAGCGACGCGGGTTCCCGGGCTACGTCTGCTACCGGAGAATCAGGCTGCACAGCTCCCTTGAGGCGACCCCGATCGGGTCGTCACCCGTCGTTCTCTTCCTCAATTCCGCGAGCTCAGCGCGCATGTGACCCGCCACGGCGGGATCGTCCAGAAGCTCCGTGCACGCGACATAGAGATTCGCCAGGTTGAACCTCGACTGAATGAACTCAGGTATGACCTCTTTTCCCGCTAGGAGATTGGGAAACGCATAGTACGGAAGCTCCTGGAACATCCGCCTCCCCAGTCTCACCATCCAGTCGGCTCCGATCTTGTAGAAGGTCACCGCGGGGACCGCGAGAAGAAGCGCAAGCTGTACGCTGGTCCCCGACTTGACAATCAGGAGGTCGCTTGCCGCCATCAGGTCGTAGCAGTCGTCGGGAACAAAAGTGATCTTCTTCCCTGAGAACCCGAAGCCCTCTTTTATCGGACCTTCCAGCCTCGGGCTCGGGATAGGGCAGTACATCCACAAGTTGGGGTATCGTTTGCAGAGGCGGTCGACAAGCTCCCTCAGCACGGGCATGTGGTATTTGAGCTCGTGAAGCCGGCTGCCCGGCGCGATGCCGACGAGCCGCATCCCCTGGATCTCCTTCGCGTACCGGCTCAGGTACTTGCGCTCTTCCGCAGCTTTCAGCGCGATCTGCCCGAGGGGATGACCGATGAATCGATAGTTCACTCCCGCGCGCTCATAGGCGTCAAGGCTGAAGGGGTACGCGACGAGGGCGAGGTCGACAAGCTCCGCCATGGCCTCAAACCGATCTCGCAGGCCTTTCCCTTTTGCGCCGGGGATCTTTTTCAGCGTGTCGACCGCTCTGTCGATCGCCTTGCGCTCGACCGTCTCGCCGGGCTTCCACCAGAGCACGGGAGAGATATAGTACGCAGCGGGCTGGATCGTTCCGTCCGGACGCCTGCGAATATCCTTCAGAAGCGACATGTTGAGAGAACGGTAATCCACCGCTATCACGAGCGACGGCTTCTCCTTGCGAATCCGCCTGACAAGCCTGCTCTTTGCCCTCAGAAGCCTCGGGAGGATTTTCATCCCCTCAAAAATGCCTATCGCTCCCCAGAACGTGGAGTCCTCCCAGATCTCGACGCCGGCGTCCCTCAGATGGCTTGACCCGGCGGCCGCGAACCGCAGCTCCGGGTTCTCCGGATGGAGTTTCGCCCAGTCCTGTCTCATGCGGGCGACGAGATAGGCGGCGTGCATGTCGCCGGACAGGTCGCCGGTCGATATGAAGACCAAAGGAGGTTTGGATGTAGGGACACTGTCCATCAGCAGCCGGTGGCTCCTACAAGCGAGTCCGCGAGCTTGTAGGCGTCTCAGATTATCAGGTGCCGACTACAAGCTGAGTTCGGCTCCCAGAGGGCACAGACACGTTCGAAGACTCACTCAATCTGTTGCCGGCACCTGGGTGTCTTGAAGAATGATATGAAACGCCTACAAGGTCGAAGACTCCCTTGTAGGCGCCACCGATCACAAAGGGAGGCATTCAACAGCCCTGCTATGAATCGGATCCGTTAAGCACAAGCTCCGGAGTGAAATCAAGCGCGCCCTCGCCGTGGATATGCAATGGCAGCCGGACCTGGCTGGATGTGACCGCCGCCAGTGCGACCCCCAGCGCGTGAATGGACGCCTCGCCGCCGATGTGCGGCTCTATTCCCTCGCGCACACACCTTATGTATTCCAGGATTTCCTCTCTGAGCGGCTCGGCTTTCTGAACCGGAATCTCGTGCGCGCGCTCATCGTCGTATACAATCAGGCTCTGCTCGATGAAATCCACCAGCACGAACCCGTACTTGAACGTCGCAAACAGCTTCCTTGCCTTGATCTTGGAGAGCCAGGACGTCTCTATGTGACCCGGCGCGCCGTTCTCGAATGTGAGCGAAATGCTCGCGGTGTCCTCGAGGTGATGCACGGTCGATGACGCGGTGCAGAACACCTCCCTGACGCGGCAGTCGGCGAGGTAGGACATGATGTCGATATCGTGGCAGCCGAGATCTACTATGATCCCGGTGTCCGCCACTCGTTTCGGATAGGGCGCCACTCGTAATGTGCTTATCGACAGTAGCTGGCCGAGATGCCCCTCGTTGATCAGCTCCCTGAGCTTCCTGATCGCCGGATTGAAGCGCTCGATATGCCCGACCATGAGGGTGGTGCCGGCTCGCGCCGCCAGGCGGAATATGTCCTGCGCGTGCTCCACCGTGTCCGCTATCGGCTTCTCGATCAGAACGTGACAACCTCTCCCGATAGCCATCGAGGCCACTTCATGGTGCACAAACGTGGGCACCACGACGTGCACCGCATCCAGCCCCTGGTCGAGGAGTTCTTCCGGGTAATAGAACGGGATGGTGCCGTAAAGGCTTGCTACTTCATCCGCCGTTCTTTTGTCGGTGTCGCATACGCCGACCAGGTCCACCTGGTCCAGTTCACTCAGGATTCTTGCGTGGTTGCGTCCCATGACCCCCACGCCTATCACGCCAACTCGCATCTCAGCTTTCCCTTCGGGCCGCTCATGGCGCGGCCGCCTGGAATAATCTAATGTTCCCCTCTCTTGAATCCGGCACTCGCTGCGCTTCTATCATGCAAGATGAACCGCCTGCCTCGGGCGGTTCTCATCCCCATCATCGTCCACATCCCCGCCGTCTTTATGACCTCTCGACACCCCGCGTTTACTCGCCCTGAAGAACTCCAGGATGTGCTCGATCTCGGGAGTCCGCTCAAGCTCCTTCTCGATTCTCTCGAGCGCCACAAGGAAGCTCAGGTCGGAACGGTAGAGCAGTCTGTGAGCCTGTTTAATGAGCTCGCGATTCGCAAGAGGCATCCCGACGCGCTTCAGCCCGATTACGTTCACTCCGAACACAGTTGCAGGGGCCCCGCCGGAAATGATCATGTAGGGCGGAGCGTCCTGCCTGAGTCCGGACATCCCCCCCACCATCGCCAGTGTCCCGACCCTGACGAACTGATGGAAAGCAGATGCGCCGCCGATCATCGCACGGTCCTCAATCTGACAATGGCCGCCCATCAATGCGGCGCTCGCCATCACGACATGATCCCCGACCCTGCAGTCGTGCGCCACGTGCGAGCACGACATCAGCATGCAGTTCGATCCGACAATTGTCGCGTGGCTTCCCACCGATCCCCTGTTTATGGTGCAGTATTCCCGGATTATCGTGTTCGGACCCACGACGCAGACGGTGAGGGACCCGTCATATTTCATGTCCTGGGGCTCGGTTCCTATGACCGCACCCGGGTAGACCTTCACGCCCTCGCCCAGGGTGGTGTTCGGACCGAGCACCACGTTCGGACCAAGCTCGACGCCCGCTTTCAGGACCGTGTTCGCGCCGATAACAACGCCCGGTCCGATGCTCACGTCATCGGCGAGAACTGCGGTCGGGTCTATGTCGGTTCTCGGATGTATCGACATCGCTCGAGACTCTCAGTCTTTCTTGTCCAGCTTTCGCTCGATGCTTTCGAGCCGCTCGATAATTTCGGGCAAACGATTCTGAGCGGCAAGAAGCTGAAGGGCTTTCTTGTGATCTCGCGCCGGGTATCCCGACACCCGGCTCGATGGCGGCACATGACGGGTCACGGCCGCCTGACCGCCCACCACGCTTCCTTTGCCCACTCGTATGCCGTTCTGGAATCCCGCCTGGCCCGCGATAACCACGTCGCTCTCGATAATCACCCGTCCCGAAAGCCCCGCCTGCGCCGCGATCCGAGTGTGAGCGCCGATCTCCACGTTGTGCGCCACCTGCACCAGATTGTCGATCTTCACATCGTCCCCGATCACGGTCGCGTCCAGCGTCGCACGATCAATCGTGGTGTTGGCGCCGATCTCCACGTCATTGCCGATCTCCACGCGCCCGATCTGCGGGACCTTCAGGTTCCCCTCCACGGTCGGGGTGAACCCAAAACCGTCGCTCCCTATCACGGCACCGGAATGCACGATGCATCGCGACCCGATCCTCACGTCATGCATTACCGACACGTTCGGATACAGCTTCGTCCCCTCGCCTATCACGCTTCGAGCGCCGACGAAACACCCCGACCCGATCCGCGCACGCGCCCCGATCTTCGCCCCGGAATCGACCACCGCGAACGGCCCCACCCACGCCGATTCATCCACCTCAGCGTCCGGAGCGATCAAAGCGTGAGGATCAATCCCCGATATCGTTTCCTTCTTGTCGTAGAAATATATCAGCGCTTTCGTGAAAACCAGTCGAGGGTTCTCATGCACCAGGAGCGCGACGTCCCCGCGATCCTCCGGTTTCGAGACTATCAGCGCCGCCGGGATATCCCTTTCTCCCTCCGGGTGGAACTTGAACGGCTGCAGCGCGAGCGCGATATGTCCCGCCCGCGGATGGTCGAGCGAACACACACCAGTGATGGACAAGCCAGCGTCCCCGATCACGCGCCCTCCGATCAGTTCGGCCAGCTTCGCAAGCGTTATTTTGGCTTCCCCCGAATCCACGCTTCATTTGCCCCCATTTTCGCTCAAGACTGATGCGACCTTATCCACCCGTGAACTCTCTGTTTCAACCCAATCCGTCCGGTCGAATTCCGGCTGAGGCGGACGCTCAATGGAAAACTCGTCATGCTGCAAATGCACCGAGAATCCCGCGATCCGGGCGCGGATGTCTCTAAGCAGATCCTTCACACCGGCGGGCTCGACTCCCTGCGCTTCTCCGTCGGCAAGGCTCGCAGCGAATTCATTGACTATCTCCGCGAGGAGAGGATCGTACCGGGATTCGACCTCCGCCCTTATCTCGCCCTTGCGCCCCTGCGCAAACTCTCTCTCCTCCCTTATCGCGTAATTCGCGCGGTCGAACTCATTCCTATAGTAATCCAGCTTAATCTCCTGAATCGGAAGGCTTTCCAGCAATTTGTACCGGACAATGTCTCGTCCCAGGGTGGTCTGCAAAGCTCGATAGCCCACCAGCCTGATATGGTCGGGCTCCTGGCGAGCGAGGGACTCCCTCACGAATGCTTCCTGCAGAGACACCTGCTCTTCGATGCTCTGCTCGTACAGCCTGTCGGCCTCGTCCAGGGCCTCATCCAGCGCAGGCGATCCCTCGAAGGATCCCATTTCCCAGGCTGTCGCGCCGATTCCGACGGTCAACGCCGCCGATGCGCGCTCCCTGGCGTTTTCCAGCTCGCCTCGGGTCGACGTCCCCTCAATGCCCCCGGGGGGCGCACTCATTTTCTCGATCGATCCCAGCTTCCCGAGGGCCTCTCGATGAGCGTCGGCCAGCGCTGCGGTCTGTTCGTTCACCGCCGACTCGAAAGCCGACAGATCATCCTCTGCGAGTTGCGGCGCCGGGGTCCTGAGGGCTGTGACGGCCACCCATGCAGCGGCAATCGAGGCGACCAGGAGCGCGTACAGGAGGATCCGTGCTATCAGACGATTCGACTTCAACGGTTCTATTGCCCCTTGATTCGCTGAACAATCCGCGGCGTGAGATCCAGTCCGCCCCACATGACCGAGCCCTTCTCGAGTATCACCTCGAGGCCCTCCGGGCCGGACTCCTCTCCCACGGAATCAGTGGCATCGATCACATCCTGGATAAGGGGCTCGGTGAGTCGCTGACGTTCGGCATCGACCTCGGCTTGTATGCGATCAATGTCATCCATCAACTGCTGACGCTGCTCCGACGTCAGCGAATCAACATTTCCGTAATCGGATATCTCCGCCACCTTTGCCTGCTCAAACTGCTGGATTTGCGTCATGACCGAGTCGAACTGTGGATGCGAGTGCAGGACTGCCTGCACGTCCACGTACCCGATCTTCGCGTATGTCGATTGGGCACTCACCGGCGCGATGATCATTCCCGCCATCACACCCAACCCCACGCAAGCTCCGATAATCACAAGCGAAAGAACAGGTCTGATTTTCATGTACGTTGTCATTGTCGTTTCCTTGACGGAGGGTCTCAGGATTTCGCTCAAAGGGCGAAAATGCTGCGGACCCAGTATTCGTTGTCTCCGTTCGTATATATCCCCGCCGACAGGTACTGCTGAAACTGGTATGTCATCCCGAACTCATTCAGGGAATCGTCCTCGAATATCTCGCCTCGGAGCCTGAAGCCGGGAGAGATTTCCTGCTCCACGAAGTACTTCATCGCCTTTCGGTCAAGGTCGTATCCGACAGCCGCGAAGGTTCCCCTCACGGGACGGAATCCGAGCGCCACATCCGTCTGAAGCGTGCTGTCGTTCGTGAAATAGTTGAGGTTCACGAAGACCTCCACGCCTCTCGTAAGCAGCACGCCCATCCGGCTCTGGACCTCCGATGAGTCCCTCGACTCGTTCCCGAAATCGACGAATGTCTCAAGCCAGAGATCGCAAAGGTTGCTGTCCACCACGGCGTCGATCCTCACAATCGGCTGTGACTCCAGCGTTTCCACGCTTATCGACGCGTTGGCTCTGAGTTGTTTTGCCATCGCGTCTTCCTCGATCGCCTCGGACAGGACCCCCGCGATCTCGTCGGCTGCGCCCTCGATCTCCGATCTCGGCATGCCGACCATGAAATCCGCCTCGGCAAGCAGGCGCTCGCGCATGCGGTCAAGAATTACGTTATATAGAGTGGAAGAGTACATCCTCGGACGTATCAGCTCGATCAGGTCCTTCTCGGGTTCCAGAGTCACGGTAATTTTCGCGACCGCGCCCAGCTCGATTGAACGCTCGATCCTGAAGTCCGGAAACACGTTCGGCAACGGGTCCGCTTCTTCCAGGGCGGCCATGACGATCCCGACCGCCCATTGCCTGTCGATCGGGTTCGAAGGAAGCCCGACCAGGAACCGCCGGTACACCTCCAGGAGACGCGGTTCATTCTCCGCAAGCCGCCTGGAGAAACGCTGCATCCAGAAGTCGCCGAGTTCGCCCCGATCCAGTTCCACATCCACCCCGGTGACCGCGTGCGGATCTTCCGCCGTCCAGCCCTCGGGATGCACCGCAAATACTGCCGTAACGGGTGTGGACTGGAACTCCAGGTCGAGGTGGGCGACCGTGTACCCCTTCGGCTCGATCACTATGTTTATTCCGGTTCTGATCGCCTCAGCCACCACATCGGGATCGGACCCCAGAATCCCGTCGCGCTCTTCACCCTCAAAGAGCACGCTGGTCAGCGTATCGGTGAAAATGTCCTTGAGTTCTGCGGCAACGAGGCCGGGGAGCGCCGGCTCGCTTTCGATCTTCACATCGATGAGGTCTTGCGCGCAGACCTGTGATGGGACCAGGCAGACGGCAAGCATCGCTAATGCCGCCGCGACAACCGCAATCGCCGCTGTCCGCAGGTTTGCCGGTTTGGCAGATAGGAATCTCTTTTCCGGTTTTTCCATACGCCGACTCACCGGCACTCGATCAGAACAAGTGTCCGAAACCGAAAACTATCTGACCTTCGTGTGTATCCAGGTCGTAACCGTAGTCCAGTCTCAGCGGCGCGATTCCAAAGAAAGCGATCCTGTAGCGCACGCCGAGCCCCACTGTCGAAACCATGTTGCCGAAATCGAGGCTCTCGCCGGGAAGCGCAGCAGTGCCCGTGTCGAAGAACACCGCGCCGCCGAGGTTGCCGCCGAGAGGGAACCTGTACTCGGTATTGAACAGAATCGCCTGGTCGCCCGATTGGGCCGTCTCATCCGTACCTCGAACCGAATCCTGTCCCCCGATCTTGTATCTCTCAATGAGGGGAAGGTCCCCTGTCGACGTCCCGTACAGCAGGCGGAACGCAAGCACCTGGTTCCGTCGCTGACGAGTCGGCGAAAGCTCGCTGATCTCCTCGTTAGTGACGGTCAGGGGAAGATACTCCCTGACTTCAAACTCGTACTTGAGCGCATCGAAATCGCCGCCCAGGACATAGCCGATCATGCTGGTCTGCACGCTGGCCACAGATCCGCGGGACGGGTCGAGCGTGAAGTCGCGGGTGTCGTACGCCAACGCAGTGGTCAGCGAGTTCGACGCGCCGTCGATCAGACCCCTCGTGATCCACTGGTTCTCGCTCAGCTCGGGTATCTGATCGGGCGGAAGCGCGTGACCCTCATCATCGAGAAACGTCACCGCGCCGTCCAAAAATCTCAAGTTCACATTCAGCGTCAGGTTTTCCGACATCGGGCGGATGGCGCCCACCGAGCCGCCGCGACGCTCCAGCTCGAAACGAGTCAATATCTCTGGATCCTCGGGGTCCCTGAGACGGTCGGTTTCGTTAGTCAGAAATCCCTCTATCGAGAAACTCGTCTTCTGACTGTCTATCACGGGGTTGTAGAAGCTCACGTTGAAGTCCGGATTCGGACCTCCGAACTGCCCCATAGCCGTCAGCCTCTGGCCCAGACCGCGGAAATTCCTCTCCGAATAACTCAGAGTGGCCAGGAATCCGTCGTTCGACGAGTAGCCGCCCCCGAAACCGATCTGTCCGGTCTTGGCTTCTACAACGTTTACGTACAGCACGACCTGGTGGTTCTCGTCGATCTCGAACGCGGGCTGCAGATCGTCGAACAACTGCAGACTGTAAACGCGCTCGAGGTCCCTGCGGAAGGTCACCGCATTGAACACGTCACCAACCTTCGTGTTGAGCTCGCGCGTGATCACGTGCGTGCGGGTCTTGGTGTTCCCCTGCACTATTATGTTCGATATGACACCTTCGTTGATCGTCACGCTCACGATACCGTCATCACCGATCGCGATATCGGAGACAGTCGCGGCTGTGTAGTAGCCCTCCCGGTATCGTCGCTCGATTCCCTGCAATCCCTGCGCTACGGCGTTGTTGTTGATGAGTTGACCCGGCTCCATCTGGAAAAGGAGCGCCAGGTCGGATTCCGGAAAGACCCCCGGCCCGATCTGGTTGATCGAGACCCCCACATACTTCGGGTTCTCCACCAGGGTGATGATTATCTTGACCCCGCCCTCGAACGGCTCGAGCACGTGTTCGGGCGCGCTTCGGAACCATCCCATGTTCTCAATCGCGGCGAGGTCGGTGGATAACTGGTTCAGGCTGAACGTGTCTCCCGCACGGCCCTTCATGACATCCAGGATGTCCGAGTCCGCTACTACCTCGTTACCCCGGATCTCTATGGCCCTGATGATGAGTTGCTCGTCCTGTGCGGCAACCCGCGCGGGGAATGCTGCGAATCCCGCTGCCAGAAGCAGCGCAAACGTGAATAGAGCAAGGCGATTTTTCATTCCTTCAACCCCTGTCCACACCTGTCGTCCTGACAGGCTGAGATTCCGGCGGATATCTCCTCTCCGCCGGTGCACGCGAAATACGGCTCGGAAATGTACCATTTTTCGCGCGCGGCGTTCCACCACTGGCTTTCCGCCCCATCACTATTTCATGTCCTCCCTGAGAAGACGGGCGGAAAGAGCCCGGATTGTTCGAAGCGCGACCTCGGCTGCGCTTATCCCTCTCTCTGCAGGGGCAGGCACAACCTCGCTCGTCTCCGTCGCAGGCTTCGATACAGCAGCCTCGGGGGCTGGGGGCTCGGGCAGCGGCGAACTCGCCTCGGGATTTTGGGTTGAAACGGGCTGATGATGAGTCGGACTCGGGTGACGGATCGGCGTGATCGGCTGCGGTGTCTCAGGGACTCCTGTGTTCTCCGGCTGGTCGATCACTCCTGCATCGGCCACGAGAGGAGTCTCCTCTGTCGACGCAGGCGATACCGCGGTCAGATCTCCGACTGGCTCTGTCTCGGAAATCTGGACCACTGGAGCTGAAGTCTCGCCTGGAAGAATTTGCGACCCCTGCGGCATCATGGCGCGTCCGATCGCGATCCCGATCAGCATACACGCCGCCAGACCCGCAACCGCGAGAATGCTCCTTCCTATCGGAAGCAGCCGTCCCGCACGCGGCTTCGCGCCGGCTTTCTCCACCGGCGACACCGATGCAACACCCTCGACCAACAGCTTCATCTCAGCCTGGGCCAGCATCAACGTCGCGGCAGCCATAATCTCCTGCCCGGACGCAAACTCCTGCTCCGCCCGAGCAAGCCAATCATGAGCCGCTTTCAAATGCTCGCTCTGATTCCCGTGGGGGGAAGTGTAGCTACCACTCATTACCGTACCTCTGCGCTCTCGGACCCGATACTTGCTGTCCCTAGCTTGATATCGCGGTCCGGTTTTAAAGCCTGGGCCGGTCAAATACATAGACACAGCCCTGTCCCTGGCTTCCAATTAGACTCATGAGGACACGACCGCTTTTGAACCGATTTTCCGATTTTTCTTCAAAAAAAATCCTCATTGTCGAAAACGGCGGAAATAGCCATCCCATGAACTCCCGTGAGATGTGTCCAGTATGTGTCCAAACATGAGAGCTCGGGTTGGGGAATCGACTCATCAGGATCGGGATCGTATTCGGTGCGAGCGGCAGAATGCGGCTTTGGAGAGTCACCATTGTAATGGATTCCAAATTTTTTCTGCACTGGATTGTAGTTGACCCGACATTGACCCGATTCTCGATATGGCAGCTTAAATGAAATAGCTATTACTATTTGCAATAATTTATCACTGGGCGAAGGATCCCAGGGTAGGGAAGCAGGGCCTCGGGTGGCCACCGTAGAGCTGTTTCACAGCATAATCTCGCGCCACATATGATTTTGGGATTTTTATTGCGAGCGTTTTAAGCCTGCTCAAGCCGAGAGGTCAAAATATGATGGGGAAGTAACCTCGAAAGTATTATAAACGCCACGCAGAAGCAAGTACGCTTTGGGTCGGACGCTCAGACGTCCATCGGGCAGGGACCGGGCTCGAGGTATTTCGCCATCAGGATGAGGTCCTGCCTTTCCCCGCCGATCTTCACCTGCCCCCTAAGCCTCCCCTCATTCACAAAGCCCGCCTTCTCGTAGAGCCGTCGAGCGGCGAGGTTCCCGGAGAAGACATTGAGGACGATTTTCTCGAAGCCTCCGTTCGCGCGCGCCCACGCCTCCGCGCGTTCAACGAGCGCGTGACCGACACCATGTCCGCGCCAGTCCTCGCGCACGCTCATGCCGAGCTCCACCGTGTGGCTGATCTTGCGCCTCCGTCCCGGCTCCATCGTGACGAATCCGATGATCTCGCTTGCGTGCACGGCAACGAACGCGATCGAGTTCAGGCTGGACTGGGTACGCCTGAGGTGCTCGCGCTGGTGGTGCACGTCGAGAAGCATCTCGTCGAGGTCGGCGATCGACGCCATGGGGTCGCTGAGGATGAGCTTCAGGTATTCGATCAGCGCAGGCGCATCGTCCGGTGTCGCGGGCCTCACGACAAACGGCAGCGAATCCGAACCCTGCAGCGCCTCGATGATCTCGGTCATGGTGTGGGAAAAGTATAGCAGAAGCGGGGAGGGTCGGGGCTTCTTCCACGGCACGCAGAGCTCGCAGCCCAGCAGGTCATGTTTTCAGATGTCCATGGCCGGTCAATATCTTTGGTCTGGATAAGGAGTCAAACCACCCGTATAATAGTCCCCATGAGTAAGGACAAGTCGCTTGTACCGATCGAGCATATCGAGCGGATGATACTCTTCATTCGCGGTCAGAAGGTGATGCTTGACAGCGATCTGGCTGAGCTGTACGGCGTCGAAACGAAGGTACTCAATCAGGCCGTCAAGCGAAATATCGAACGGTTCCCCGATGATTTCATGTTTCAGCTTACTGAAGATGAACGGGACATCTTGAGGTGCCAAATTGGCACCTCAAACGGAGGACCGATTTTGAGGTCACAATTTGTGACCTCAAAAGACAGGCGCGGCGGACGTCGATACCCTCCCTACGCTTTCACGGAGCAGGGAGTGGCGATGCTGTGCACTTCCTGCGCGTGCCCCTCAAGGTCGCCGACCAGAACATAGCAAAATTATTTCGGATGCATGAAAAGGAGGAGTTCCTCCGACTTGCTGCGAGCAGCCCGAGCAGTGTTGTTACCGCCCAGGGAGCTGAATCTGCCTTGCACAGTCCTCTTATCGACCACAAAGAGGCGCCTAGAGACATTCAGCACGATGCCTCCTGAAAGACCATTGCTGCATTCCCCAGCAGGGAACGTCAGAATCACTGAGGCCCCAGATTGAGCAAGGGACGACAGCAGGGTCTCCAGTGCGCTTCTTGACCTGCTGCCTACACTGAAATCAGACTGCGGACGCTCGGCTAGCGGTGGGTACCGACCGGCACCTGTTACGGGTCCGCAATCACCGCGAGCCATGGTCTCCAAAACATGATAAAACCGACTGTAGTGGACCCCGGAATAGGGCGGGTCTACAAATACAAGGTCAGTAGGTCTAAGGTGTCGAGCTATCTCGCAAGCTTCGCCGGTTCTGGCTGAGCCGGTCACCTGCGCGTGGCGAGGGCAGATCTGATCAAGAGCTTTGCCGGCCTCGACGATAGGGTCTTTCTGCCAAGCTTCACGTATGAATCTAGCTGCCCGGTTCGTTGGGCGGAATGGCTGCGCCGTGTGTCCCGGCGCTGCTGCGCACTTGCTAGCTGCAAACAGGGCCGCTGCAAGACAGACCGATCTCTCTGGTTCGTGGCCCGGAAGATGACGCAGCATGAGGTCAAATGCCAGTGCCTGGGTCGGGCTGTAGTAGTAGCCACCGTAAGATTCCCAAATTGGCCCATGACCGGAAAGCTTCGAGCACACAACCCGGGCTCTCTGAACCCATCTACAAACGTCTTTGACTCTATCGAGCTTGGATGCAGCCTCCCAGTGCCCGGCTCGCGGGCGAATTCTTCCCACTTTCTTCAACCACAGTTCGGAGAGTCCGCGGGAATCCAGCGGGTGACGCCTGGCTATCACCGACTTGGCAAAGACTACAGCAAAATCCTGAAGGTCATATGCCCAGACCGGCAAGCGCGTATGCTCCGCAGTAAACCATGCTACAACTCCTGAGCCGGAGAAAAGGTCAACAAAACGACTGGCTCTCGACGCTTTCTCGAGGATCAGGTCCCCCAGCCCGTTCTTAAGCATCGACCTTTTCGATCCCATGTACTTCATAGGCCCAGACCCCAGAGAGGGATTCGCTCGCAACTGCCGAGGATCATTATCTCCTCCGAGACTTCTCTCTTCAGCGCAGCATATGAGCCAGGCCGACGAGAAGACGCGTTAGTGTTCTCCCAGGATTCAAGGCTTCGAATCGCTTCCTCAACGTCGGCCCACAGGTCTACGAAAGAGGAAGGCTCATTCCCGTCCTCCCAAAGGCCTCGCCCAATCCCCCAAGGAGCCCACCAGAACCTAATTTCATTTCTGCCTATGGCCGCGCGAACAAGAAGGTTTGAGCAGGCCCCTGTAGCGATTCGAAGTAATAGCAGCGCTCTGGAGGTGACACAAATGTGGGGCGCTGGTTCTGCACCATTTGCTGCTTTTGTTCTTGCATATTCGATGATCTTTAGATCTTCTGGGTGATCAGTTCGCAGCAGGAATCTTTTTAAATCACTTTCTGAGTCAGACCCCAGGACCGTACCAATCATTGAATTGACCCATGTTTCATACCTGGGTTGAGCGCTTGCTGCAGTCCCTTCCTCCAAGATCTCAAACGCTTTTTCCGAAAGATGTCTTAGGAAGTGCTTATCCAATATGTCGAAACGTGATGCTGGGAGAGGGCTCACAACATCCCACACTTGCCTAAGAAAAGCCGACGCATCATTGGCCGCCATCGACGACGCGACATTAATCTGAGACGGTCGATAACTTGCCTCATTCCTTGCCTCCTTATCCTCCCTTATAACGTCCAGGTCGACACCCCACATCCTGAATATGTCTCTGGCCGTCGGTTGCCACGCCGCCTTGAGCTTTGTATACCCGGTCAGCCATCGTTCGAGAGAGATGCCACCTGGCATCACAACCGTCTCGAGCAGCTTCAACGCGATGGGGTCATCAGACCAAGAGACCAATGCATCTTTAGCGAATTCGTGAGTCGTTTTAACAGGTTGCACCAAACACTTACCGTTTTGATCAACACGAAAGTGTTGGCGGTTGAAAACCCCGATGCCCTCGCAGGCAAGCAAGGACATCGTGGCTCGCAGTTCAGCATAATACGCAAGGTGCAAAGATGTTGCGGAATCCCCATTTGAATGCGCTTGGAGTGCGCGCCCGAGATAGCTCCACCCGTCCGCGCAATGCAACGGAGCAGAGGCCGCGATGTAGTCGGCCAAGTGTCGATGATTGAGTCGGCCTGCTTTCAAATCTTGTTTGAGCGATCCGATGCAGTCTTCTCGATACCGGTTGTTATTGCCGACCCATCGGTTACGCGACGCGTGCATTTTCACCCGTTGCATGGCCTTATCAAGGCCACTGCGGGAGTGAGTGGAGACTGTCTGTTGTGCCCTGCCCATGCTCTACTTGTACCTCAGAATCCTTATGACCTCTCTGGCGGCTTCGCCAGCATCGTTCCGCTCACATGCAAGATGCTTCAGTAGCTCCTCGCGAAGCATCCTGTATCCGCCGCTTCCTCTGAATCCCGCTTTGTAACGCCTTTGTTCCTCTCTCAGCCCTAGAGCTGAGGAAGTCCGCCAGTCGTACTTTGCAAGGGCGCTGGCTATCTTATCTATGAAAGCGGCCACTTTCGCCCTGCCAAAGGATTTCAGGGCTCGCCTGACCTTCTCAGCGTCAGAATCGACGGAGTCAATCTTGGAATCCCATGAAAACAAATTCAATTTGTCGGCTCGAACATAGCATAGATCGTTTGTGACATACAGAATCCCTCTGATGCCTTGGTCGGTGTTCAGAAGCGAATGTGAGCTGTAGAATGCCTTGTCATAGCTTGCGAATTCGAGGGGGAGTTGCTCAACCTCTTTCCTCAGGCTTTCAGCCCAGTCTTCTTTGCAATTGCTTATCGCGTCCCGAAGTCTTTGACCAATCAGTATAAGAAAAGCCGCCTGCTCGGGGCGGGACCATGGAATCACCTGCTTGTCATGTCCCGCAGGCGCACCAAAAAGACCACCGATTCTCGACTGAGAGGAGTCCCATTTCTTTATAAACGTTGCAAGGAGCGACCTTATCCAGGCAGCTTGTCTGACCCAACCTTTCGAAAGGCCAGGCTCGCCAAGCATGTTGATCCAGCCATACCACGGGCTTTCTCCGTATGACCAAAGGATTTCCACCAGCTCTTGTGCACGTGCCTCACGGTATATCGAAGGGCCTTCAAAATGTTCGAGCCAGTCCTCGGTGCGGAGCAAGGGATACATATCAAATGCAAGGCTGGTGTTTATCCGCTTGGGCTTGATGTTAATCGTATAGAATAAGTAGGCTCGAAAACTCAAATCGAGCCCATGGAAGGCGACCACCGGAAGATCATAGTCACCCTTTCTTGGTTGGTCTTGGAAGGCGTAAAGTCTGTGTTGACCGTCGATTATCTCAAGAGGGTCAGGGGAGCTACCTCGAATCCCACCTTTACGCCTTGGAACATAGATGCGCGCACTCAGGCCATCGTCAGATCGATCATCGACCTCGATGGCATCTTCCGGAGCCAGTTCCTTCCCCCCCCGCTTCTCGCCAGGCCTCAGAATATTCACGACAATGGCCGTGGGGAGCCAGCCAGGCATACGCAAATCTTCATACTCATTTTTTCTGCGCTGGCTCTCGCTAAGGTCCGACCATGGAAACCCGAATTGGACGTAGCTCTCTATCAGTCTTGAGCGTGCTTCGTCATGCCTTCGTTGGATCCCAGGATCCTTTGAGCGTGGCAACCTGCCTGCCGTCGTCCTTCTTTCAATGCCGCAGAGCTTCCTCAGCTCAAAGGCCGGCAGAGTAAAGAGGTAAAACCATCGCCCGGGCTTTCGCCTATTCTTTTTCCGGTCGTATCTGACCCCGTCCCATTCATCAAGCCACTGATGGACCTTTAGTGCCATTATCTCCCGCCGATTGCCTGTTTGAATCTTTGTGGGGGCCATGGTAGCACCTCTTCAGAGATAAGTAATTATGCACCTAAAGATACTTCGGTGCAACAAGCTCTGAAAACTCCACTTGTGGAGGGCACCCCGCAGGCGCATGCCGCGCCCTTACTTCTTCAACAGCCCGGCAAGGGGGAGCGTAATTGATGGCTTGACAATCGAGCTGTGAGAAACCGCTATTTCTTCCCGACAAACACCCGCTGCAGGATTCGTCTGCGGAGGATGCCGAAGTGGTAGGGCAGGGGAATCGATTTGGGGCAGAAGTTGCGGCAGCCGAGCATGGCCTCGCAACCGAACACGCCCGACTCGGTGAAAAGCTGGTCGGCGAAATCGTCCAGACTGCGCTCGTCGCGCGTGTCGATGAGGAACCGGTACGCGCGGTTCAGGCCGGCAGATCCGAGATAATTCGGATTGTGATGCGCGGCGCCGCACGCTTCGAGGCAAATCCCGCACTCGATGCATCGCTCCGCCTCGTACACGGGAATCCGCTCATCTTCCTTCTGGAGCCGCTCCAGCTTTTCATTGAAAGGCTTCGACGTATGCAGCCAGGCCTGGAGGCGGCGCGCCATCTGCATGAACCATCGACCCTTGTCGACCGCGACATCCTTGATGTGGTCAAAATAGCGCAGCGGGTCGACCACTACAAGATCGGGAAGGTCCTTTGTCTGAGTCTTGCAGGCAAGTTTGGGTTGCCCGTTTACGTTGACCGCGCAGCTCCCGCAGACATTCGACCGGCAGCAGATGTCGTAATACAGGCTGGGATCCTGACGCTGCTGGATTTCCTCCATCGCCAGGTAGACCGACAGGAAGGGCCGGTCCTTGACCTGGAAAGTGTCGTAGTGCGGAACGCTTTCGGGGTCCTTTGGATCGTGACGGAAAATCCGGAGAGTGAGCGTTCTATTCTGATTAGCCATGGCTTTGTGCTTACGTTTCCAACCGGACTGAGAATCCCCTCGCCGGGACAGCTAACTTTCCTTGGCGGGAGGCGGAGCTTTCTCGCCGTAGCCGCGATCGCCCGGAGGCAGATGTGTGATTACAACATCTTCATATTCCAATCGAGGCAGCCGCGAGTCCTTCTGCTTGTACGCCAGGGTTCTGTTGAGCCATTTGACATCGTCACGCGCCGGGAAGTCCTCGCGGTAGTGACCGCCGCGACTCTCGGTTCGCATGAGCGCTCCCTGGGAGATCGTGAGGGCGAGATCGATCATGTAAGGGATTCTGAGCGCCATCTCGAGCTCAAGCGACCGCCCGCGAACCTTGTGGGTCAGGCCGATCCTCTCCGCGCGCTCTCTCAGATCGAGTAGCTTCCCGACCGCGCTGTCGAGAAGCTCACCGGTGCGGAAAATACCGACCTGCTGGGTCATGAGGACCGACATTTCCTGGTGGAGTGTGTAGGAGTTCTCGACAGGGTCGTGCGCGATGAGCGCCTTGATTCTTTCGTCCTGACGCCCAAGCTCGTCCTCGATCGCGACCATGTCGCCATTAAGCGCCGAGCGCCCCGCGGCGTCCCTGGCGGCGGTCATGCCGGAATAGAAACCTGCGGCGATCGTTTCGAGAACCGAATTTCCGCCCAGACGATTGAAGCCGTGCATATCCCAGCACGCGCATTCGCCCCCGGCGTAGAGACCCTCCGCTCCCCTCGCCCTGCAATCGATGTCGGTCCTGATCCCGCCCATCGTGTAATGCTGGACAGGCTTCACCGGCGCGAGTTGCGTGGTGACTTCGATCCCGGCGAAGTCGAGCGCGATGTCATGGACATCCCGCAGACGCATCATAATTTTTTCCTTGCCGAGGTGGGTAAGATCGAGCCACAGGTAGGGTCCGAACGGGCCCTCTATGCCTCGACCGGATCTGATCTCGGTCACCATCGCGCGGCTGACGACGTCGCGACCGGCAAGATTGCCTTTCGTCGCTGAGTAGTCCCACATGAACTCGTGCAGGCTCTTGTTGCGAAGCACGGCCCCGTCGCCCCGACAGCCCTCGGTGAGCAGAATCCAGACAGGGTACATGCCGGTGGGATGGAACTGGATCGCCTCCATGTTTCCGAGCGGGACAAGTCCGGTGTTGTAGGCAAGGCTCTGGCCATCGCCTCGGCAGATAATGGCGTTCGTGGATTCGCTGTAGAGACGTCCGGCGCCGCCGGTCGCGAGAATGGTGCTCCTCGCGTAGAAAGCGACCAGGTCGCCGGTTCTCAGATCGAGGGCGACGCAGCCGATCACCCGCTCGCCGTTCAGAATCAGCGAGAGGACCTGCATGCGCCGGAAGATGTCGATTCCTGCGCGCATGACCTCCTGGTCGATTGCATAGAGGAGCGCGTGGCCGGTGAAATCCGCTGCGAAAGCTGCGCGCCAGACGGTGGTGCCCCCGAAATTCCTCTGCTCGATCTTGCCTTCCGCGGTCCGGTTGAAAGGGCAGCCGAAATACTCCATCTCGCGCACGAGGCGTGGCGCGGCCTGGGTGACGCGCTCGACGACATCCTGGTCGGCGCCCCAGTCGCTGCCCCGGACCGTGTCGTCAAAATGAAGCTTCCAGTCGTCCCCCCTGGAATGCTCACCCATGTTGTCGAGCGAGGCCTGTATTCCGCCCTGAGCCGCGTTGGAATGACTCTGCCTTGGCTGCACCAGGGAAATGATCGCGACCCTTGCGCCTTCCTTGTGAGCGGCGACCGCAGCGCGCTCTCCGGTCAGCCCTGCGCCTATGACAACTACATCGTAATCGAAAATCTGCATTGCGCGAGTCCTCTAATCGGATGTATCGCCCTGCGGCTTGGGGGTCTCCGCTGACGGCTGAGCATCGCCGGGACCTTGCGAGGCCTGCGAGGAACGATCGCTCTTCGTGTCCGAGAAAATGGGAAGGTCGCCCGGGGGCTGAGGAGATTCTCCTTTCTCAAGCGGCGCGGAAGAATGGAGCGCTGCGGGATCCGGCTGAGGGGCAGGGAGGAACCTGGCCATGCTCATGACGCCCACGACGAAGAAGACGATGAAGAGGAAACCCATAAGCCCCACGAGCACGCCCTCTTTGGCTTTGTCGGTCATGAAACCAAGCTTGATCGTGACCGATCTGACACCGTTGAACGAGTGAAACATCAGCGCCGCCAGGAACAGCACGTACATCGTGAATACCGTGGGCGACACTCGCTCGGCGCTCTGAAGCGCGGTCGTGGTGGCAACAGTTCCGTGTTGCACGAGAAGGTGCCAGATGCCGAACATGGCGATCGCGCTCCCGGTCAACACCTGCGCATACCAGAACAGCGTGCCGGAATGCCTGAGCATGACATTGTGCCGCCACGAGACGTCGATCTCTTTGTAGGGTTTCGAGGCGATTCGGATCCCGTTCAGAGCGTGGGCCAGGAAAACAGCCACAAGTCCCAGAACCATGATCACATAGAACCAATGAGGCAGCGTCTTGTGCCAGAGCGCAAGCATGTCCTCATAGTTTTTCTCGCTCAGCAGGATTGCGGCGTTGTCGATCGCGTGAACGACAACGTAGATGACCAGCAATCCACCAGTCAACGCCTGAAGGGACCATAGCAGGACTGGCCAGAGAAGCGAACGTTTCATGAGGACCTCATTTATTCCTTGGGGGTCTCATCTCCGGTGAACTGGAGACTGACAATTCTCCAGTGATCGCGTATTTTCAGGAAAGTGAGGACGTCGACGCCACGGCCGATCTCGGTATCGCTGGTGTACACGTAATCGCAGACCGCATAGGCCATGTTTCGGAAAACATGGATCTCGCGGTTCGACAGGACGTCGGACAGATGCTCGTTCTCATCGAACACGTATTCCTTTGTGTTCTCGAGCCATTCATCGATTGAACAGACACTCTGACGCGTTCCCTGTGAGCCGTCGGTCGCAACCACCGCTTCCGCGACGAAAAGCTGCCGCAGTTCGGTGAGGCGTTCATTCGAGTAGGCATCCTGAAACTGGTCGATAAGGGCGCTGACATCCTCCGCATCGTCGGCTTTGGCTCGACCTGCTCCGAGGGTGATGCCGATGAGGGCGACCAGCGCCGCAACGCACACGAGCACCCAGCCGGCATCGCGTAGTGAAAGGTTCCTGTATCGCATATTGACCTCTTATCGTCACTGACTCGGCTAACCCGACACAGGGACATCCTGCGGGGCATTCCCGGGTTGCGTCGTCTCGGACGGCGAATATTCGGGCAGCACATCGTACAGCTCGGGCATGGTGACCTTGATGTCCGCCTGATAGGCCCACTGGTTGATTCTTTTCCGGATCAGGTCGGCATTTTCCGGCTTCAGGCCGTGGAAGAGAAGCAGGTGACGCACATGGGTCGTTGGAGGATCGGCCTTGTCGTCGCGATCCAGAACCTGGATAAGATGCCAGCCGAAGACCGTGGGAAACGGCCCGACCACTTCGCCGACCGGATCGGTGAAGGCGTGCATCTCGAAGATGGGGTCGAGGCCCAGATCCGCGGTTCTGGCGATCGTGCCGACGTCGCCGCCGCTCTTGTCGGCGCCCGGCTCCTGGCTGTTCTCGACGATCAAGTACCCAAAGTCGGCTCCGCCCTCTACCTGCTTGCGAATCTGACTCAGCCTTTCCTGGGTATCGTATCTGGTGTCTTTCCACTGGCTCATCGCCACGTAGGCATTGATCCATGCGGCACAGACCTTGCGCTTCAACTCCCGGGGGTCTTCCGTCTTGAAGGAAGCGTAATACTCATACAATGCGCGGATGTCCGCGACATCGACCGCGAAACCGTTGACATTCATCGCG